>Ga0182033_10000871_pt1 | contig 14727 bp, 14 predicted proteins | sample tim00Cox0000000H_FD_125968 | JGI IMG/M metagenome (GOLD analysis project Ga0182033, IMG submission 125968) | Lab enrichment of tropical soil microbial communities from Luquillo Experimental Forest, Puerto Rico - timezero.00C.oxic.00.000.00H | ecosystem: Environmental > Terrestrial > Soil >...
CCTCCCACACCGGCGACGCCTTTGTCGGCGTTTCCACGACCTCCAGCTGCGCCTTCGGCGGGCCTGTCCAGCCCCTCCCTCGTGTCCTGCCCGACTTCGTTGTCACCGCCTTCGGCAGGCTCCTCTTGCTCGAGGATCTCGTACTGCGGATTGGTGACCTGCAAGCCGCCGTGTCCTCGCATCTCGAGCTGTCCGTAGAACACAACATGCTGGCCGGTGGCGAAGACGTCCCGCAGGAACGGCTGGTTGAGCCAGATTGCGCGCAGCGCGCCGGTCGCGTCGCCGATGAGCGCCTCGAAGATCTTGAAGCCGGGACGTCGCGTGGATCGCAGTCCGCAACTGAGCACTCGACCCGCAAACGACGCCGGTCGACCTGGTTTGAGCGTCGCGATTGGTGCCAGGTGGCTGCGATCTTCGTAACGAATCGGAAAGCGATACAGAAGATCTTCGAGCGTGACCAGCCCCGCGCGCTGGAGATCCGCGGCGCGGCGCGGGCCGACACCCTTCAAGTACTGAAGCGGCGTCGCCAGGACGTCTTCGGTCGTGCCGGGCCGTTCGGGCCCGGCAGTGGCGCTCATTGCACGATTATGGCTTGACCTCGTTCGACCTGGATCTCGCGGATGCGGGCCGGGAGTGCAAATGGATCATCGAGACCGATGCCCCTTGGATTCTCCGGCGTGCGCGAGTAGTAGCTCACAATTTCCTGCAGCAGGAGCTTGGGCACGGGCACCCCGCCGACCGTCGCGCTCTCGAGCTGAAAGGCTCCCATCCCGTTGGTGGCCTTCAGCACGCCCGTCGCGGTGACCGGCAAGCGCCCGGTCAGATAATTCGTCGGATCGAACAGGCTGGCGCTGGCCCTTGCTTTGCGCACCGCGTCGAGGTCGACGACCGCGCGACCTGCGAGACGGCCCGTTCCGAGGATGGTCACCGACGGTTCGACGACGCCGCTAGGCAGTTGATCGCCGGCGCTGTAGATCAAGTACGAGTTGACCTCGACTTCGGTGATCGTCGTGCGTCTCGGCTGGCTCGAGCCGCGTTCGGCATGAGCGGTGATGATGGCCACTTTCTGGCGCAGTTGCTCGGCGTCCCGCCGCGTGACGCGCGCGTCTGCTCCCACGAGTCCGGTGTCGGCGCGCGCGGAACGCGTGGGGGCGATGGCCAAGCGCGCGTCTGCTCTCACGAGCCCGGTGTCGGCGCGCGCCGAATGCATGGTGGCCGAGCCGACAAGCGCCACGACGGCCATCGTCACGGCTATCGCGGAGATGCAGCGCACAGGCCGATTATAGCGTTGGTCCCGCGGCCTCAGTGTTTTGCCCGGTTTTGCTGGCGGGCGCGCGCCACGAGCTCGAGCTTTCGCCGTTCCATCATCTCCTCGAAGACGCGGAACCTGGCCTGCTGCTGGAGATCGAGCACCTGATCGATGGCTTCGTAGGCTTTCTTGACGTCCGCTTGAGCACGCGCATTTTCATCGTCGAGACCCTTCAGCTGATCCCGGATCGCCGCTTCGTCGAGTGGTGAGGCATTGAGCAGACGACGGAGCTCCGTGAGGCGGCGGTTGCGCTGCTGAAGGGCACTGCGACGGATATCTTGAAGCGACTTGAAACGTGTCAGAAAGCGGGGAAACTGATCGTCCCTGATGTTGAGCTGCTGTTCTGCCTGCATCAGCGCGTAGGAATCGAACATTCGCTGCACTTCGGCCGGCGAGACGAGGGCCTCTTCTCCGGCGCCGGCCGATCGGCCGCCTTGCCCGCCTTGCGCTGCGCCTTGAAATGCAGCCGCGCTGCGAGTCGACACTGCGCCCGCCAGGATAAGGATGCCGAGGACGGTGTTGAGCGCCCTCACGTTCCCAGCTCCAACCGGAGCAACCGCTGCAGCTCTTTCAGGTCCTCAGGCTTCATGTGAACGACCGCATGGTCCGCACTGCTCCGCGCGCTCAATCCCACGGTCGCTCCCGCAACATCCGCAGCGCTCCAGTCAATATCTGCCGCCAGGTCGGCAATGAGCTGCAGTGAGGGGTCGTCGTCCAGCGAATCACGCAGCAGGTCGCCACGCGCGAAGGACGCCGCGCCGGCATCGCCAGGTATGGACGCAACCGGTCGCGGGCCATCCGTGGATGAGCGCATGCGCGGACCATGCAGGTTCACGAAAGCAATCGTAACAGCGAGGGCTGCCGCCGCTGTCAGCGGCACGAGCACTCGCGGTTGTACGAAGTCCATCAGTCGCCACAACGCGGCCGATCGCCGGCGGCGCTCGGCGAGGACCGCTTCGCTGACGCGCTGCTGGAATTGATCCCAGAACACAAGCGGCGGTTCCGGAACTCTGGAGACTGCATCGCCCTCAACGACTGCCATCGCGGCACGCAGATCTGCGAGCCGCTGCCGGCACGCGTAGCAGCCAAGAAGATGCGGCACGCCCGATTCGGCGCGTGTCCCCTCCGCGAGATCCACAAGTTCTTCCGGGCTCAGATGCATAACTCGTTGCTCGTTTTTCGACGCTCCTTACTCGTCGAGGATGCGCTTCAAGTTGCCCAGCGCGTGAAAGAAGTTGGCCTTGACGGCGCCGACCGAACTTCCGAGCACTTCAGCGATCTGTTGATGCGACATCTCGTGGAACGCGCGCAGCACAACCGTGAGCCGCTGCTTCCGCGGCAGCCGCGCTATCGCGCGTCGCAGACGCGAGGCGCGCTCGCGGCGCAGCAGACGTTCCGCCGCTGATTCGGCGCGGTCATCGACGAACTGCCGGTCGTCGATCGGTTCGGGGACGTTCCTGGCTCCCAGCCGGTTCAAACAGACGTTCACGGCGATCCGGTAGAGCCACGTCGACAGCGACGAGTGCCCCCGAAAGCTCCGCAGACCTCGAAATGCGCGGAGAAAAACGTCCTGCGATAAGTCGCTCGCGTCCTCGTGGTTCCCAACGATGCGGTAACACAGCTGGTAGACGGCCCGCCTGTGGCGTTCGACGATGAGATCGAATGCGCCTGGCTGACCCTCGAGGCACGCCTGGACGAGCGCGCGTTCATCCAGCTCCGCCAGCTGAACGTCAGCGAAGGAGGACATGGCAGGCCACGGTGTGGGGATCGTCCACGCGAGCGATGACGCCATCGATCCGCCGTTCACTTGGGTTTAGACCGGCGCTCAATCGCGAACGTTACATCTGAAAACGCGTACTCATCAACGGCTCGACCTCTTCCGCCCTCGGCAGCCCGCCACGGGCCCCCAGCGCCCGGCAGTTCAACGCAGCAACCGCATTGGCATAGCTCAGCGCGGTTTCAACGTCGTCGTGTGGACGCTGCAGGCAGGCCGCGGCGAAAGCTCCGCGAAAGGCGTCGCCAGCGCCCGTGCTGTCCACGCAATCGACGGGAAATCCGGGCGTTCGGATTTCGCGACCCTGGCAGCGGGCCAGGCTTCCGTCCGCCCCGAGCGTTACGCAGACGAGCGGTGCGTGGAAGTCTCGCGCAATGGCCTGCAACGCCCGGCCGGCTTCGTCGTGCCCCGTGAACGCCGCTGGAAACTCCTCCGCCATGATGATGGCATCCAGGTTCTGGAGCAGATCGGCGATTCCCGGCCGGACTCGTTCAATATCCGAGACGGTAGGGATGCCGGCGTTGCGGGCCACGCGGGCGACCTGCGCCGCGGCGGCAGTCTCATAGCAGTCGACGATGACGATCCGGGCCGCGGTGACCGCGTCAAGTGGCAAAGACGACGGGTCCATCGTGAGGGCCGGATCGCGATCCCAGAGCACCGTTCGCTCTCCGGAACGCGCGTCGACCACGATGATCGAAAACTGATTTGCGGCGCCCGTTACCGTCCGCGAGCCACTGACGTCGACGCCCTCGATCGTCAAGCTCGTGCGCGACAGCTGGCCGAGGTCGTCGTCACCGAAGCTGCCGATGTACGACGCGCGCAAGCCAAGCCGGGCGCAGGTCACCATGGCCGTTGCGATCTGCCCGCCCGGCAGGCGTGCGAACCGTTGGAGCCGCTGCTTGCTGTTTCCGCTTGGGTGTTCCGCGACAACGGCGACCAGATCGATGCTGTTCAGCCCGAAGCCGACGACGTCGAACGGCTTGGAGCCGGATGGAGCGATGCGGAACGGAATGCGCACGGGCGGTCATCCTAAACCGTATTTGACCTTCGCCTTCCTTTTGCGTATAGTCGCTCTCGGCTGGGGCACAAAGGCCCCGCTCGAGCGAGGCGAACATGCTTCCACTCACAAAACGGCAGCGCGAGATCCTCGACTACTTGAACGAGTTCATCAGCCAGCACGGCTATGCACCCAGCCTCGAAGAGATCGGCCGGCGCTTCGGTCTGTCTTCGCTGGCGACCGTCCACAAGCATCTCACGAACCTTCAGGAAAAGGGGTTCATCAAGCGTGCGTGGAATCGGAGCCGCTCGGTCGAGATGATGCCGACCCGGACGGGCGGAAGGGCCGTCGAACTGCCGCTGCTGGGATATGTAGCCGCCGGCCTCCCGATCGAAGCCGTCGCGTCGAACGAGACGATCGCCGTTCCCGAAGATCTCGTCGGCAAGCGCGATACGTATGTGCTCCGCGTTCGCGGCGACTCGATGATAGACGAGCAAATCCGCGACGGTGACTTCGTTGTCGTCGAGGATCGCAAGACCGCGGACAACGGCGAGATGGTCATCGCGCTCGTCCGTGGGTCGGACGTGACGTTGAAGAAGTTCTATCAGGACCCCGGCGGCAAGATCCGTCTGCAGCCTGCGAACGCGGCAATGCAGCCAATCTTTGTCGACCCCGATCAGATACAGATTCAGGGCGTCGTGGTGGGAGTCATGCGGAAGTATTAAACTTCGCGCATGGCCGACCAACCGAAGCAGATCAACTTCACGATCGTTCCCGGGGACGAGGCTGCCGACGGCGCGCCGCGGACCTACGCCAACTTCTGTTCGATCGCGCATACGCCATTCGACTTCACCCTCACATTCTGCGAGGTGATGCCGCTCTCCGAGAAGGAGATCAAAGAAGCCGAGGCGGAGCACATCGTGCGCGCGCCTGTGCGCGCGAAAGTGGTTGTCCCGGTCCAATTCGTCCCGAACCTGATCGCGGCGCTGCAGGAGCACTGGCGTGTCTTCTCCGAGTCCTACGCCAACGTCGGGTGGAACAAAGGGGCCGGCCCCGTTCATTAGGCCGGTGAAAACGCCGCGAGAGACGCGCGAAATCCTCGACAGGCTCGAGACCCAGCATCCGGGTGCTGATACCGAGCTGCACCACTCGAACGCCTTCGAGCTGCTCGTGGCGACGATCCTGTCAGCGCAGTCGACCGATGCGCGCGTCAACATCGTGACTCCCGCGCTCTTCAAGCGGTATCCCGACGCACGCGCGCTCGCACGAGCGAGGACGGCAGCGCTCGAACGCCGGATTCATTCAACCGGGTTCTTCCGGTCGAAATCGAAGGCGCTCATCGGCATGGCGAAGGCGCTCGTCGACCGATACGGCGGCGCCGTGCCGGCCAGCATGGAGGCGCTCATTGAGTTGCCGGGCGTCGGCCGCAAGACGGCGAATGTCGTGCTCGGCCATGCTCTTGGCGTCCCAGGGATTCCGGTCGATCGCCATGTCTTGCGCGTCGCCAATAGGCTCGGGATTGCGGAGTCGGACGATCCCGTAATTGTCGAGCAGCAGTTGGGCGCGGCGCTGCCTCGCGAACGGTGGACGCGGACCTCGGATACGCTGATTCTCCATGGTCGCCGCGTTTGCCGGCCGAAGCCGCTCTGCGACCACTGCGTGGTGCGTGACGACTGCGAGTACTTCCGGTTGGTGGTCTCGCCGTCCCGGGCCGGCCGGGTATCGGTTAAGAAGAAGTTCCGTGCGGCGAGATCAGTTCGAGCGCCGCGTCGCTGAGGCCCTCGCGTCGATCCCGAGGCGGTTTCGCGACGCGATGCGAAACATCACGATCATCGTCGAAGACGAGCCACCTCGCGATCTGCTGGACGAGATGGGCATCGAGCCGCCGGACACCCTTCTTGGACTCTATCAGGGCACGCCGCTGACCGAGCGCCCGTGGGACTACGGCAACGTCCTACCGGATCGGGTGCTCATTTTCCAGGGGCCGCACGAGCGCGAGGCGGAGGACGAGGATGATCTGGTCGTCGCCCTCGGTGAAACGCTCATTCACGAAATCGGTCACTATTTCGGGCTGACCGAAGAAGAGATCGAGGAGATCGAAGAGAACTATTGGCGAAAAAAGGGTCGCACTCCCGGCGAAGCCCAATGAGACGAATGAAGCGCTTCGGCCAACACTTCCTCGAGCCGGCGTGGGTCGAGAAAGTGATTCGCGCCATCGATCCGCGGTCTGATCAGACGTTCGTCGAAATCGGACCCGGCCACGGTGCACTAACGCGATCGCTGGCCACGCGCGCCAGGGCCGTCACCGCCGTCGAGATCGACGGCGACCTCGTGGGTGAGCTGCGCCGCACGATGCCGCTAAACGTGACCATCGTGGAAGGCGACTTCCTGCGTTTTGGGATTCGGGATGCGGGAAATCACCTACGTGTCGCCGGCAACCTTCCCTACAACGTCGCCTCGCCAATGCTTTTCCGGCTCGTCGAGCTCTATCGCGCGGGCGTCCGGCTGACTGACGCCACCGTCATGCTGCAGCGGGAGGTCGCCGACCGGCTGCTGGCGAAGCCAGGCGGCAGAGACTACGGCGTCCTCAGCGTGTTGATCCGTCAAAGCGCGACCATTGACCGCCTCTTGAACCTTCCCGCCGGCGCCTTCCGCCCTGCTCCGCGGGTGTTGTCGTCGGTTGTCCGCCTCCGGTTTCATCCAGACGAGCCGGCCGTGCGCAGCAGACAGCTCTTCAGTGAGCTCGTCCAGGCGGTCTTTACGAGGCGCCGAAAAACGATGGCCAATGCCGTCCGAGCGCTCGTGAACGCACCTCCTCTGCCCGGGTGGCTGGACGGCACTCGTCGTCCTGAAACACTGACGGTGGCGGAGTTCGCGAGGCTCGCCGACGATTTCTCACAATGCTCCCGGGCTGTGCTATAGTCAGCAGCCGTAAGTCGTTCATCCCGCCATGTTTATCTCAGGCGCGCCCAGCAGCCTGATCGGGCCGCAACAAGAGCGGTCCCTTTCGACGAGCGCATCGCTCAGCCTCGGAGCATGCGCGGCGAAGGTGCGTCTCTCTCCAGTTTCAGATGCTCGAAGTGGTGCCGCTCGGCGGCCTTGGCGAATTTGGGATGAACATGCTCGCGCTCTCGTGGGGCGAGACGACGATTGTCGTCGACGCCGGCGTGATGTTTCCGGATCCCGAACTGCTGGGCGTCGACCGCATCATCCCGGATCTCTCGTACCTGGAAAAGTCCCGAGCGGCGGCCCTGGTGTTGACGCATGGGCATGAGGATCACATCGGCGCCGTGCCGCATGTCGTGCCCCTCGTCGACGGCCCGATCTACGGCACGCCGCTGACACTGGCGCTCGTCGAGCCCAAGTTACAGGAACACGGCCTCGACAGCGCCCACCGGCTCGTGTCGGTGCAGCCGCGTCAGCGGGTGACCGTCGGCGCGTTCGAGATCGAGTTCATCCGGGTGACGCACAGCATGCCGGATTGCGTCGCACTCGCCATCCACACGCCGATCGGGGTCGTCGTTCACACCGGCGACTTCAAGATCGATCAGACGCCGATTGACGGCGAGCACTTCGACGTTCATCGGTTCGCGGAGCTTGGGACCGCAGGTGTTCTGGCGCTCTTCGCCGATAGCACGAACATCGATCGGCGCGGGTTTACGGGCTCCGAGCGTGACGTGATTGAGGCCTTCGAGGAGATCTTCACCAGCTCGACGGGGAAGCTCGTCGTCGCTGCATTCGCGTCGAGCATCTACCGGATGCAGATTCTCGTGGACCTGGCGTCCCAGTTCGACCGCAAGGTGGCGTTCGTCGGCCGCGGGATGATACAGAACTCGGAGATCGCGCAGCGCCTCGGCCATCTCCGGATCCCGGCCGGCGTTCAAATCCGCGACTCGGACGTCGCCAGCTACCCTGCCCAGGATGTCCTGTGCCTTGTGACCGGGTCGCAAGGCGAGCCTGCGGCGGCGCTGTCGCGCATCGCCATCGACGACCACCGGCACGTGAAGGTCGGCGACGACGACACGGTTGTGTTGTCGGCGCGGGCGATTCCCGGCAACGAGAAGCCCATCGGCCGGGTTATCAATCATCTCGCGCACCGCGGGGCCGACGTCATCCACGAAGGCATCAAGCACGTTCACGTGTCCGGTCACGGAAGCGAGGAAGAGCTCAAGCTGATGCTGTCGCTGGTCCGCCCGCGTTACTTTGTGCCGGTGCACGGCGAGTACCGTCAGCTCTCCCAGCACGCGCGCGTCGCGCGGAAGGTGTTCGCCGGGCGCGATCCGCGACCGGAAATTCTGCTCGCCGAGAACGGCGACGTGCTCACGTTCGACACGACGGGCGCCCGCATTGCGGGCAAGGCGCCGGTCGGCCGTGTGCTCATCGACGACACGCTCACAGGCGAGGTTGGTGACGAAGTCCTGCGCGACCGGCGACACCTGGCCGAGGACGGCCTGGTCGTGCCGGTGGTCGCCATCAGCAAGCAGACGGGTGCGCTCGAGGGCGTGCCCGACATCATCACGCGCGGGTTCGTCATGGAGAACAGCGAGGCGCTGCTCGCCGAGGGTACCCGGCTGTTGAGCGACGTCGTCGAGCACACGAGCGTGGAGGAAAGGACCGATCAAGGGCTCATCAAGGAGAAGCTGCGTGTGGAACTGCGGCGGTTCTTTCGCAAGCGTTCGGGCCGGCGGCCCTTCGTGCTGCCCGTCATCATGGAGATTTGACACGTGAGGGCGTCGACCGTTTCGCGGCGAGTCAGCGAGTTCGTGGGCGTGGCATTGTTCGCCGCAGCGCTCATCTGGATTGTCGCGCTCGCGACCTACGAGCCGACCGACCCCGCATGGTTCTTCAGCACCGGTCTCCACACGGTGCCGGCCAACTTTGCCGGCAGAGTCGGTGCGTTTCTCGCGGAGCTGTCGTTCCAGCTCTTCGGCTACGCCTCGTACTCCATTCCGGCGGTGTTCGTCGTCGTCGGCTGGAACTACTTCTGGTGCCGCACCCTCGATGCCGCCGCGACGAAGGCCGCCGGCGCGATCCTCCTCGTGTCGTGCATCAGCGCGTTTCTCAGTCTGGTGTTCGGCTCGCTCGACGTCGCCGGCAAGCCATTTCGCGCCGGTGGCTACGTGGGCGAGCTCCTTGCCAGGGAGATGTCCGACTACCTCGCGCGCACGGGCTCGCTCATCGTGATCCTCGCCATGATCTTCCTCGCGGTCATCATGTCGACGCAGTTTTCCTTCGGGCGGTTCTTCGGCGCCATTCTGGGCTCGCTCAAGGCAGCCGCCACGCGGGGCGTCGACTCGTTCCACGCATGGCGTGAAGAACGGCGACGGGAACAGGAGCGACGCGAGGTCATCGCGAAGCACACGAAAAAGGGCGCAGTGCCCCCTGACATCAGGCGATCGGCGCTCGCATTGGGGTCGGCCGCGACCGAGGCCGAGGGCGCCGACATGGGCGACAACCGGCGGCCGGCCATGCCATCCCGCGCCGGTGTGGGACGCGACGGCGTGGTCAAGGAGGGCGCCCGGACGCTCGACAAAGCGAAGGCAGGTCGCGGCGAGGGGGAGGGCCGCGGGGCCGGGCGACATGACGCTGCCGAGGACGCGGGCAAGCACGACCCTGGGGACGAAGACGCCGCCGGCGGCAATGTCGCGCGCTCCGGATTTGCAGGCTGGCGGTCCGCCCTCAAGCCGCCGAAGGTCACGGTGGCGACGCCGCTGCCGCTGCCCGATCCCGAGCCCATCTCGAAAGCGCCGGCCGAGCGCCGGAAGGGCGACTACACGCTGCCGCCCCTGGCGCTGCTCGACGCCGCCAAAACGGAGCGGAAGATCGACGAGCGCGAGCTGATGGAGAGCGCACGCCTGCTCGAAGAAAAGTGCCGGGAGTTCTCGGTCGAGGGCGCGGTCGTCCAGATTCATCCCGGCCCCGTCGTCACGACCTACGAATTCAAGCCGGACGCAGGGGTCAAATACGCGAAGATCACCAGCCTCGCGGACGACCTCTGCCTGGCGATGCAGGCCGAATCGGTGCTCATCGACCGCATCCCCGGCAAATCCACCGTCGGCATCCAGATTCCCAATCGAAACCGCGAGCAGATCTCGCTGCGCGAACTGCTCGAGTCGGAGATGTATCGCCGATCAACGTCGAAATTGACGCTCGCGCTCGGCAAGACGATTCACGGCGAGCCGTACATGGCGGACCTGACGACGATGCCGCACCTGCTCATCGCCGGGTCGACCGGGGCTGGCAAGTCGGTCGGCATCAACGCCATGCTGACCAGCATCCTCTATCGCTCGACCCCCGACGATGTGCGGCTGATCCTGGTGGATCCGAAACGGCTCGAGCTCGGGATGTACGACGACATTCCGCACCTGATGACGCCGGTCGTCGTGGATCCCAAGCAAGCAGCCAATGCTCTGCGCTGGGCGGTCCGTGAGATGGAGGAGCGCTATAAGCAGCTCGCTGCGGAGGGCGTTCGCAACATCGAGCAGTACAACCGGAACATGACGCACGCGGCGCTCGAGAGACGCGAGCCGAAGGAAGGCCAGGAATTCAAGAGCCTCCCGTTCATTGTCGTCGTCATAGACGAGCTGGCCGACCTGATGATGGTTGCCGGCAACGAGGTGGAAGAATCGATTGCGCGCCTCGCGCAGATGGCGCGCGCCGTCGGTATCCATCTGGTCCTCGCGACCCAGCGGCCGTCGGTTGACGTGATCACGGGGCTCATCAAGGCAAATCTTCCGTCGCGGATCGCGTTCCGCGCGGCGACCAAGATCGACTCGCGCACGATTCTCGACGGCAACGGTGCAGAGCAGCTGCTCGGCCGGGGCGACATGCTCTTTTTGCCTCCCGCTTCGTCTCGATTCACTCGCGTCCACGGGCCGTATATCTCCGAGCAGGAGACCGCGCGTCTCGCAAGCTATCTGCGCAAGCAGGGCCGCCCGATCTACGACGAGAGCATTACGGCGGATGACAAGACAGCGGCCGACGGCAGTCTCGAGCTCGAGAAGGACGATTTGTACGAGGAAGCCGCGCGCATCGTGGTCTCGAGCGGGCAGGCGTCTATTTCGTACCTTCAGCGCCGCCTGCGCATCGGATTCAGCCGCGCGGCGCGGCTCGTGGACATGATGGAAGCGGAAGGGCTCGTGTCGCCGGGCACGGGCGGAAAGGCGCGTGAGGTGCTCGTCGACAAGCATTACTTCGACGAAGTTGACGCGCAGCTACGGTAATTGTTTATGGTGAAGCCCACACTCGCTTTCGCGCTGGCCGTCTTGACCGCCTTGCCCGCCGTGCCGCCGGTCCGCACGATGTACAACGACGCGTTCGCGCGCGAGCGGGCCGTGCGCGCAGCCATGAACGAGGACGATGCCGATCCGTCCGTCCTGGCGGACCTGCGCGCCGTCGTCGCACGTTACGAGCGCGTGGTGCGGCACTACCCGGCCAGCAGTTATTGCGACAACGCGCTGTGGCAAGCGGCGGAGCTCGAGCTCGATGCGTTTGTGAAGTTCGGTCAGCCTCAGGACAAGGACGCTGGCCTGCGGCTGCTGCGACAGCTTGCATCCATGTATCCGACGAGCAAGCTGGCGGCGCAGGTGCCCGCCCAGTTGGCGCGGTGGACCGCCGAACCGAGTCAACCACCGCGTGTGGTGGAGCCGCCAAAGCCGACTGTCACCGAGGCGCCGGCATTGCCCTCGTCCCGCGCGCCGGCCCCGCGTGTGACCGACGCGCGAGCCGTGGAAGGGCCGCGCCCGATCGAATCGCACGGCGCCGACAGGAACGGCTTGGCGACGATTAAAGAGATCAGGCGTCTTGTCCTCGCCGATGCGGTCCGCATTGTGATCGAGCTCGACGCTGAAGTCGAGTTCCGGCAGGATCGACTCTCCAACCCGTCGCGCGTGTTTGTCGATCTGGCGGGCACGAAGGCGGCGGCGGCGCTGGCCGAGCAGACCGTGCGATTTGAGCGCGATGCCGACGTCGTTCGACAGGTCCGCATCGGCCGCCACCCGAACAACACGACGCGCGTCGTGCTGGACTCGACCGGGATTTCGAGCTACAGCGTGTACCCGTTGTACGGGCCGTACCGCCTCGTGATCGACTGCATTCGCGACACGGCCGCCTTGGCTACGACCGGAACCCTGGGAGCGGGCGGGGCTCCGCCGACGACAGCCGCGGCTCCAGCCAGGTCCGAAGCGCCGGGGCGGCGAGAGGTCCGATCCCCGCCGACGTCGCCCCCGCTCCGCGCGCACGCGGTCACGCCGGTCTGGTTGCGCACCGCGCCCGGGAACGTGCCGCAGCACACCTTGCTCCTGGCAGAAGCACGCGCGGCGGAGGCGAGTGCGAGCCTGCCGAACGTCGCTGCCGCGCGAGCAACCCTTCCGGCGGCGCCGACCCCATCGCCCCCCGTACCGCCCGCCACGCTGCCGCCAGCTCGGGCGGCAGCCGCAGGAACCGAACGGGGCGCGGGAGACACTGGACCAGAGACGGACGTAGGACCAAAGACAGACCAAGGATCAACCACCGATCAAGCACCAGGCACCAAGGACCAGGGACCCGGAAGGCCTGCCGCGCGCAACAGCAACGGCGGATTCTCGATCGCAAGACAGCTGGGACTCGGCGTGTCGCGGATCGTGATTGACGCCGGACACGGCGGGCACGACCCGGGTGCGCAGGCTCGTGGCGTCGTCGAGGCCGAGCTGGTGCTCGACGTGGCGTTGCGGGTCGAGAAGCTGCTGAAGAAAGTTCCGGGCGTCGAGGTGGTGCTGACCCGCCGAACCGACGAGTTCGTCGCCCTTCAAGAGCGAACAGCGATCGCGAACCGCGAAGGCGCCGATTTGTTTCTCTCGATCCATGCCAACGCAAGCCCCAGCGCGCAGGTGCACGGCATCGAGACGTACTTCCTCAACTTTGCGACGAACCTGAGCGCAGCCGCCGTGGCCGCCCGCGAGAACGCGGCGTCGGGCCAGGGGATGAATGCGCTGCCGGACATCGTCAAGGCCATCGCGCTCAACAACAAGCTCGACGAATCTCGCGACTTCGCCACCGAGGTTCAGCGCGCGATGGTCGAGCGCCTGCGGGCGTCGAACAAGACGATCAAGGATCTGGGCGTCAAGCAGGCGCCGTTTGTCGTGCTTATCGGCGCGTCCATGCCGAGCGTGCTCGCGGAGATTGGGTTCGTGACCAACGCGCAGGAGGCGAGGCTGGTGAAGAGCAACGGTTACCGACAGCGTATCGCCGATGCGTTGTTCGCGGCGATCAAGAAGTATCAGACGTCGCTCAAGAACACGACGGTCGTAGCGTCACAACAGCCCTGAGGGTGGCCGCCCGGGGCCTCGCCGCCATGCACCTCTAGCGCGATCGCGACCAGAAGAGGATCGCGGCCAGAACGATGGCGGCCACGACCGACGCGAGCGCCAGCACGCCGGTCAGCCCGATCGCTCCGAAGACGACGTCGTACAACGATTGCGGTTTGGGCTCCACGATCTTCACGATGATCGGGGAGGACGGCTGCACGTTCAGGCTTCGAACGCTTCAAACGCCAGCATAGCCAACGTGCGAACCGCCACGCCGGTGGCGCCTTTCGGCATGAACGGCCGCGCTTCCTCCGCCCAGGCGGTGCCGGCGATGTCGACGTGCACCCATGGCAAGCCGCCGGTGAACTCTTTGAGAAAGAGCGCCGCCGTAATCGATCCGGCCGGGCGCCCGCCGGTATTCGACAAATCGGCAATCTCGCTCTTCAACTGCTCCCGGTAATCGTCGAAAACTGGCATGGGCCACGACCGGTCGCCTTCGCGATCCGCGACTCGTCGGACCTGCTCCACCCACGCGTTCGGCGTGCCGAAGAGTCCGCTGGTCGTCTTTCCAAGCGCCACGACCACGGCACCAGTCAGGGTGGCGACGTCGACCAGGTGCGTCGCGCCAACCGTCCGGGCGTACCAAAGACCGTCCCCGAGGATGAGACGTCCCTCCGCATCGGTGTTGATGACTTCGACGGTCTTTCCGTCCGCGCTTTTGAGGATGTCACCCGGCTTGATCGCACGCCCGCCGGGCATGTTTTCCGTCGTGGGCACGACGCCGATCACGCGGATCGGCGCTCCCAGGAGCCCGATGGCGCGCATCGCGCATGCGACAGCGGCGCCGCCCGCCATGTCGTCCTTCATCCGTTCCATGCCGTCGGCGGGCTTGATCGAGATGCCGCCGGTATCGAACGTAATCCCTTTGCCGACGAGCCCAAGCACCGGCGAGGGAGGCGCACCCGGGGGATCGTGACGGAAGACAATCAGCCGCGGCGGCTCGCTGCTGCCCCGCGCGACACCGAGCAGGAGCCCCATGCCGAGGTCGCCAATCTGCTTCTCGTCGAGGACGTCTGCGGTCACACCGCCCTCCGCGGCAATGGCCGCGGCCCGGCGGGCGAACTCACGCGGGGTAAGCGTGTTGCCTGGTTCGTTGGCCAGGTCCCGGGCCAGATTGCTGCACTCGCCGAGGATGCGGCCTCTCTTGATCGCCGTGGCCAGTGCCGACGTGTTTACGGTACCCTCGGCGACGAGGGTCCACGACGGCGGCGCGGCTGGCGTCGGCTCACTGGTCTTGTAGCCGCCGCCGTAGAACTCGGCCAGAGTCAATCCTTCGGCCGCGGCCTGCGCAAGTGTCGCGACG
>Ga0182033_10000874_pt1 | contig 14709 bp, 12 predicted proteins | sample tim00Cox0000000H_FD_125968 | JGI IMG/M metagenome (GOLD analysis project Ga0182033, IMG submission 125968) | Lab enrichment of tropical soil microbial communities from Luquillo Experimental Forest, Puerto Rico - timezero.00C.oxic.00.000.00H | ecosystem: Environmental > Terrestrial > Soil >...
AAGATCCTTCCACAGTGAAGACATGGCAACCTCTCGCGAGTATTAGGACGTGGAAAATGTGCAAAAGTCACGGCAGCCCTCAGGAAGCCTGACCGCCGGACATCTAAGTACTAGCACGAGAGTCTTGGTTGTAAGCCCAATGCACTGCATGAAGGCAAACCACCTCTTCATGTGCATACGGGATGAGAGCGGACTGCTGAATAGAGCCTACACCGAGAATACGGATCCTAGAAGATGCCTCACCATTTTTGGATCGCATCCCTTCGTGGATTTGTCGGCAATCCTCCCAGGACGGGATCGCAGAAGGGTACTCCGTTGCTTCGGCCAAGTAGATTGCTTGCGAATTGCCCCCTTAGCTAGCCGCAAGCTGAGGATTATGAATCATTCGTGCCTCAGCGCCACGACCGGATCGACATGCGTCGCATCTCGCGCCGGTACATAGCATGCCGCGAGCGCAACGATCGCAAGAAGAGCCGCGGCGCCGCCGAAGGTCAGGGGATCGCCCGGTCGCACGCCATATAATAGTGTGGCCATCAAACGGGATAGAATCAGTCCTCCTAAGATGCCAGACACAGAGCCCGCCAACGCCAAGGCCATGCCCTCTCTTAAGATGTTGGCGAGCACGTTAGCGCGGCTTGCACCGAGCGCCATCCGAACGCCTATTTCGTGACGCCGACGAGCGACCGCATAGGTCATAACCCCGTAGATACCCACAGCCGACATGACCAGTGCAACGGCGGCGAATGTGGCCAGCAGCGCTGCATCAAAGCGCGCCTGCGAGTTGGCGCGGGCGATGACGGCGCTCATCGTTTGGACCTCCGAGATCGTGACATCGCGGTCGACACTCCAGATCGCGTTTTCAATCGGCTCGGCAGAAGGGGAAGGATCAATCGAAGTTCGTGCTACCAGTGTCATATAGGGTCCGACGCCAGCGTTCTGTGAGTACGGAAGGAAGATCTCCTCCTCAGGAAGCGCGGTCCAATCGCTTCGCACGGCGTTTTTCACAACGCCAACAACGGTAAGCCAGTTTAGCTTCTTTGCCGCGACCTTGGCCGGATTATCGAGCGTGAAGCGCTTGCCGATCGGGTCCTGGTCAGGCCAGTATCGGCGGGCGAGATATTCGTTGATCACGACGACGTGTGGCGCGGTGGCGGTATCGCTGTCCTCAATCGGTCGGCCACGCAGGATTGGCATCGCCATCGTCTTGAAATAGCCGGGAAACACGAGGCGGTATGCGGCGTCGGGCTGGTCGCCAGGGGCGGGAATCGACTGTCCTTCAATCCAGAACGGTGCGGTACGGCAGCGGGCGTAGGAGGATGGAATCGACCGCGCTGAACATGACCGAGCTGGCACCCACACCCAAGGCCAAGGCCAAAACGGCGAGAAGGGTAAACGCGAGATTTTTTCGCAGCATGCGCAGGCCGAAGCGCAAATCTTGCCAGAGCGTTTCAAGTAGATGGCCGGCGCGCATTTCGCGGACTTGTTCCTTCACCTGCTCGACACCTCCGAGTTCCAAGCGCGCTTGCCGGTGGGCTTCGCACGGGCTCATGCCTGCGCGGATTTTTTCATCTGCCAGCAGCAGCTCGTACGTGCGGACTTCCCGATCCAATTCGCGCTCCTGGCGCTGTTGGTCGAGCAGGTTGCGAAGCAAGCTTGTCAGGCGAGAAAGAACCATAAGTCCGTCTCAGGACGCCTCGAGCGTCCGGGTAATCGCTAGCGCAATGCGGCCCCACCGCCTGGTTTCGGCTTCCAGTTGGCGGCGCCCCGCGCTGGTCAGCTTGTAGTATTTGGCGCGCCGGCTGTTGTCCGACTCTCCCCAATGGGAGACCAACCAGCCTTGTTCTTCCATGCGATGCAAAGCCGGAAAGAGCGAGCCGGGCTTGACTTGAAACGTTCCCTGGGTGATTTGCTCGATGCGGCGCGAGATTCCTAGGCCGTGCATTTCGGAAAGCGCCAGGGCCTTTAGAATCATCATGTCGAGCGTGCCTTGCAACAGGTTGGTTTGATCCGGTGACACAACCTCTCCTATAGATACTCTATAGGAAGATAGTAGCTTACATACAGAATGTCAATAAGAGGTGAGCGCTGACTTGCTCGTCCCGCAATGCCGTCGTTCCTCCGGGAATGTCCATAGGAAGGCGACCCGTCTTGCATCATTCGCCGCCGTCCAACTCACCGCCACGGGACGAGGCCGCTGCCCTGCTGCTTTTCTTCAAAGAGCCACCGCTTGGTGTGAGTTCTGGGACGCACAACTCGTTCCCGAATCGGTAGCGATTACGCTATCGACTCGGGTTCGGCGTAGCGGATGCTCTCCTCTCGATCGGTTACCGGCTCGGCGGAGACTTCCAAGCGTGGCTGCGGGCTGTCGAGAACGACCACTCCTTGATCGTCGGCGAGCACGCGGAACGTTGGAGACACTGAGTAAAGTTCCTCGAATGAGCTTGCCGCAGCTTCCAATTGCGATTCTCCCGGGGCGAGCCCTTCCGAGTCGCGCAAGACGAAGAATTTGCTGCAAAGCCTGCGCACGGTGGAGAGGCGATGCGTGATGATGAGGGCGCCGATTTGATCCCCCAACACTTCTTCGAGACCCTTCTGCACGGCTTTCTCCGTGGTGGCATCGAGCGACGCGGTCGCTTCATCAACGACCATGAAGATGGGCTTACGCATGGCGGCCGCGCCGATCATCAGCCGCTGTTGCTCGCCGCCCGATAGTTCAATTCCGTGCCGGCCGACCCGGGTATCGAGCCCCTCGGTCAGACGGTCCCCAAAATCGATCTTCAGCTTTCGCATGACGGCCCACAGTTCTTGATCGGAGACATTGATGGGTTCATCGGTGAAACGGTACAGCAGGTTGTCACGGATGGTCCCATCAAATACCTGCGCCTGTTGCGGCACATAGGCGATGAGATTGAGCCAGGAAGCGAGTTGCACCTCACGCAAGTCGTGCCCGTCGAGCAAAATTGTCCCTGAGGTCGGATCCATATAGCGCATGAGGAGCCGCATGATCGTGGTTTTGCCCGCGCCGGACGGGCCAATCAGAGCGGCCTTCTCGCCCGGCTCAATCGTGAGGCTGACATTGCGGAGGATGGGCGTCCCTGGCTTGGAACCTCCCTCGGTGGCGGCGGGCAGGCCGGGCAGGTCGCACTTCTCCCTAGCGTAGGCGTAGTAAACATCGCGCATCTCCACGCGCACGCCCTTTTTTCTCGTGAGCTCAACGGCCTTCGACGCATCGGTGATGTCTGGCGGAACCGTCAGCGTGAGCATCGCGGTACGAATCGCCGGCATGTTCCAGTTGACCTGATGTTCGATATGACCGATATGCCAGATGCTCTCGCTGACTTTGGTGGCGTACATCAGGAGCGGCACGAAGACACCGTTGGACCAGTCGCCTCGCCAGATGAGCCAGGCACCATAGCCAAGGGTGCCCAAAAGGACTAAGCGGTTGGAGTATCCGCGCCAGGTGACCTTTCCGATGAACCAGAGCCAGAATCTGCGCTCTTCCCCGAGGACCTTTTGAAAAGAACGATTCTGGTAGGCGATCTCCTGACCCTCTTTTGCACATGTTTTGACGCGCTCGATTTTCTCCCAGCGTTCATGCTCCCAGCGGTTGATGCGCCGGAATTCTTTATCGAACGGCACGCATTTCTCGGAAATGTTGCGGTTCAAATACACTAACCAGACCAGGTAGCTTGCAAGAAGAAGGGTCATAAAGAACCCGGCGGAAGGCACGCGGAGCCACAAGAGCGTCAGTGCCACGGCAAGAGAGATCATCGAGGAGGAGCCCTCGAACATGAGCATATTTTCGAGTTGCTCGATGCGTCCCTTGCCCCGCTCGATGTTCGCCGTGTTCAGATAGGAGCTTTCCTGCAGGTGCTGGCCCATGCTCTTCTCAAAGAACAGCTCATTCATGCGCCGCTTGAGCTGCGTGAGATTCGCGCCCTGCGCGTACTCGCGCGCGATCATTTGCAGGCGGTCGAAATAGCCGTATATGACCACGAACACAGCCATGCCGAGGAAGCTCATCTTGACAGCGTAGGCGTCGTGCCGAATCAGGCCGTCGACCAAATATTTCGCCAACCAAGCGATGCCGTTCAAGGCGGTAACGGAAATGGCAAGAGACACAAGCATACGCCGGGTCCAATGGCGGCTTTCCGGAGTGATGAATTCGCGATAAACCCAGCGAGCCACCCCCAAGCTTTGCTTCATTTCGTGGAGGTACTCGTGCCAGGTTCGAGAGATTTTTCGCGTATCTTGCGGATCGACAATCACAAACAACCCCTAGAGCAGATTCGCCAGCCGCCAAACGACCCGGTGGCGGTTGGTCTCGAGAATGGGCTTCGTCTAAATTGTACGGCATTGAGCAAACCGCATGATGCGACAATTTTCTCATTCGCGGCCCAAGGGAATGCGCCTTGCCGGAAAGGCGAATCCACGATTCCGAAAACGACTAAGCGGCGGTTGCGACGATCAGACGATTAACGGACATCAAGTGGCGTCTCATTTCCCGCGCTGCCGCGAAAGGGCATCCTCGGGTTGCTTAAGGGAGGAGACCGGCGGTCCATTGGCCGCGCTGACGAGGTGGCCGCCGCCGTTTACAAGAATTCTGCTATATTCCCGGAGTTCATCCGGGGGTTGTGGTCGGAAGATCCTTTGGTGCGAATGCGAGGAGCCGACGCTGCAGAGAAAAGCTCAAATATGAAACTGGATGAAGAAGGCGGAGCACATACCACCGATAGCAAGTTTTCTTTCGCGCGGCCACGACGTGGTGCTGCCCAAGGACACGCTCATGGAAATTGGCTTTGGTCCTCCCCACACTGCGGCGTCGCAGGGAAAGTCGCAATAAAGCAATACACTTACCGGAGCGCTGTGTGCCTGAGGTATTTCCGATCAAGGCCGGCGACTACTGACTCACACTAGCGCACTCGAGCGATCCAACCAGAGACGCTAAGATTCGGTGTACACTCAGGAACAAAGATCGAGGTAATCCAAGATTTCCTCCGCACCTAAGACGGCATCCACGCGCGCCGGCGACCGAGCACTTGGCATGGAAGCGCGCATTACCCGCCGGGATTTTCTCGGCTCCACTTTGTTGGCGTCAGGATCGATGTTACTGGTGGGCGCAACCCCGGTGGAGCTCCTGGGAGGAAACGACGAGTTTACCGGCTACGGCGGCGTTGGCGACTACAGCGCCTCGAATGGCAATACCTGGAATGTCCTCGAAGCAGGTCACGCGATCCGCGATGGCCTGTACGACGCCCTGCCCAAGGACATCGTCGATACCGGCGAGAACTACGATTGCGTCGTCATTGGCGGCGGAATCAGCGGGCTCGCAGCTGCTCTGTTCTTCCAGAGGAACGCGGGCACAGACATGAAGTGCCTGATTCTCGAAAATCATCCCATCTTCGGCGGCGAGGCCAAACAGAATGAATTTCTCGTAGATGGCAAGCGGCTGATTGTGCACCAAGGCTCGGCTATCTATCAGATCCAATACCCACACAGCTTCCTGGCCCGTTTCTACGATTCCATCGGGTTGAGAGTACCCAATCTCACCTATCAGCGATGGGCCGGATCTGAACCGGAATTCCCCCTTTCCAAGACTCCGTATGAAGCCATTGGCTTGCGGCATGGACAGTACGGATTCTGGTTTGGCGGAAGATTCGGCCACAGGCCAGGAATGTGGCTGATTGATCCGCTGGGCAAAAACCTGCAAGGCGCTCCGGTTTCGAACGAAACTCGACTGGAATGGTTGCGGTGGCTGAAGGGTGAAGCGGTAGAAAACAGGAAATTCGAACATCCTAAAGTCGAAGGCGATGCGATTTCGCGATATCTCGATTCGATCACCCTGGAACAGCACTATATGGAACGCTTTGGGCTTAGCCGCGAGACCGTTCGGACGTTCCTCTCGCCGGTGGAGGGCGGGGGCTCAGGTCTCGGTCCTGATGCCTTGTCTGCGTACTCGGAGTATGCCTTTGAGCTGCTGTACCCATTGCCCGAAGAAAAAGGCGGTTCAGATCAGATGTTTCCAGGTGGGAACACGACGATCGCCAGATTAATGTTGAAGAGTTTGATCCCCGGCGCCATCGACGGCAGCGACAGCGTAGAAGGAGTTTGCCGCGGTCGAGTGAATTTTCCGTTCCTCGATATCCCCGGAGCGGGAACGCGAGTTCGCCTGTCCTCAACCGCGATTCATGTCATGCATGACGGGGAAGCTGGCCAAGCCGATTCGGTTACTATCGCGTACCTGAACGCAGGCAAGCTGTACAAGGTGAAAGCGCGCTCGGTTGTCATGGCGGGCGGATCCTGGACCGCGAAGCACATTGTCAAGGATCTTCCGGAAACTCACCGCAATGCCTACGCCCAGTTCTACCGTTCTCCCTGCATGATGGCGAACGTTGCCTTGAGGAACTGGCGTTTCTTATACAAGATGGGAATGAGCGGTTGCCGATGGTTTGAAGGGATCGGCAACTACATGGAAGTTCGCAAGCTGGCATTAACCGGCGTCGAGGATGCTGCCATCAGTCCAGACTCGCCTATGTTACTCACCCTAAAAATTCTGTACTCCTATCCCGGGTATCCAACCGAAGAACAGGGCCAGCGAGGCCGCCGAGAAATGCTGGGAACATCGTTCAGAGACTATGAAAGACAAATCCGAGAACAGTTCAGCGACATGTTTGCGGGTGCCGGCCTGAATACTGCGCGGGATATTGCCGGGATCATACTTAACCGGTGGGGGCACGCCTATCTAAGTCCACAGCCAGGATTCTTCTTCGGCCGGGACGGTCGACCGGCGCCTCGGGAGATTCTTCGGAAAGCACCGTTTGGCCGGATCGCCTTTGCCAACACGGATCTGGCAGGCGCCATGGACCATCGCTATTCCATCCTCGAAGCCCAACGCGCCGTTAGTCAGCTAGTTGACCAGGTTTTGATATAGCGAAAACCGGCTTGAGACTGGCAAAGCGCCCGGTACGCCGGCAAGGCGGACAAGTTCGCACTAAAAAGCAACTGGTCCGCGAAGCTCCTTAAGCAGCAGTTGAGGTCCTCGAATCTCAACCGTTGCTTGTACGGTGGGGCAGCCGGTTGGGAGCCTATTGATCTAGCATGATCCATGGCGGTTGCCTGCCCATTTGCCTGATATCATCCTTTGCCATGCGTCCACATTTTGTGAGCTTCGCGCTGATGGGTATGGCCCTAACTGCGGTTGCCGGGTCCGCGCAAACAGTCGACGTGTGCAAAACTTGCGCGAAGATCGACCGCAACATTTTCGGCCAGTTTGCCGAGCATCTCGCTCATGGCGTTTATGACGGCATAGGCGTGGGGTCCCGCACGGCACCCGCCCTCAGTGTCGTGCCAGAGTCCGGCGGAGTGCAGGTTGATGTCGATTTAGGTGTGTCAGAGGGCACATTCATGCCGTTCTGGAACTACTTCGGGTACGACGAGCCGAACTATACGTATGCCGCAAACGGACAGAAGTTGCTCGGAGAGCTTGCGGCTGCAAGCCCCGTTCCGGTTTATATCCGCACGCACAATTTGCTGACGAGCGGAGACGGATCGTCGTCGCTGAAGTGGGGTTCGACAAACGTCTATACCGAAGACGCCAGCGGAAATCCGGTCTACGACTGGACGATCCTCGATCGAATCTTTGACACCTTCCGGGCGAAACGGATCAAACCGCTGGTGGAAATCGGCTTCATGCCCAAAGCTCTTTCGACCAACCCTGAACCCTACCGGCACAACTTTCCGCAGGGAGCGATTTACACGGGCTGGGCATATCCTCCGAAGGATTTTCAGAAATGGTCGGAACTTGTGTTCCGATTCGTGCAACACCTTCGGGGACGCTATGGCGACGCGGAGCTGAAGACTTGGCTTTGGGAAGTGTGGAACGAGCCGGACATAGGATATTGGAAGGGGACAGCGGAGGAGTTCTTCAGGCTCTACGATCTCAGCGTCGAGGCGATACTGCGGGCCTTTCCCGATGCGCGCGTCGGGGGACCCGACACAACCGGGCCGTCGTATCCGAAAGCCGCAGAGTTCTTGCGCATGTTTTTGGAACACTGCGCACGCCAGAAGAACTACGCGACGGGCAAGACTGGCTCGCGGCTGGACTTCATCAGTTTTCATCCCAAAGGATCTCCGAAATGGCAAGGCGATCATGTGCAGATGGGCATCAACCGGCAGCTTGCTTCGATCGAAGCCGGTTTTCGGATCGTTTCCTCGTTCCCGGAGTGGCAACACACGCAAGTCATTTTGGGAGAGTCGGATCCCGAAGGATGCGCAGCTTGCTCAGCAAGGAATAATCCTCAGAATTCTTACCGAAATGGCGGGTTGTACGCATCGTACACCGCCGAGTCACTGCATCAAACTTTGCAGCTGGCGCGCGGCGAGCAGGTGAACTTCTTGGGCTCGGTGACCTGGGCGTTCGAGTTCGAAGGCCAGCCGTTGTTCGAGGGATTTCGCGAACTAGCCACGAACGGAGTAGACAAGCCGATATTGAATCTTTTTCGCATGTTGGGCCTTTTGGGGAGCGAGCAGATCAAGGTGACAAGTTCGGGTGCGGTGCCAAGCGAAGAGGTGGTGCGCGATGGAGTGCGCGGGCGACCCGATGTCAACGCGATCGCAACGGAGAGTAGTCACGAAGTCGCGATTCTCCTTTGGAACTATCACGACGATGATCTACCGGCTCCCCAATCATCGGTCCGGCTGACCGTTACTCACCTCCGGGCAGCGGTCAAGCAATGTCTAATGGAACATTTTCGCATTGACGCAAATCACAGCAACGCGTTTACCGCATGGAAGGAAATGGGTTCGCCGCAACCGCCTTCGGCCGCTCAGTATGAAGAGCTACAGAGGGCGGGACAATTGCAACTTCTCGATTCGCCGGCTTGGACAAGCGTTCAAAATGGCAGCGTCGAGACAACGTTCGCGTTGCCAAGGCAGAGCGTCTCGCTCGTGCGAATCGCCTGGCAATGAGTTTCGTAGCTGGCTGCGTTCAGACACCTTGCGATCGCGTCTTCGTCCCACTTACCTGTGCCATCGAGCGGCCTACCCCTACAACGTCGTTGAAAACGTGGACGATACGTTCGTCGCTTGCCTTCGTCGTGCGACAATCGGGACCTGGAGAAGTCGCCTCGAAGGCGGTGATGATTGCAGCTTTAATGTTCTAAGGGTAGCGCAAGCCAGGGGAACCTGCGAGCGGCGGTCGGCACCGCGCTTGCGCCTCTGCCACCGAACTTCTTTGAGGCCGGATTCCCGTTGTCAGACCACTACTGTCCTGCTTCTTCCTTCAGGTACACCGTGCTGAGGGTATTCTTTCTCTTGGCAATCTCTAGCAGCGTCGGGTAAAACTGCACGAACGTTGTGTCCACGGCGCCGTGCTGTTCGTGGCAGGAGTAGCAGTCCATTTCCTTGGGCAGCAGCTTCCCGGTCACTCCGTCTTCGACCGTGAAAAAAGCCCATTTCCCGGGCCGGAACCGCGCTTCATCCTTCACGTGCACCTCCAGGCCCGTCACCTCTCCGGTCTGAAAGTGTCCGTTCTTGTTGATCGAACCCTTGGTCCCTGCCTTGCGCCCCTCCAGCACGAGCATGGTCTTGTCGGGCCACGTGCCGGTCTCGAGGAACTCCTTGTACGCCTCCCGATTCGCAAACACGTTGTCAAACATCGAGTGATCCATGTTCATAGCATTTGGGCTGTAGCTCATGTCCACGCCCGACGACAAGTACACCCACTCCCGGTAATGCGCCGGGAACTTCAGGTTACCGTCTGCCGTATACATCGGTGTGTTCACGCCGTTCAGTTTGTTTGCGCCCGCTTGTGGAATCCTTGCCGCCAGCGACAAAGCCGCTACCAAAAGAAAGAGCAACATGCACGTTCGTTTCATCGACACCCCTCCCGAAATCAACCTTCTATCCCCTCGAAAGCTGCGGCCTTACACTAACGAACACCTTTGCCGCGCGTCTAGAATAAACACAACCTCCTCGGTGAGGCTTCTCAATGCTTAACGCGGAAGGCAGTGCAGGTGTTTCGAGCGCGTCCCGAGCCCAATACATGCGCGCGGGCAGCTTCTTCGGCGCCATCCAAGGCAAGCGCGAGCAGTGTGGCGCCATTTTCACCGATTTGCGCCATGCCGCTCCCCGCAAGCTCCCCATGCATTCTCACGAACTCGCTTTTTTCGCCCTCTTGCTCGACGGCCTATATGCCGAACGCTACGGCCGCCGCCAAAGCCAGTATGGGCCGTTCACCCTTATGTTCCGGCCCGCGGGCATTCCCCATCAGGACGAAATCGGGCCCCGTGGCGTTCGCCTTTACGAAATCGAGATCCGCCCCAGGTGGCAAAAATGCCTCGCGGATTGCTCCGCGGCTCTGGACACGCCCCGAGACGACATTGGCGGCGGCCCGCTGCTCTGGCTCTGTATGAAACTCTTCCGCGAAGTACAGGCTTCCACCGCCGCCGATGATCTCGCGGTCGAGAGCCTGGTCGCCGAAATACTCTCGTTCGCCGCGCGCGCGTGCCAGCAAGAAAACCGGCACGTCCCGGGCTGGCTCTCCCGCATTCAGGACAAACTGAGGACAGAACATTGCCGCCGCCTCACGCTCGACGAGCTCGCGCGCGAAGCCGGCGTCCATCCCGTGCACCTCTCGCGCATCTTTCGGCGCTCGGTTGGCGAAGGCATTGGCGACCATATCCATCGCCTCCGCGTCCGCACCGCCTGCGAACGCCTGCTCGATCCGTGCGCCTCGCTTGCGGAAATCAGCTTTGCAACCGGGTTCGCCGACCAAAGCCACTTCACGCGCTCGTTCCGCAGAATTACCGGCATGACGCCCGGCACATTTCGCTCCGTCGTTCTCCGCTCGACGTGAGCCCGTCTTTTTCTCTCGTTCGTGTAACACAACCCCATTCCGGTGCGTCTCAAGGACGGAGATGCCCACAACTTTCGCCGCTATCGTCCTAGCTGCGTTTGCTGCCTCGCTCGAGCCCGCGCAAGATCCCGCCTTGGACACGGCAACGATCGTTCACGTCACCGTCGTGGACGTCGCCACCGGCAAAGAACTGCCCGACGAAACCGTGGTCCTCCAGGGCGATCACATTGTTTCCGTGGCGGCCTTCGACCCCGCCGCCGCGCCGCAAGGCCGCATCGTCGACGCCCGCGGGGCATTTCTGATCCCGGGCCTCTGGGACATGCATGTCCACATTCAAGACCTGAAGACCTGCCGGTCTACATTGCGAATGGCGTCACCGGCGTTCGTCTGATGTTTGGCGCAAAGAGCACCAAGGAATTCCGCGCCAGATTCGCTTCGGTCCCGGTCGCTCCGGATATCGTGGTCGGCAGCGCCATCGTAGACGGCGATCCTCCCGTCTGGACGGGTTCGATCGTCATTCATAAACCCGGCGACGCGCGCCGCGTGGTCGATGAAATCAAGGAAGGCGGCGCAGACTTCGTGAAAATCTACAACGCCATCCCTCGGGACGCTTATTTTGCGCTCGTTGAGGAGGCCCGCAAGCAGAGCATTCCGTTTGCCGGGCACCTACCGTTTGGGATTCGCGCTTCGGAAGCCTCTGACGCCGGCCAGGCCTCCATCGAGCATCTCACCGGCATCGCCATCGCCTGCTCCGGCCGCGAACAGGACCTTATGAAGCAGCTTCGCCCGCTTCACTACATCGAAAATACCAATTTGATCGCGGAAGCTATCCGCAGTTTCAACGCCGCCAAGTGTCAGGCGCTCTTCGCCCAGTTCCGCCGCAACCTGACCTGGCAGGTTCCCACGCTGACCGTTCATCGAGCCTTTGGGTACATGAACGACAGCCAGTTCACTTCCGATCCGCGCGTCGCGTACATGAGCGGCGAAGTACGCCGCCGCTGGGATCCATCAAACGACTTCCGCTTTCGGCGCTGGACGCATCAGGAATTTGAACTGCATCGCGGCCTCTTCAAGGCGGATGAGCAAATGGTGGGAATGATGTTCCGCGCCGGCGTTCCATTGCTTGCCGGAACCGACGTCATGAATCCCTACTGCATGCCGGGCTTCAGCCTGCATGACGAGCTGGCCTTACTCGTCGAATCCGGCCTTACTCCGCTCGCCGCCCTGCAAGCCGCCACGCTGCGCCCTGCCGACTTTCTCGGCCGCTCCGATGAGCTTGGCGGGATTGCTCCGGGAAAGCGCGCCGACCTCGTCCTGCTTTCCGCCGATCCCCTCGCTGACATTCACAACACCGCGCAAATCCAGGCCGTGTGGATCCGCGGAAAATATTTGGACCGCGCCGCGCTCGACCGGCTCCTCGATAACGCCAGACACCGCCAGGGCAAATCCAAGCTCGACTAGCTTATGCTCGAGGGCCACCGTCCTCAATAAACGTGGTGCTTGCTTTTTCGCTCTTAAGACGAAAAACTTACCACCGGGACAAAGGCGAGAGGGCGGTGAGGCCTACTCGCCGCGCGAACCCCATGGACAAACGCATCGCTTCCGCCGACGCCGCCATCGCCAAGTTAAGAGACGGTGCCACCATTCTCATGGGTGGCTTCGGCCTCTGCGGCATCCCGGAAAACCTCATCGCCGCCGTCCGCCTGAAAGGGACAAAGAACCTTACCATCGTGAGCAACAACGCCGGAGTAGACGACTTCGGCATCGGCCTGCTGCTCCAGCAGCGCCAGGTGAAGAAGATGGTCTCCACCTACGTGGGCGAGAACAAACTGTTCGAACAGCTTGTCCTCAGCGGCGAGCTAGAGGTCGAGCTCAATCCGCAGGGCACGCTTAGCGAACGCCTGCGCGCCGGCGGCGCCGGCATTCCGGCGTTCTACACGCCCACCGGCTACGGCACCATGGTCGCGGAAGGCAAAGAAACCCGCGAGTTCGACGGCCGTATGTACGTGATGGAGCGCGGATTGCGCGGCGATTTCGCATTCATCAAAGCGTGGAAGGGCGACCGCTGGGGCAACCTCATCTACCGCAAGACCGCGCGTAACTTCAACCCCATGATGGCCACCGCCGCCGATTACGTCATCGCCGAAGTCGAAGAGCTGGTGGACATCGGGCGGCTGCCTCCGGACCAGATTCACACGCCCGGGATTTTTGTGGACGCGGTTTTTGAGGGCCCGAAGTACGAAAAGCGCATCGAGCGCCGCACGACGAGGAAGTCATGAGACAAAGCCATATTCGTACGGCGGTCAGTTTAGCCTTCGCGGGGCTCTGCGCGCTAACGACTCGAGAGCTCTCGGCCGATCTAAACCCGGCATTCGACGGAGTCCGCGCGTACGAACACGTGCGGCATCTCGTAGAAATTGGGTCGCGGCCGTCCGATTCTGACGGCATTCGCCGAACGCAGGCCTACATCATCGGGCAGCTCAAAAGCTACGGCTGCCCGGTCGAGGAGCACGATTTTCACGCTTCTACGGTTCTCGGCAACCTGCCGATGAAAAACATTGTGGTCAAGCTTCATGGCACGCACTCCGGAATCATTCTTTTCACCACGCACTACGACACCGTGCGCATACCCAACTTTGTCGGAGCCGATGATGGCGGCTCCGGCACCGGAACCATGATCGAGCTGGCACGCCTGTTCTGCGCGCGAAAGAATTCTCTCAATGTCTGGATTGCTTTCTTTGACGGCGAAGAAGCGCAAGGCGACTGGACTGACGCTGCGAGCGTTCAATGGAACAGCGACGGCAGCAACAACACCTACGGCAGCCGCGAAATGGCCGCACAAATGGCTCTTTCCGGCGAACTCAGGCGCGTCAAAGCCATGATCCTGGCCGATATGATCGGCCCGTCCAATGTCAGGATCACGCGCGACAGTGGCTCTACTCACTGGCTCGTCGATTTCATCTGGGAAACCGCGGCGCAACTAGGCTACAAAAACACTTTCGTCGATCAAAACTACGCCGTCGGCGGCGACGATCATTTTTCCTTCATCCGCCGGGGCGTGGCCGGCTGTGACCTCATCGATTTCTCTATCCCCTATTGGCACACGACAGAAGACACGCTCGACAAAGTTGACGCCAAAAGCCTGGGCATCGTTGGCCAAGTTCTTTGCGCAACATTGCCTAGATTTGAGAGAAAGTTTCCCTGAAGTTGTACTGGCCGGTCCTCGGGACCGGGTGTTGTTGTTTTCCTGGACGATGGACTGATTTTATGCCGTTAACGGAAGAGCAAAAACGCGAACGGATTGCGCGGCGGATCGCGCTGGAGCTGCGTGACGGCTATTACGTCAATCTGGGAATTGGCATGCCGACGCTCGTGGCCAGCTACGTGCCCAAGGGCATGGACGTGATTCTGCAATCGGAGAACGGCATGCTCGGCGTTGGCCCGTATCCGCCGGACTCCGCAGTCGATCCCGACCTCATCAATGCGGGCAAGGAGACCGTCACCGAGCTTCCCGGGACTTGCTATTTCTCCTCGGCCGACTCCTTCGGCATGATTCGCGGGGGTCACATCGATCTCACCGTTCTCGGCGCGTTGCAGGTCGACGAAAAGGGCACGCTTGCCAACTGGGCTATCCCCGGCAAAATGCTCAAGGGCATGGGCGGCGCCATGGACCTCGTCGCCGGCGCCAAGCGCGTGTTTATCGCCATGGAACACGCCACGCGTGACAGTAAACCGAAGATTCTGAAAAAATGCACGCTACCGCTCACGGGCATCGAAGTCGTCGACCACATCGTCACCGAGCTCGCGGTTATCGACGTTACGCCCGACGGCCTCGTTCTCCGGGAGCTCGCGCC
>Ga0182033_10000875_pt1 | contig 14707 bp, 14 predicted proteins | sample tim00Cox0000000H_FD_125968 | JGI IMG/M metagenome (GOLD analysis project Ga0182033, IMG submission 125968) | Lab enrichment of tropical soil microbial communities from Luquillo Experimental Forest, Puerto Rico - timezero.00C.oxic.00.000.00H | ecosystem: Environmental > Terrestrial > Soil >...
GGCAGCCGAGCGTTCGCGAAGAATGGGAAGCACTTCGCGCACGCGGTCCATATAGCAGCCGTTTGGATCAAGCTTGGCGAATGTAGCTAAAGGCTAAAGAAGCGTATGGAATTGAGATTCTCGTTAGAATGCTTCACCCACGCCGACGCTCCAAGTATGACTGTCCTTGCCTTGCGCGAAGTCAACTCGCAGATTTACGTGATACTTGTTGCTGAGTGCAAACCTAACGCCAGCGCCGCCGCTTGGCAGGAAGTTCTTGGTCCTAAACGGCTGATTGCCGCCGGGTATTAATTCTCCCAAGCCGCCGAACCCAACAAGGCCGAACCTCCAGCGTAGAGCCAGCCGATATTCCAACTGCGTGCCAAACATGTAACGGTCAAGATAGCGACCGGCGGGGTAGCCGCGCAACTGGCTATTTGTGCCGTAAAGGCAGTTTCCGTAAAAGGGAGGCTCGCCCCCGGTAACGCAGACGAACGAGCCGGATGCAAGCACCTGGTTCTGCGTCAAACCCCAATACTTGTTGAAGGTCAATTTGTAACTCTGAAACGAGTACTTGCTTCCCAAGCCCTGAGAGAAGAAGTCCGCAGTGAGATCCAGAAATGTTCCGGCGGCGGGATAAAAGCGGTTGGGCCGCGTGTCGCGATCGACTCGGAAGCCCAGGGATGTCAACCTCGTATCGAGCCCGAGGTCCGGCGGCAGTGGGACCGCCCCAAGATTGTTCGGTCTAACGGTGATAAGCGAGCTCCCCCAAAAAAATCTAGGTCCAAGAAACAATTTCCACCACGCGTGACGCAGGAACTCGCCAAACACCAGTTGCCCGGCCTGCTTGAGAGGGAGTTTTTGCTGCGAATCTCCAGAGCCGAGTCCGTACAAATCGTAGTTCAGGTTCCCTCGAGCGTAAATCGAGGTCGTGCGATAGGTGCTCTTCTTAAGGTAGAGCTCGCCGCCCAGGGCCATCGCCTGGCTACCGTTATCGGTGACGAGTCCTACGCCTCCAACCAGAGAGGCCGGGGAGTTGTCGGCGGCGCTGGTCGGGAAAATATAGGCGAATACCGGCACGACTCCCGATCCAACCGCCGGACTCGAAATAGGAAGGGGCGCAATAACAAAAGCCCCGGCTTGGGGCTTCGTTTCAGCTGACGGTTTGTCCTTAGCAGATGGCTTTGGGCTGGCAAGGTGCGCGTCGGTCGTCGGAGAAGGAGAAATCGGCTTGTCTCTAGGTTCGGCTTCTTGTGCCCTAAGGGAGCCGGTCGCGAGACTCCAAAACAACCCGCTCACGAGGAGAAAACAGAAGATCCTCCTTGGTCCTTGCAGGTTCATGGGTGGACCGCTCATCTGGGACCTTCATACGGTACTTCAACAGCACGGCCCGCCCTCTTTCATTTACGGGGCGGGCCGTGTGGCTAGGCACTGGATGAGCCGAGGATTAACCAGTCTCGGTTCGTGAGATCCTAGTTGCTGCCCTCGACTTTCTCCACTGCGCGGCGCGAGGGTTTGGGCCTCTGCCAGAGGAGTTGTGAATCCGCAGCATTATGAGGATAGAACCGCTCGGATGCCGCGTTCGTAGGAAGAAGGAGAATATCCACTCGACGATTGTAGGCAAGCCAAGTCGTCTTGAAGTTCTTTACCCGTGTTTCTGGAGGTTGATTGGGATCCTTAGCCTGCAACTCGATAACGGTTGCTTTATCGAGCTGGTTCTCCTTGCCGTGCGCCGATGTATCGATCTTTTCCGCGGCGATGCCCTGGGAAACCAGGAAATCTTTGACACGGTTAGCGCGTAAGTCCGACAAGCCTTGATTGTGTTTACCCGGGCCACGCTCATCGGCATAGGCGCTGAGGGAGAGTTTCGCGTCAGGGTCGTACTCGAGATACTGTTTGAATCCGCCGGCAAGGGTTGTAAGCGTTTCCTGCTGACTGCGTACCAGTCCGAGAGACGGGTTTTGCTTGGTGGGGTAGTCGGTTGGAAAAAAGACGCTTTGCAGCAGGACGCCGGGAATTGGCTCGATGGAGCCTTTCACGCGTACCGCCACCGTTTTCGTCTCGGAGCCGCCACACACGTTGGTTGCGGTCAGCGTGTATTTAAGTTCCTCGTCAACCGGGCCATTGGCTGTCTGCGTTGGGCTGACGGTTAGCGACTTGCTGCCGCTGCCGTCAACGGGCCCCAGCGGAGCAAGAGAAGCTGCGTCCGCGTTGCTTGACGACCAGTTCAGCGTTGTGTTCGCCTGCTGAATAACTTTGTCACCGATGCGGCGATAACTCACCTCCGTCGGTGAAGCGCTCAGGGATGACTGTACGACGGTATTCACTTCGACCGTGGTGCTCGGCTTGGTTACTCCCCCGGGACCGGTGGCCGTAAGTTCGTACGTAGTGGTTTGGCGGGGCGAAACCGTTCTTTCGCCGGTCGTCGGAACCGGGCTGAAACCACTCATATCGGCCTCGACCGTTTCGCTTGAGGTCCACGCCAGCTGAGTATTCTGGCTGCAGTTGATGTTTTGCGGATTGGCAGAAACCGTGCCGCTAACCGGGGCAACGGCAATTGTGGCACTTGCAGTTCCCGCCTTGAAGCGTTGTACGCCAGCGGTGAGCTGATTCGATCCACGCGGCCAGTCTTTGGTTTTTTGATGTCCATTCGAGATGTCGACAATCACGCGCTGATTGGCCCCCACGGTGACAACGCCAGCCCACAGCTCCTTGCCGTATCGAGTGACCGTCACCTCGTGCCTGCCTGGCGGCACGATCAACTCTTGGTGTTTGATTATGTCGTTGTTAAACTCGTCCACGTGCCCCACGAAGTACCCTGGTTTATTGCCGTTCAGCAGAACGGCGGCATCACCCGCGCGTCTCATCCCTACTTCAATCTGGATGCGCCCCCGGGGACCAGGTACCTCTGCGCCAGCGCGTTCCAATTTTATATCGAGCGGCAGTGTATGGTCCGGATCGATAGAAACGTCCTGTTCAGCGAATTTGTAACCATAGTTGGCGACAACCAAATGGTGTGTTCCGACGTCGAGCTTGATAGTCCGATTGCCCGGACCAATCGCTTTGCCGTCGATGAATGTGTAGGCTTGCTTCGGGGAAACGGTTATCTTCAGTTTCCCTGGCTTGGTTTGTGCGAAGGCGGCTCCGTTGAGTAAAAACGCTCCGCCCACGACGCAACAAAATGTTCTCAACACTCCATACCTCATAGGATCCACCTCCTGCAGGCGACCGATTGAACTCGGGTCAACGAGTGAGACTATACGGATAAGGGTGTAACTGCGACACTGGCAAAACTGACAGCTCCGCATGGCACTACGTGACCTCGGCGCAAAATGCACAGGCCTCGCGGAAGCGCGCATCGGGCAGTTTTCCTGGATCAGGACGAGCGTTTTTCTGAAGCGATCCAGCGCCCAATCAACTGCTCCGATTGAAGGGGGCCGGCCCGAGATGGAATGATCCATATCGCCCGACGTGCCTCACAGCAGAGGCGCCTCGAGCCGGACCCCATTGAGGTTCGGTTGGCAGAGAATAGGTTTAAGTGGCAGCTCGTCGGACCTGTCAAAAATACCAGGGGCTCGAGGAAGGTTCAGATTGGATGGGTTGGGGCCTTGTGAGTTCTCGCGAGAGATTCCATTTCCACGCCTTAACCAAAAAAGCGCGGAGACTGCGAATGGGCCCCGCTATGCTCCATTCGCAGCCTCCTGCACGTGTTGAAAAACGGCGCCCTCGTTGTAGCGGAATTCGGGCTACCACCGGATCACAACACCCCCGTTGTAGCGGAAGTTGCTCTGGTTTTGATTGCCCTTGGTGAAGTCATTGCCGAAGCGAGTCAGTACAAAATCAAACTGCGCCGGCCGGATCGAGAAGTGATGGCTCACGGGAATATCGAGACCCCCGCCAATCACAAAATCGAAGGCATTATTGCTCGGGGTATGCGTGGTGGTGCAAGTACCCGGGTTCACGCAAATGTCATGGAACAGGGTGTTGTACGTGTTCGAGTGGGCGCCGCCAAATAACGCTTCCACAAAGGGTTCCCACTTCTCACCGCGGTATTTGAAGGTCGGCCCTACTTCGTAGGTGAACATATCGCCGCTCCCCACAGCGGTGCAACCTGCTGGGCAAGGGCTATTTGCAGTTGCAGGGAAATGAAACGTTTGGTGGGTGCTGGCATAGCCATTGAAATCAGCGGTGATACCCACGGCGTGACTGAGATAAACGGTGACGCCGCCTCCCCCGCCGTTCATGGAAAAGCCGCTCACGATGTTGCTGTTCTCGGGATTGAAGCGCATGAAGGAGTAATACATGGGAACTTCCACCTTGGCATAATCCTGCCCAAAGGCGACTGTCCCAAACAGCAGGACCATTCCCAAAACTATTAGACTTCTCAGCTTCATTTCGTTTCTCCTCATCTTCAAATTTGCCCTCAGAAGGCTTGCGTCCTCGACGCACGCTAACTTAGGCGGAATGTCGCGCAGCAGAAACTGTCAAAACTGACAGCTCTTACCGAAAAGTTGAAGCTGCAAATCGCGAGGATGAATAGACAAGAAATGTGGAATTTAAACAGAGGAATAGGACGCAAGATCTGCTTGTGACACTGCGCCTTTGTCCGGACTTCTGCTTTACGGGAACACCTACAAATCCGAGCGATCCGGACCTTACAACAGGCAAGTCATGCCCCTCCCCCAAAACCCTGGTCAGGGGCTCAGGGTACGAGAATTTTTGATTTGATTGCGAATTGAATCAGGTCAGCGGTCGTCTTGAGACTTAATTCTTCCATGACCTGATACTTGTGAAACGCTACGGTTCTTGGAGTCACCTTTAAGACGTCGGCCACTTCTTTCATGGACTTTCCCTCGGCCAACAGTTGTACCACTTCTCTCTGGCGGGGTGTCAGACTTTTGGCGCGCGTTTTGGGCCGCGGCCCTTTGATAAACGATTTCTGCATTCCACGCGCGATCTGCGGAGTAACGTACGATTTTCCTTTAAGCGCCAGCTGGATTGCGTGCATCAATTCCGACGCGGCGGAGCTCTTCAACAGATAGCCCGATGCGCCGCTGTGAATCGCATCTACGGCCAAATCGGGATCCTCGTTCATGGTCAAGAAGATAAGCTTTATCGAGGGCATCAGTTCCTTCAATCGCAATCCGGCTTCCAAGCCGTTCATGAGCGGCATGGCAATGTCCACTACGATCACGTCGGGTTTGAGCTTTGGAGCAGTTTCCACCAACGCACGCCCGTCGCCCGCTGTGCCCACTACTTCGTATTGCGGTTCCAGGAGTTTGCGAAATGCCTCGACAAGGATTGTGTGGTCATCGGCTAGCATGACTCGTGGAGGTGCCATAAATTCCTCACTGGCCCGCAATGCTAGCGGACGGGGCGCGTTATGCACACTGTTACTACTGACAGGCCGCGGTTTTCCATGGCCTTTTTACAAAACACACCCCATTCTGCGATGCCGCAAAGAGAACTCGGATCTGTCAATACTGACAGTCCATAGTTTGCCTCGTTTTCCTTACGATTGCCGGGTGACATGGATTGCTGGGCATCGGTCGCTTCCGAGGACGTTTGTGGCTTGTTAAATGGGCATGGGGTTGGCGCTGTGGGATTTGGAGTTGTCGTGTCGCCCCGCAACGCCGCAAGCGCGCTTGCGGCAGCGGCCAGGCGATATCTAGGCCGCTCGCTTCAGAAGCGATCGCGACAAAGATGCCGACCGTTCCGTTGCTGAGGAGGCCCTGCGCTAGTGGGATGGCGCAAAAGCGGACAAGGAGAATCCGCAGCCGAGCTGTCGAGAACACGTTCTTTAGGAATGTGGGGGAGCGGCTCGAGATGACCGAAGAACGTCGCATGAATCCGCAGAAAAAAAGCGGATCCGCTCTTAGCGAGGCGTCCGCGCGAGTGAATTAAGGTTGTGCCTGTGCGCTGCAGGCCCGAGGAACTCGGGTGGACTTTAACTATTTCGAGAGTGAAGCATGAACTGGAAGGTCGGTCTGACTAGCATTCTTTGCTCAGCAGCCCTGCTGATGAGCCAGTCACGACTTAGCGAGTATTTATTCGAGGAGGCCTTTAGCTTCTTACTGGTTATTGCCGCCGTACTTATTCTCATATGGCTCATTTCTGTCACGTTTGTCGTATTTTGGCACGGAGCCTGTTTCGCGGTTTTTTTGCTGAAGGCCATGGGTCGGTGGGTTACCGGTGCAGAGAGGACGAGGTTAGCTCTGAAAAAGTAATGGGCCATTTGCTCCTGCGCCAGCAAATCAAAGCCGCGCGCGGCTTTTTCGGTAATGGCGTGAATACGGCCCTTTTCCGACGAGCGAGAGGAAGGAAACGCCTATCTCACCGTACTCCGTGCCCTTAGAGCGCTCGGAGACGCGACGCCAACGTCGTTGTTCGCCGGGCTTTCTGCCGCGGATGCGCCAATGCTGCGAATATGCAACTCTCGCTGAGGAAACGGAATTTCGATGCCAGCCTCTCGTAACGCTTTAGCAACGGCGACGGTTACGTCGCTTTGCAGCTGAAACCAGGTGTCCTGCCAAGCCGACCAAAAGCGCAGCTCAAAGTTCAGCGCGCTATCGCCAAATCCCATGAAGAAAGCCGCAGGGGGGCGCTCGAGCAAGACTCCCGGATGTGATTCCGCCACGCCCACCAGCAGTTTGATCACGCGTTCCGGATCGCTGCCGTAAGCAACCCTGATGGGCACATCAACACGCCGCCACTGCGACGACAGCGTCCAGTTGATAACTTGGTTCGAGAGCAGGTTGCTATTGGGCACGATCACTTCTGCACCTTGGTGCGTTACGACGGTGCTGGAACGAGCACCGATTCGCCGAACCATACCCACGAGTCCGCCTACTTCCACTGTGTCTCCAACGTGGATGGGACGCTCAAAAAGCAAGATCAATCCGGAAACAAAGTTGTTCACGATATTCTGCAGACCAAAGCCCAGACCGACACCTAGTGCGCCGGTAAGAACCGTAAATTTGTTCAGCTCGACACCCGCTGAAGATAGGGCGGCCAGGGCCACCAGCAGCAGGAGAATGTAGTAGGTGATGGTTGACACGGCGTAGGGCAGGCCGCGCTGCAGCCGCAATCTTGGAAGTAACAAATTCCTCAGCAGGAACGTCAAGGTATTCGCGAGGACGTATCCGACGAGCAGGACAAGCACGACGCCAATGGCGTCCCCCAGTGTGAAATGAATCCGCCCAACGCCGATCTGACGGCGAAGGAGATTCGACGCGATGCCGATCACACTGTCGTAAACGGCCAGTAGTTGTAAGATGGACCTGAGCCACAGCCATGTAGCGCCGAGAGCTAAGACCCGGATGCCCAAACGCTCTATGGCGTCGGCACGCACATCAAGCAGTCCTCGCGCCCAAGGAGTGTGCAGCATGGCGCTCAAAATTAGGGCCAGGACCCGCACTCCGCAGTACAGAGCAGCCGCCACCAGGGGGCCGACCAGCACGATCAGTCCTAAAAGCTGAGCCAGGGAAACAAATCCAATAATGTTGGCCACGAAAGATACCACGAGCAATGCCAGGCCGGCTCGAATTCCAATTACGAAGATGCGATAGTTTCGACCTTGCATGGCCAAGGAGCTTACCTGGGAGGGACGCGCAAGCCATCCAAAAATGACCAAAGCCGCTAGAACAATCAGGGCAAACAGTTCGCGCCTGGAAAACGGCGGAAGCTGAATGAGTAGATGCAGGCCCTCCAGAGCGTAGAAGATCGACAAGACATAAAGAAGTGTACGAAACTTGGGTTCGATTAGCGGCGCAAGTATTCGCAACACCGGGATCAACAGAAGCAGGTAAAAGACAAAGGCGATGCCGATGGGTGCCGAAGCCAGATACTCTCCGGTTCCGATCAGAGTCACCAAGAGTGCGACCGAGAAGGGGCGGGCAAATACCCGTGAGGCTTCGGTTGGAACTTCAGGTTGGCTCGGAGGTGCAAGATAACGCCTGGTTTTGAGAACGCCACAAAGCGCCAGAAGGTAAACACTCGCGAGGCTGAACAAGGCGAGCTTGTGTGTACTTACAAACTCGCTCGCCGTCGTGAAGGACCGGTCAAAGGACCTTCGGAAGGAAGGTTGCAGGGCTTGTGAGTCGAGGCCTTCCCAGAGTGGACGGCTGTCCAGTTCCAACAAGCGACTGCGTTCCCGCTCTCGGGCCTCACGGACTCGCAGCAATACGTCCGAAATTTGTTGGTCCTGTTGGGAGACCTGATTCTGAAGGGTAAGCACGATATTTAACTGCTCTTGTACTTGCGATTTTACGACCTGTATCTTGTCCAATTGCTCTTTGGTGCGTTCGACAAGCGCTTCTATTCCGGGCGATTCATGAATTTGCATCCATGTAGCTGCCCACTCCGGTTGTTGGGCCTCCAGCGTTTGGATCTGCTCTTGCAGCTTTGCCGCACGAGTCGTCAAGAGCCTGCGTTTTTCTCCGAAGTCGAGGCTCAGAGAGCGCCAGAACCGTTGTTCGTCTTCGAGTTCCATCGGTGTGGAGGTACCAGCCAAAAGGTCCCTTGTTTGCATAATTCGCCGATGAATCTCTGCTGCTTGTTCTTCCGTCTTTCGCTCCGACTCCCGCAGTTGATTCTTCGGTATCAATTGACTGCTGATTTCTCTGAGGAGGTGGTCTAACTCCTCCGCGCGATCCGCGATAAGTGGCAGAGGAATCGCTTGGTCCACGGGATTGGCCGGAGTGACCGCTGAAACTTCGCTCGCTTGTAGTTCCTTGGTGCCGTTTGTATGGCTGGATTGTGCGGGCGGGGTTTGCGCCTGGACGGAAAGAACAAACGGCACGAACAGATACAACAACGCGACGGCAAGGAAGGAAGATTCAAGCCTGTCGAAAATCTCCCCAATAAAGGCTCTGGGGGCTATGCGTTGAGAGGACCCGCGTTGCGCCAAAGCTGTAAACCCTCTCCGTTAATCTCGGTCGGCTGGGCGCTCCCTGTAAAAGTATCCCCTGTGGTTTGTGCCGGATACTGTCAGAACTGACAGATGAAAATGGATTGTCCGGCTGACGATCGAGGAGCGCCTTGGGGTAGGGGATACCGCCAAATCGTAACGAAAACCGGGGTGCCAAATGTCAAACGACTTGCGAGTGTTTGACCAGCATGCAGATGCAGTCGGAAGACACCGCAGCGGAGCAAGGAGTCAACAAAAGTTCTGATTAAGGCATTGCACCGAACCGGGGCACAATGCTCGGGAGGTGCGAACTGGCCTCTAGTCTCTAGACCAGTCATCTTTACCTTTGTCGCCGTTCGATTCTTGTTTTCGCTGCCGATGGATCCCTTCGGTACTCAGTTTTCTTCCTCGCCCTGTCAGTTTTAACAGTTAATGAAACGCGTTGCCTCATGCGACTGTGGACCTGGCCGGAGTCCAATCCTTTGAAGTTTCAAACGACGACAGGCGTCCAGCAGGCTCCAAGTGGCTGTTCGGAACGATCCTCGAAAACCTGCGAGCAAGGAGACAGGTGAAGAAGGCAAACCAGCGAAACGGGGTTCCCGAGCAGCTCTTGATCGAGCAGGCACGAAGCGGCAGCTCAGACGCGTTCGCCGAGTTGGTGAGTATCCACTCTCCACAGATCTACAGCATATCTCTGAAAATCTTACAGAATCATGCGGATGCCGAAGACAATGTCCAAAACGCTCTTTGGAAGGCGTATGAGAGCATCAATCGGTTCGAAGGTCGGTCGCGCTTTTCAACGTGGCTTATTCGCATCGCGATCAATGAAGCCTTGATGAGGATTCGCGGAGTCCGCCCCATTCACCTTACTCTTGATGCGCTGACGTCCGAAAACGAGAAGGGTCTTGCCTACAATATCAGCGATGACCGCCCTGATCCTGAGCGGCAGTATTCGGCCAAAGAGCTCACGGCAAGAGCATTTCTGGGATTGCCGCCGTCCTTGATCGACATGTTCATTCGAAACAAGGTCGGGGGCTGGAGTCATCGCGAATTGGCCCGCGAGACAGGCATTACCCTGTCGGCCCTGAAATCTCGAATGTTCGAGGCGCGAGGCCGCATGCGAGAACATCTGCGGGCCGTTTGCTAAGCCGAGGTTCCGCGGTTTGGACTGCCGGAATTCGCGGGATCGGCCTTCTGGGACAAAAGGACAATACTGATCTTGAAGAAACTTCGAAGCTTCGGCTTGGCCGTTCTGTTTGTTGGCTTGTTTGTTCCTCACGGTTCCCACGCCCAGAAAGTCACGACGGAATGGGCGAAAGGTTTCAACTTTGGAGAGCTCAAACGCTTCGCCTGGAGAAAAAATAACCTGGTTACGATACGAAACCCGGAAGATAACAAATTTCTCGACCAGAAGATTATGCGCGTTGTGACTCAGGAATTGGCTTCCAAAGGCATCGTCGAGGATTCGAGCGACCCGGATTTCTATCTTTTCTACCATGCCGGGCCAGGAGATGAGGGTCTCCAGGTAGCCGCCGCGCCTCCCGAGGGCCTCGATAGCATCCAACCGCCGGATCTGAGTCCCACTGGAAGCAATACGTGGAGTGTCGGTGCGGGATCAAGTGCCGGGCTGGCGCCCAATGTATGGTATTCGGTGCAAGGGAAGTTCGTCTTTTACGCGGTCGACTGCAAATCCAAAGCGGTGATCTGGCAGGGCACGGCCTCGAAGAAATGGTACGACCCACAAAAGGCGCGCAAGAACGAGGACAAGGAAATCAGTCAGATTGTCAATAAGTCCTTTAAGAATTTCCCGCCAAAAACCAAGAAGTAGCGAGTCCCGGGGTTTGGCTGCGGCGAACTCGTCGAGATGATCTAGGACGTGGATGCCGCCTTGGCGTCCTTGAGTGCCCGCAGTTCGCTTGTGGGAATGACAAGTTCAGCGAAGCCACAGTCCAAGCAAACCAGTACGCCCTGGCAAATGTAGGTGGGAGGGACATTTAATCCCTTTAGGTCCGGCAAGCTGGCTGTCAACTCTCCTTCGAACCTCTGCGTGTTTTCGGATTTGCAAACCTTACATGCCATTTTCACCCCACACCGACGGCCACAGCGGTGGCTACTGCCACAGGAGTGGTTACCTTCGAATCCTGTTTGATGCTGGGACCTGAATTCTAACACATTGCCTGTGTTGGTTTATGTGTGGAAGTCTTTCCCGAGTGGGCTCGGTCTCGACCGCCCGGAGTAGCTGGAATCTGCCCGGTCCGCCAAATTTCTGCCTTCTGGCACTGTTGACAGTATGCAGGCCCCCCCCTCTCCAATACCCTGATGACTGGGCTCGGCGGGTTCGTGCAAAGCAGACGAGTTGTACCCTTTGCGCGGGAGACAAAGTGCGCTCTATGACGGCTAAGATTTTGGTATGGGCGCGCATTCATCGGGCGGGCCAAATAATGAAGGCGAGAATTCTTCTGGCGGACGATCATCCGCGCTTTCCGGAAATGGAAGAGCGCCTCCTTGAGCCGGAGTTCGAAGTTGTCGGCAAGGTGAGCAATGGCCAAGCCTTGTTTGAGGAGGCCATGCGATTGAAGCCAGACGTCGTCGTCACCGATATCTCCATGCCCGTCCTTAATGGTATTGACGCTGTCGATCGGCTCATGGGGTCAGGATGTGAATCGCGGTTTGTTTTTTTGACGGTTCACACCGACCCCGATTTCGTGCGCCGATGCCTTTCGACAGGTGCTTTTGGTTATGTTGTGAAATCCAGAATTGCAAGTGAACTTGTCCTGGCCATTCGAGAAGCGTTGGCAGGCAACATTTTCATTTCCCAGCGCTTGCCACATCCCAAAGAAACGTAACTCGACCTTACAAGGGACCGCCAGCGCTGTTAGAAGTGACGGTTCTGCGGTTTGTTCAAGGGATGCTATTCGACTCGCTGGTGGTTCGAGGAGTTGCAAATGAAGAGCTACAGAGTCGCAATCGCGGTAACTACGGGATGCTGATCTATTGGAATTGGCGAACGCGGATATCGCGTCGGCAGATAGCGTTTGGGCTCCCGTCGGTGCGTAACCACTGCATTTTCCCAGCACAAGAAAGAACCTGCAACCGAGGAGTTGCAGGCTTAGGCCAGAGGGACTGAAGCGATGCTTATGGTCAACTGTTTCTGTGGGTTTTCCCTGTGAGGATGCCGACATCGGAACTTGCTGGTACAGCAAATAACGTGAAGTCTCGACTTCTCGACGGAATTGCTCCGCCTGACCTCAGGGTCATTCTGGCGGCAGGCAGGCAGCGGCAGTTCGTTTCTAATTCTGTCGTCGTAAATCAAGGAAACCCAGCGAATCACCTATACCTTTTGACCAAAGGGCGTGCTAGATTTTTTTTCAACACGCCGGACGGCAAAAAAGTCAATCTTCTTTGGCTCACTCCTGGAGAAATATTCGGCGAGTCGGCTCTTTTGTCGAACTCTTCCTCGTATCTAGTAAGTACGGAAACCCTGACAGATAGCTCGATGTTGGTGTGGGACCATGACACTCTCCGAAATCTAGCAGGATGTTGTCCACGGCTGTTGGAAAACGCGTTGCTAATCGCCCACGACTATTTGGCATGGTACGTCGCCGCCCATGTGGCTTTGATTAGCCATACCGCGCGTCAGAGACTCGCCAGAGTGTTGGTCTGCCTGGCCCAGACCATTGGCAAAAGAGTGTCGGACGGATTCGAGTTCGATGCCAAAAACGAGGAGCTGGCTAGCGCCGCCAATGTCACCGCGTTCACCACAAGTCGCCTGCTGAGCGAGTGGCGAAGCAACGGTGCCGTCTTGAAGCGTCGTGGTAAAGTTGTGCTTCGTTCTCGGGACGGTCTTTTTCCGCGTACCATCTAGCTCCAAAGCATGGTTTGGTAGCCAGCTATTGCTAGTGTCGTCCGGTTTCTTCCTCATTGCTTTGCCGCAAATGCCAGGATGCCCTCGGGCAACGACCGAGCACGTCGTGCCGTGCGATTCTGTTTAGGCGAATACTGGCTCGAGTACGCCTGACGAGCCGGCCGCTCGTGCCGATGAAGTGTATGTGAGGAAAGACTCATGGTTCGCCTACTTGTTGTCGACGATTTCCGGCTTTGGCAGGATTGCCTGAAAGAACATCTCGAGGGACATCCCGATTTGCACATCGCTGGTTTTGCATCGGACGGATTGGAAGCGCTTCAAAGAGCGGAAGAACTACAACCTGATTTGGTTCTTTTGGACATCAGCCTTCCGAAGCTGAGTGGCATTGAAACCGCTCGTCAAATCCGAAAGGTTAACCCTAATTGCAAGATTCTGTTTCTGACTGGATACGCTTATCCCGAAATGGTGCGAGGAGCTCTTCAGCTGGGCGGGTGCGCTTACGTTCATAAGGACGACGCTGTGACGGAACTGGTGGCCGGGCTCGAGGCCGCCCTTGCAGGGCGGCAGTATCTGAGCAGCAGCGTAATGGGTCACAGTGATGTGACCTAATCCGCAGAAGCGAAATAGGGCAATTCCGTTTGATTTATCCGTGGTGACGTAAAGCCTCGCTCTTCAGGGCGGGCATCTAAGGGACCGCTAACCTCCTTCAAAGCAACTGCCGCCAGCAAGGCAGGCCCGATCCCCATGCGGCCACAACTTTACCGTTCCGAAGAACCTGCCAGTCGTCCTAATCTCCGCCGGTTTGATCCGCAGGCTGGTTCCATCCGGCGATTTCAAAACCTTCATTGAGTTCGGGACGAGCGACTGCGTTATTGGTCGTACCAAGGCCAGATTTGGTGTCCCAAGCGACCTATTTTAAGTCGCATCTCTGCCTTGCGCGGTGCCGCTTCTACTTGCATGCGGATTTCGTCCGCGACCATGCCGGCAACAATCCCCGGTGTGAAGACGATGGCCTATCCATAGACAGCCCTTCGGGGAGAATGCAAAGATGTCCTTGCTTCCGGCAAATGTGAGTCTCCAACCCCAATCAATTGCTGTGGCAGGGTAACTCGTGCAGCCGCCCACCCGAGAGCTCCGAGCGGAGCTTAGGACGATCCGAATCCGGAGGCGTCCGCTCTTCAGAACAGCTTCTCGAGACGCAACCGACTGAACGTGCCGATTAGTCATCACGCTGTTGTCCGCATGGTGTGCTTGTCCGGCCCGGAACGGCTCGAACGACGATACTTTGCTAGTGGATAACTTGGGCTTTGCCTCCAGGGTGAAGGCTAGCGGCTAGTCTCCCGTCGTGAATGAGACGAGCTCCAAGAGCGTCATTCGCGCGGCCGTACTCCAGCCGCGTTTTCCATGGCACTGTAAGTTTTGCCAGATGCGTAATGCCCGCTTGCGGACTATTGTGACGCCGGCCGAGCGTTGTTGTGGGTCCTGGGCTGATCGCGGCAAGTCATTCGCTGTCTACGGCTTTGGGGAACCGAATTGGCCGTGCACGGGCTCACCAAGCGACAGCCGGCCGGCCAGACTGAATTGTAAAACCTCTGTTAAACCACGAGGACTATCTTTACTAGTTTATGGCGTTTATGGTAGCGTATCGGCTCTTACGAATCATATGGCCAGTGCTCGAGGTTGGCCCTGCGGCTGACCAGAGACATTTATTATGAAACTCCCTCGCGCGATCCTAGCTGACGACCACACACTGGTCGCGGAAGCATTGCACGGGTTGATCGCGGCACAGTTCGATGTTGTCGCGACAGTAGCCGACGGGCACGCCCTCCTCGCTTCCGCCTTAACCCTAAAGCCCGATGTGATTGTTGTTGACGTTGCAATGCCTCTGCTGAATGGTTTGGAAGCTTGCCGGCAACTCAAGCAGAAAATGCCAGGCGTCAAACTTGTTTTTCTGA
>Ga0182033_10000876_pt1 | contig 14700 bp, 16 predicted proteins | sample tim00Cox0000000H_FD_125968 | JGI IMG/M metagenome (GOLD analysis project Ga0182033, IMG submission 125968) | Lab enrichment of tropical soil microbial communities from Luquillo Experimental Forest, Puerto Rico - timezero.00C.oxic.00.000.00H | ecosystem: Environmental > Terrestrial > Soil >...
GTTTTTGGGTCCGATATATTTTTGGCCCCCGTCTTATAGGAGGTAGGGGGTGGGCCCTGGCCATGGGGGTGACGGGGTCACCATGGCCCAAGGCTGCCCGCCCGCCAGCTCTCAAGCGACGTCGCGAGTGCGCGCGCGGAAAAACAAGCGCGGCAAAAGCAAAATTCGAATCGCACGAAACCGCGACGACTGATCGATAGCGCGGGCGCGGGCGCGAGACTCGTTGTGGTAGGCCGCATCGATGGTCTTGCCGGCCGAAGTGCAGCCGGGCAGATCGGGGACGACGACGCCATAAGCGCCCTTCTTGCCGTCAACGAGCGCGACGTATCTCATCTGACCATCCCGCCTGCGACCTTGGCGATCGCGCGTGCCACGCCCGGCGAGAGCGTGCGATGGCGCGGAACGATGATACGGCCAAGCGCCGCTCGCCCTCTAGAAGGCCCTCCACAGCCATTCCGGTGGCCGCCCATGCGCTACCCGCGCGGGGGCTTAGTCCACCGAACCCCCCATTCCTCGCCGCGGCTGGCCGCGGTGCGCTCATCCAAAACTTAGACTTTATGGATGAAAATCTTGACGGCCATTTATAGCGGTGTTATTCATCCGTATGTTGCTTCCGAAAGTAGGAGCTGAAAATGGCTGTTTATGGCTATGCGCGAGTCTCGAGTCGGGATCAGAGCTTGGAGGCTCAAGTTGCCGAGCTACAGGCTGCGGGCTGCGGCAACATCTACAAGGAGAAGGTCTCGGGCGCGAAGACCGATCGCCCCGCGCTGGCCAAGCTGATCCGGCGGCTCGAGGATGGCGACGTGCTCGTGGTCGTGCGGCTCGATCGGCTCGCCCGCTCGACGCGCGACCTGCTCAACATCCTCGACGAGGTCGGCAAGCGCGGTGCTGGCTTCCGCGCGCTCAAGGATGCCTGGGCAGACACCACCACACCGCATGGCCGCTTAATGCTCACGGTGCTTGGAGGTCTCGCCGAGTTCGAACGCTCGCTGATCGCCGCTCGTACCGATGACGGCCGCAAGCGCGCCAAGGCCCGCGGCGTGAAATTCGGTCGCCCGCAGAAGCTGACGGCCCACCAGCGCCGGGAGGTGCTGGAGAAGCTCGCGGAGGGCGCTGTGCAGGCCGATCTGGCCCGGTCCTATGGTGTGGGCCAGGCGACCATCAGCAGATTGGCAGCGCCCAGCCCTTTCGGGGCAAGCGCGGTCGACGCCCAGTGAAGCGCGGGCCGCGATAATGAGATACGCCAACGGAGGTCTAAATGGCTCGCCCCAGTCTAATCCCGATTGCCCCCGGCCTTCGTTTCGGCCGTTTGACCATGATTCAAGGAAATTCAGAAATCGAAGCAATAGCAAAGATATGAAGGTGATCGAGTCCGCGGAGAAATCTGCCGCCCCGGCGCGCTGCTCGCGGGCTGCTCACGCGCGTGCCGACTCAAACGAGCCAGAAAACGGCTCAAATGAGCCGTGGGCTGCTCACGTGGTGAGGAACAGAAAGTGGTCCAGATGGACCACTAGGCAAATGGACCACCAGGCGGTGCAGGTTCACCTAGCGTGCTATGATGAGGCGGCTAGTGAGACCGCATCAGCTTCGCAGTGTTGGGCTTTTACGGGATCAACAGGGAGTTCGGCGTCGTGCTGGCAATAGCTTTCGCGCTCTGCCTACTCGTCGTGGCGCTCTCCACGCAGGCGCACGCCGAGAGTGACCAGTACAAAATCCGCCCGCTCGATCTCAACAACCCCGCCGACCATGGGCGGGATGGCCGAGTTTGAGCGCAAGCTGATTCGGGCGCGATGCGATGAAGGGATCCAGCGGGCGAAGGCGCGAGGCACTGTCTTCGGCCGCAAGCCGGTGCTGGATCACGGCGAGAAGCGGAAGATTGCGAAGCGGTATGCGGCGGGCGCGTCGATGGCCGAGCTGGCGCGTGAGTACGACTGTGGAGTGGCCACGATCCACCGTGTGCTGAAACCGGCGTCATGATCAAGGAAACGCTCGTCCTTGCCGCGCTCGCCATTTCGTCGCGAAACCTAGCTCGATGAGGCTCCAATGGGTCGTCGCAATTTAACACCAATCAAGCCAGGGATGCGCTTCGGCCGGCTCACTGTGATCGGACGAGCGAAGTCGACTTCACCAAAAAATCCCCAATGGGAATGCAGATGTAATTGCGGGGGCACTTCGCAACCGCGTGTTTCCGATCTCCGCAACGGAAGAGCTAAAAGCTGCGGCTGTTTAAAAAACGAATTTAAAGATATCACGGGGCAAAGATTCGGCCGCTTGGTCGCACTCTATCGAGCGGGAAGAAATCACAGCAATCGCATGACCATCTGGCACTGCCGTTGTGATTGCGGCCGAGAATGTGAAGTCCGGCTTGGGGATCTCGGAAAAACCAAATCGTGCGGATGCCTGAACCGCGAGAACCGCGAGAGAACAGCACGACTTAATTATCGCCACGGGGACACAGCATCGTCACTATATCATTGCTGGCAACAAATCAAAAAACGGTGTCTCAACCCCAAAAACAAAGGATTCAAAAACTACGGTGGTCGGGGCATCAAAATCGCACCCGAGTGGGTCAACGATTTTGTGGCGTTTCGAGACTACATCAACCAAAACCTCGGTCCACGACCCAAAGGCTATTCCCTTGATCGCATCGAGAACGATGAAGGTTATGAAGTCGGCAATCTTAGATGGAGTTCGAGGTCAGAACAACGGCATAACTCGAGAACATCCCGCGTCAACAAGGTCGTCGACGCCGCGTTACGCGACGAGTTCGCCAAGCTCCGCAGACAACGATCATTCAGGCGGGTATACTAAGAAACATGAGCACCAACCTGCCCACACGTATTTGCCCCTACTGCGGGCAACCGATGCGCGAAGCAAATTCTACGAGCGACCTCGCGCAAACGCTTCTCACAAATACCGAGTTCCTGGCTGATATGGCCCGCTTCGCGGAGACGATTTTGAGCGAAGCAGACGTCCGAAAGAGACACTATCTGAACGACAACGATTGGGAGCGACTCGGCTCTGATGAGCGACTCATCCGGGCCATAGAGGACGAAAAAATACGGCGCGTGCGCAACGGCGCTCATGCGCGGGAAAAGGCGCAACAAGTGTTTGTTAAGGCACCAGATGTGCTAGACGAAATCTTGAGCGACAAGAGCGCGTCCCCCCGGCACAAAATCGAAAGCTCACGCGAGCTGAGAGCGATCGCTGCCGTGGGACCGGAAGCGACACCGACAGCGGAAAGGTTCGTGATCACCATCAACCTGGGTGAGGATCACAAACTCATAATCGATAAGCCGATTCGACCTACTGCCCACGATGACGGCGAAGTCATCGAACAAGAGTTACTTCCGATGATCGCGGCAAACAAACGAAAGGATGGCGGCGATGGGGGAGAACCTATTTGAAAGGCTGGCTAGGGGGCGGCCATCGCCGCCAGTCGAAAAAGCGCAGACGCCCCTACCAGATCCGAAGCTCCAACCAGCACAACGGATGCTAGATTGGATCCAACGCTGGCCCGGAGACACCATCTGCACAAGAGACGTTTGGCAATACGGCCCAGGCTCGCTCAGAAACCGGAAAAGCATGATCGACGCGGCCGAAGTTTTGGTTGAAACCGGTTGGCTTGAACCAGCCGCACTACATCGCTACGACATGCGCAAATGGCGGATCATTCGAAGACCGCCCATAATCGCCCCGAAAGTGAACCAATGCAGCAACGTAGCAACGCAGCAAAAATAATTCAGAACCCACGCGCGTTTTGATGATCTGACCCTTGCGGATAGTCTGGCGTAGATCTCGCTACCACCAAAACTATCATCATTCCTGAGCGCGGCCGGGGGCGAGGCCACTGAGCACCGCGGGGAGCACCGCGAGAAGCGCCCCTAGACCGACAACCACACGACCCCAAGACCCCTAAGCGGGCGGTCCCCAAGGCTGCTTAGCTACTTTTAGAAATCAACAGAAGTCTCAGAGCGGGCAAGTCAAATCAGCCGTCGGCAGGTTTGACCCCCTCCAAGCCCGCCTATCGATCCCGGCGCGCTTCCTCCAACTCGATGACCTCCGCCCCGCCAGCAGCAGGCTCGTCGAGCACGGCGATCCGGCGCACACCAGTCCGCCCGCTCAGGTCCCGGCAGCACGGCGCGACAATCAACCAGCGACCGCAGGCGCACGGCAGGCCGCGAATACGGGTTCATCGACAAGATAGGAACGCTGCACAACCCGCAGGTAATTACACGAGCAGTTACGCGCAACGTGCCGTCCGCAGCGCCTTTTCCCGCATCTCACCGTCGGCCTTCGCCGCCGCCCAGGTTGGCCCAACACCGGGAATAGCTAGAAACCGCGTCGGCCCATTCGGCAGCACATCACGAAAAGCCTCGACCATGACATCAGCCAGCAGGGAGCCAACTCGATCAGCAACGGCAATGTCCGCCTCAACAAGAATCTCGTCGTGCACGGTCGACACCGGCTGCACACGACCAGGCCAATCACGATAGCGCTCGAACAAGAGCCGCATTGCCCGATGCATGACATCCGCCGCGCCACCCTGCACCGGATAGTTCTTCGGCCGGGTATTCGCCGAGACATCGGCATCGTCATCGTCGAGATAATCGATCCAACGCCGCGCCGTACGCACACCTTGCTCCGCAACGTAGAGGCGGGGCAGCGAAGAGCGCCACTCGGCTCCGGTTGGGGCCTGCTCATCCCAGCCACGCAGATACTCACCAGCAGTCACCTCATCGACACCCAGCTCCGCCGCCAACGTCGCGGCGCTCATACCGAAGATGATTCCGAAGTTGATGGCCTTGGCCTGCCGCCGGGTACAGCCGAGACGCTGCATGACCAGGTCGTGATAATCCCAGCCGTCCTCGAAAGCCGCGATCATCTTGGCGTCGCCGGAGAGCGCAGCGAAGACACGCAGTTCGAGCTGGGAATAGTCGACGTCGACGAGGGCGCGACCGGCAGGAGCACGGAAGAAGCCACGGAATTCCGAATCGGTCGGAATGTTCTGCAAATTGGGATCGGTGCTGGTGTAGCGCCCGGTAACCGCCCCGCCGGCGTGTAATTGACCAAAGAGCCGCCCATCGACGACATGGCGGGAAAACGCCGTACCGAACGTCGCCAGGCCACGCACCTGCTCGGCCAGCGTATAGAGTGCCTCGACCAGCTGCTGCTCGACACCCTGCAAACGACCGGCAGTGAGAACCGTGACGAGGTCCTCACGACCGAACGATAACCGCCGGGTCTTCTCCGTTTTTGGCCACGCCAACAGCGCCGACCGCCGATCCTTAGCGGCATAACGCTCGAGACGCTGCCGAAACAATTGGTCGAGCTGCACACCCGAAGCGATACAGGCAGGAGAGAGCGCCGGATCACAGGCGGCGAGATACGCCTCGAGCGCCGCCACCGGCTCCTGCTTGCGGGCAATCCACGCCTGGTGGGCAGCAACGTCAAAGCCAATGCCGGCACGCTCCATACGGTGCGCCATGGCGGCGGAAAACCGCATATCCTCATAGCCGGCAACAATATCGACGCCGTGCTGCTTGCTTTTACGATGCAGCTCGGCACGCAACGCCTCCCAGATGCGGTGCGTGACGATGGGATCGTTAAGGGCATAGGAAAGCTGCGACGCAGACAACGTCGGCGCCGCCCAGTCGGAGACCTGCTCGGACTTATCGAGCGTCTCACCGAGCACCATGGCCGCCAGCGCGGCGAGCGAGACGCGACCGCCGCCGGTGCACTTGTCGCCCTTCGGGGAGCGGGTCCCCCGCACCGCCGAAAAGAGAAGGATGGTGTCATCGAGAACGAGGTCGATACCCGCCTTCTGCAGCCAGCTCGCCTCGAAGCGGGCGTTGTGGGCGACGACGCGGCGACCATGAAGGAAATCGGCCAGTACAACCAGCGCGCGTGCCGCGACGGGACGGTCAAAGACCGCCATGACGGCGCTCTCGCCGTCGGCAAACTGCACGGTGCGCACCCCGTCGGAGGCCGCCGACAGCCCGGTGGTCTCGACGTCGAGGGCGAGGAAACGATCCCGCGGGAAGTGCTCTTCGAGACCCTCGAACGTGGCGGACGTGGCGGGCACAAGCCCATCAAGGGCAGGCAGACCCAAACTACCCCCTCAGAGGATTTTAAAATGAATATTTTGTAGGGAGCATCCCCAGAAAAAAATTCACCTAAAAACTTGTAAGAAAACCCGTTTTGGGTCTGCCTTGAACTAAGTACTTGTTTGGGAATATTTTTCGCCTGAAAAAGGGGATGGGACTCGGGGGTGTCTTGGGTGTGCCTTGGGCCCACCACGTCCGCGACGCCCGCCGTATCCGCCGCGTCCGCCACGCCCGCCACGTCACGATCGCTCCCCGCGCCGGGGTTCAGCGACGTCTTTTCGGCCAAGGCACACCCAAGCTCCGATGTCTTGGGTGTGCCTGGATGAGGGTCTCTATTCCAATCTGGAGCCCGCCAGACGCGCACCCTTTGTTCGTCTTGCAATCGCTTGTCTATCCGCCGCCAGCCGTTCTTACGCAGCCATGTCGCGCAATATGTAATGTCTCTCTTGGAGGCCCGGTCGAGCCCCTGCCGCTTGATCGCCGCATACATCCCGAAACACTTTCCGAAGAACTCGTCGAGGTACAGCTCGCTCAAAGGTTGTAGTCTTGGCTTCCATTTCCAGGCGAAGTCCACACGGTTCGGTCGCGTCGTCTGCGGCTCCTCGGTGATGAACCGCTGCAGGATGGCGACGATCTCCGCCGCCGCCTCCGGCACGAATTTCTGCTGCTCGGGGACGATGAGACGCTCCTCCTCCTCCGGCGTCGGCCAGTGCTGTTCTCCCGCCTCCAGCCGCGCCAAAGCCTCCGCCAGGAGCTGGTCGCGATCGCGGCGCAGCGCCTCGATGGCAATCAGGGCGCGGATCACGGAGACGATCCAGTAACGCCGATCGCCGGTCGCGTCCTGCAGAAATTCGACATCGTTGGTGGAGAAGGCGAGGGAAGTTCTCCGGGGATAGGAGCGCGTCTCGTGGCCGAAGGCCGGCCTGCCACGGTCGACGCAGCGCGTCAGCGCCGCCTTCTGGTCCTCGACGTCGGACTTGCGCCATGCCGACATCTCGGCGCCATGCGCGACGATCGCCCCGGCGATGCTCCGGGCGAAGTCGGCCTGGCCAATTCGCGGCGATGGAATGACCTCGCAGTAGTAGGGCGCAAACATCGCCTCGAACACGAGGTCCTTGCCGACCCCCTGGGCGGCGGTGAAGACCAGCGAATAGTCGGCCTTGGCGCCGGGATGGAGCGCGCGATAGAGTGCCTGCATCACGTACTTCGCCCCGATCAGCGCCAGGTAGTCCGCCGCGTGCGCCTCGATGTCGGCGCCGCCATAGGTCGCAAGCCAGCCGTTGAGGCGGGCGACGCCGTCCCAGTCCGGCAGCGCGTCAATCCAGTCTTTAAGCTCATCGAAGATGCAGGTATCGGCCACCGAGTGAATGGCGGCCCGGCTCGATCCCATCGCACAGGCGCCAAAATCATAAGCTTGGACGAGATAGTTGCCGAGTTCGGCGATGTCGGTGTCGCGCAGGGCCCGGTAGCCAACAGGCGTCAGCTCCGCCGTCTCCCACCACTCCGGCAGGCACCACGGCGTCTTGCGGGTCACCTCGACCCGGTGGCGGAAGGCGTTCCAGGCGAAGCATCCCTTGAGGCGCGGCTCGTATCGCAGTGCCAGCGATATGTTGGGGATGTCACCACGATAGCTGCAGCCGGCGCTCGGCCGGGCCGTCTTCAGGCGGCCGCGCCAGTCGAGCGCGTCGGCGTCAAACAATGGTGCTGCGGCGATCAGTTCAGCAAGGAGCGCGTCGGGGTGCGTTTGTTTTGGTGCCCACTCTGAAAGGTCTTTGGCGTCGGGCAACTCCAGCCAGCGAACCTCGACGTTCGCCTGTTGGAATGTTTTGGCGATGTGGATGCCGTGATCGATGCCGGGGGCGTCGTTGTCAGGGCAGACGATGACCTTTTTGGCCCCTAGCTTGATCAGCTCCCGCGTGTTTTCGACATGCCAGCTGTTGGCACCGTCGGCGCTGGTGGTGGCAAGCAAGCCTAAGTTCCCTGCCGTGCTCGCATCCTTTTCGCCCTCGACGATCAGGAGAGGGGTTGCTGGGTACGCGGCAAGAACTTGCTTGATCGCAGCCAGATTGAAGAGCAGGGGCGCCCCTTCCGGCCTGCCGGTTGACCATTGATTCGTGTCCTCGTGCCATACCTTGCAGGCAAAACGTTTCTTTCTCGTCTTGGTAAAGTATTTGATCTTTGTCCAGGCATAGCTCCCGTCGAGGTTTACATAGTGGTAGTGCACCTCTCCTTGCGCCTGGCTTGAGCCGCCGACATGCGATCGTGGCAGGCCGCACTTTTCAACAAGATGGTCGCGGATGACCTGGAAATACTTGGCGTCGCAGTTCTGCGACCGGCAGTGAAATATGATGCGCTGTGCTTCGGTGATCGACAGCAGCAGCGATGGATTGTGCGTGCCGCTCGCCTCGTGAACCGGGCAGCAACATAGAATGCTGCCATCGCGTTCAACCGTGCCGCCAACCGCCTTGGCGACGTTCTCTGCAGTGATGTCTCTGACATCCATGGGTCACCCCCGGGTAAAAAGCGACGCGCCCGCGAGGGCGGGCGCGCCTTTCTCTCGTATCAAAGGGCCGGAGCTTCTTTCGTCTCGCGACGTAGCCTGCCCCGCGATGCCATCGGCCTGGTGACGATGTCATCATCAGAGAGGACGTTGACCTCCCGCGCTCGCGTGTCGGTGACGTAGCCAACTACGTTGAGCTTCGGGTCGTAGATCGTCCGGTAGGAGTTCTCGTATGAGCTGGAGCCAAGCTCGATCACCGGGTGGACGATCTCGCCGAAGGCGGCGAGCGCCTGAGTGGCGGTCGTCGCCAAGACGTTGATTGCTTTTTTGGCACCCATCGAGGAGTGCTCGAACACCACATTGGCGCCATCGTCGAGCATGAAGCCGACGAAGCCGAGCATGTAGACCGGGCCGTCGGTTTCCTTCTTGTAGGCATTGGGCGACAGCGGCTTCGGCAGCAACCGCTCGGACATCGGCTCGTCGTGGTGAACGCCGAGCAGCTGCCGCTGTATCTTCTGCAGTGGCGACGAGTTGGCCCATTCGATGCAACCCTCGAACAGGCCGTGTTGCGGCACCAGGATGCGGCCGACGCTTTTCGGGTCGATCACTTCCCGGTTGAGTTTCCACTCCCCGCTGGTGCCGTTGAAGCCGAGATACACGGCACCGGCGACACCGGTGCCGGGCATCGCGCCGGCCACTTGTTGCAGGTTCTTGGTGGAGTTGCGGATGAAGTCCTCGATCGACTGGCCGTCGATGAGCGAGGCGGGGACGGCGTTCTTCAAAGCAGGTAACTGCATGGTCGCGCTCCTTTTGCGCTCGAGTTGACGATGTCTGGGGGAGCCCCTGGGAGGGGCTTCGGACCCGGGGCCCGAGCGCGCTTCGCCGGTTCAGGCGGAGCGGATTTCGAGGACGGCGAGGCCGTCCGTTGGTGTCTTCAGCTGCACGGCGTAGCCGTTGCGCTTGATCTTGTTGGCGCCGCCATTGGTCAGTGTCGCAATGATCTCGGCTTCTGTCTCGGCGCGGGCGTGCGCTGCCTCCTCCTCGGCCTCGGCGGCACGCTGACGAGCGGCGATGAGGCGGTCGATCGAGCGCAGCGTCGCCTGGTCGAGACCGCCGGTGCCGGCCGCCGGAATGGCGTGCGCCTGGGCGGCCGTGCAGCGACTGCGGTAGGGGCAAATGACGCATTGCTTGGTGACGACGCCCTCGGCGGTCACTGCCGCGGCGCTGTCGGCGTCAAAAGCGGCTGCCGCCTTGCCGAGCATCTCGACGAAGACTGCCGGCCGCCGCTCGACGCGATGCAGGGCGAGGCGCTCATAATCCTCGGCCAGCCCGTAGACGAGGATCGCGTCCTCGGGTCGATGCGCGGTGACCTCGTGAAACAGCTCGATGTTCAGTTCGGCCTGACGAACATGCATTTCGGACGGGCAACTGTCGTAGTTCTGCGCGGTGCCGTGCGACTTCACCTCGAGCACCGTCTCCGACCGATCCTGCCATTCGATCAGTCCGTCGGGCGTGCCGGCGAGGCGAAAGTCGGGCAGCATTAGCCGCTTCTGCTTGGTGCCGGCGTAGAGGAGGCGCCCTTCGGCGCGCGCGAGGCCGGCGGCGAGATAGGTGGTCAACCAATGCTCGAAGGCGTGGCCGCGGTCGAAGATGCCGAAGGGGTGACGAGTCTTGCCGGCGACACTGTGCTTGTCGTACCAGAGCCAGCGCGTGCACCTGCCAGCTTCGGACGCATTGAGGAAGCCGGTGCGGTTGTCGCTTGTGGCAACGCCGGACGGAAATGGCCGGGCGGTCGCCTCGTTGTGGCGTGCCTCGATGATCATCTCTCGCAGCGCGTCCAATCGCATCATGACGCCACCCGCCACAGCTCGGTGAGCCCGGCCTGCTTACGGCGCAGGACCCGTATCACCGCCTCGTCGATCGAGTGGCGAGCTGTCGGCCACGAGATCAAGACTGGGTTGCATTGGCCAATGCGCACGGCGCGAGCGACGGCCTGGTGGTTGGCTCCCGGCGTCCAGCTCGGTTCGAGCATGATGATCCGATTTGCGGCCTGCAGGTTGAGCGCCGAGCCGGCGGCGTCGATCTGCAAAATTGCTGCTTCGACGCTGCCGTCTTGAATCCCCGAGACCACGGCGCGTCGCTCGGTGGTGGGAGTGTTGCCATGGATGCGTCCTACTATGACGTCCTGCTCGCTGAGCAATGTTTCCAGGCGATCGCCGGTCAGACGGTACGTGTTGAAGATGAGCGTTGGTGTTCGTTCCTTACGGCTGCTGCCGCGGCGCGACATCACCACGTCCTCCACGTAGGGTAATTTGGCTAGCCCGTAGGCGCGACGAAGATGTGCGAGCGCCGTACCGCCGCCGATCATCTGCATCAGCCGCGCCATCTCACGATCGATGTCTGGCGTCGGTACGAGACCGTCGCGGATGGCGGTCGCCAACGTTTCGATAGCGTTCCGAATCTCTGCGTCCTCGATGTCGGCGATTGCTGCCAATTCATCAAGCTTCACGTCCTCGCGGGCGATCGGCACCAGCTCGTGCCGTTCCGGGGGTAATGTCGGGGCGATCTCGCGCAAGGTGACATGCGTGACAAAGGGGTCGATCCGCTTGCGCAGCAGACTAGAGTTACGTGATCCGACGATGACCTGCACCTCGCGGCCGCCGGCGACGCGACGTGCGTCGAACACGCAGAAGGTTTTCTCAAAAATATGCCTGCGCATGATTCGACCGCGCTCATCGATGAGTGCCGTCGGTGCGAGTGCGCGCAGGTGCGGATAAAGCTCGCCGTTGTGCGCCGGCGCCAGCGTGCCGGACATCGCCAGGACGAACGGCACTTCATCAATAATTCCGCCGGCGCCGTCGAGGGCGTTGCCGTAGACAGCCTTGGTGCGCGCCGCGGTCGCGGTCTTGAAGGCTACTGCCTCGTCGAGCACCACTAATGATGGGCCCCAGCTGCGTAGCTGATCGCGATGCGTGACGAGCATGGCGGAGTTTGCGACCAGCACCGTGTCGACGTCGGCGGGGATGACGTCGTTCCCGTGCCGCAGCACGAATGTTCGATAGCCGTGATCAAGAAATTCTTGCTCGAATGGTCCTAACGCGGACTTCGGGCACGTGTACACACATTTCATGGGGCGACCGGCTTCGTGCTCGAGCAGGCGGCGCATTGCCAGGGCGACCAGGAACTTCCCGGTGCCCGTTTCGGAGGCGTTGAGCGAGCGCGCACGCTCGACGGCGAAGAGGGCCTGTTGGATCTGATGCGGGAGGAGCCGGCGATCTTCCGAGAATACAGTCTGCGCGAGGAAGTCTTGGTGGTTCATCCTGGGCGGCGTGTCGGTGCTCATGCTTTATCCCCCAGCAAGTGATCGAGCGCGGTCCCGAGCGGGCCGCTTGCGCGCCCATGGCTGTCGCGGGACAAGGCGCGGCGAATTGTTTCGGGGTCGGCGCCGTGCTGGACCGCGAACGAAAAGACGATTGCCGAGTCGCGTGCGTTAGTGTCGGCCGCGCTGTTGCTTTTGTGATTCGACAAAAACAGTTCGGCGATCGAGCCGTCGGCGAATCGACCCACGGTCGCGACGTAACGCAGGCCACCAACCTCGACCCCGAACGTCTCGGCTGCGCGCCGGTTTGGCAGGCGTTCACGATTCATGAATTCACGCATCATGACGTCCTCGCCAATGTGCGAGATTATTCTCACGATGTTCACGATTGCCGCGTGCGTCGTTCAAACAAGCATTCGCCAAGTAGTTTATTAATGTCGCGTCATTCGCTTTGACGCCGATGATGCGAAGGTTGATCGCGTCAACGAGCTGCGGTGCGATGCCGTCGCCGGTCTCGACGATGGCGCATCCGCCACTAACGGCGCCGGGATCGATGCCCGGGATTCTCCTGGGTGCACCTCCCATGACGGAGACGACTCTGGTGGTGTTGGGTGTCATGGCGGGTCTCCACTGATGAAAAAGGCGCCCCCGCATTTGCGCGGGGCGCCGGCGTCTCAGAACGCGACGGTCTCGCTCTCGACGGCCGGCGCCAGCATAGTGTCGAAGAGCGTGGTTGGTCCTACCACCTTGGCGAATGCGATCCGGTCGGGGACGGTCGCCGAGCGATAGGCGGCAATCAGCTGGCCGAGTTGTTGCACCTGCTTCGCAGCAGTCAGGATTGGAACGAACCCCCTGATGACCGTATTGATCAGGGTCTGGTTCTCGCTCCTCACGAGCGCAATTGCCGCCCTGACGTAGGCGACGTTGGAACCGCAGGACTCGGCGGCCTTCTGCAACGACCACGGGGAGTCGAGATACAGGTGGGCGGCGGTGAGCGCCCTCACGGCGGCCATACGCTGGCCGTGACGGAAGTGCGCGCGTGCGGATTGACGGGAGCCGCCGGAGCTCTTAATAAACCCATGCATATTCAGATCTCTTTCTCCGGCCCTGCCAGGCCGGCGTTCGAGTTGTTCAACTGGCCCGGCCGACAGGTCGGGCCGTCGCTTTTCTGATCATGTTCACGATGCTGATCGCCGACATGTCGATGATTGTGATCGTGGCCATCGTCAGCTGGCGCATGACGCCAGGACGCGGAGCTGCGCGGCTCCACGTTCGGCCTTTGGTGTTGTCGGCGGCGACTTGTGCTAAGGACGGGGCTGCTCGCCCCATAGAGCGGGGTCGACCGGCACCCTGCCGGGCCCCGCTCCCCTTTCCAATGGACAAACGAGACGCGCCGCCAATCGCAAGCGCGTCCCTGTGAATTTGCGCGTTGGTTCCGGGGCTTCCGCTTCTGTCGCTACTTCTGCTGCGACGCGGCCCGTTTATGGTGAACCACACCCTTCCCAGCGACGAGGATTGCAGCTCCCCGTCGACGCCGATCTGGCGCTGGTTGCCCTATGTCGTGGCCTACGCAACAGCAGGCGATACGCCCTTCGGCTTCAACCGCTGTGCTCGTCGGTCAGTCCTAGCCCGTCGTCGCGGACACACCGCGGAAGCCTCACGCCGGGTACTCAGGTTTTCCGGGGTTTGCTCGCCCCGACCTGTCGGTCTCGTCAGGTGCCGCGTGACGGCACGACGGGCATGGGCGCGCCCGTTTCGACCTGAATCAGACTTCGCTCTTGGATTGTCCGATCTCCAAAGCATCGCCGAGCACGACCGCGTCCCGGCGAGGGGAGACTTTCTTGATGAGGTGGCTGTAATGCCGCCGGAAAGAGCCCTCGCTCATGTCGTTGAGCGCGGCCGCCTTCTTGACGGGAATTTTCTGCTTGAGCGCCAGCCAATCAGGCTTCGTGGCGTCATCCATTTGCATCCTCCGTCGGCACCATGCGGTCAGGTGCGCTTGCGGCGGATGACTCCAGAAAACGTCGACGCACACCAACACATTTTTGTGCGTCAAAAAATGCGTCGAGAAATGCGTCGAAAAATGCGTCGACTATTTAGGACCTTGTTTGGGAGAGTTTCTCGGCTTCTTGGACCAGACGTTAAGCTCGCGCAGCAGGTTCGTGCAGTGGCCTTTGCCCAGCGACTTGGCACAGTCGGAAGCGGTCTTTGATTCCTTGGCAAGTGCGTGCGCGGCATCGGTGATAGTCATAGCGCGCAACTCCTTGGACCTTCGCTCGTAGGCAACCCGGACCCATTCCTTGCCGGATAATTTAGAGACCGGCGGCTGCGGCTGCGGCTGAGGCCGAGGCCGAGGCTGCCCATCGACGGAAGCAAGCTCGCGCTTCTCGGGCGGCTGCTGAGGCTGCTGCTCGGACTGTTGCTTGGCTTGTGGCAATTCCGACGCTGGCCACAGTCCCCGTCGCACAGCATCGGTAAGGCACAGAAACGTAACCAGCGGGTCACCCTTCTGCTCCTCCGGCGACAATTGAACGTGCAACCGCCGTGGCAACACCCCATGCCAGACAAGAATTGGGCGACGCCAGAAATCCGGTTTGTCGGGATATTCCCGACACACCTCCCGCCCCTCCTTGATCCATACTAGCTCCACGCCGCAACCGGCCACGAGTGCGGCTTGGACCTCGCCGAGAGCAAGACCTTCATGGCCGTCGCTCTTTCGCTTCATGTACTCGCCCACGTCGGCAAGCGACACACGATCTGCTATGGGAAAAGCA
>Ga0182033_10000877_pt1 | contig 14700 bp, 9 predicted proteins | sample tim00Cox0000000H_FD_125968 | JGI IMG/M metagenome (GOLD analysis project Ga0182033, IMG submission 125968) | Lab enrichment of tropical soil microbial communities from Luquillo Experimental Forest, Puerto Rico - timezero.00C.oxic.00.000.00H | ecosystem: Environmental > Terrestrial > Soil >...
CACCGCCGAGGGCCCCGCAACGACGAGCCTGCCGCTCGAGGCAGGCATCGTCGGGCGCAAGCTGATCGACGTGCTTGGACCTGCCCAACCGCTGACTACCTTTGCCGCCGCGGCCGGAGTGCTGGAAATCCCGCTGGCTGACGGCAGCCTGGCATTCGGCAGCGTGCGCAACCTGCCTGCGACCAATGGCGAGCTCGCCATCCTTCACGGTCGCAGCGAGGCGCTCAAAGCCTGGGTCTCCGACACGGCATTGACGGTCACGCTCTCCGCCACCACCGGATTTGTCGTTCTGATACTGGGGTTTGCCTTCCACTGGCAGGCGACCCGGGCGCGCGAGGCCGACACAATCTATGAGACGGTGCGCTCACGCATCGATACCGCGCTCAACCGCGGGCGCTGCGGATTGTGGGACTGGGATCTCGCGCGCGGCCGCGTGTTCTGGTCGCATTCAATGTTCGCGATCCTGGGCTTGCGGCCCAGGAATGCGCTGATGAGCTTCGGTGAGGTCAATGTCCTGGTGCATCCTGAGGACATCGATCTGTACCAGCTGGCGGCCCAGCTGGCCGATGCCAAGGCGACGCAGGTCGACCATGCCTTTCGCATGCGCCACGCCAACGGCAACTGGGTCTGGCTGCGCGCGCGCTGCGAGCTGGTCCGGCAAGCCGGCGATAGCGGGCCGCATCTGATCGGGATCGCGGTCGACATAACCGAGCAGAAGACGCTGGTCGAGCGAACGGTCGAAGCCGATCTGCGGCTTCGCGACGCCATCGAGACCATTCCCGAGGCGTTTGTGGTATGGGACGCGCAGAACAGGCTTGTGCTGTGCAACTCAAACTTCCAGGAGCTGCACAACCTGCCGGATGCGGCAATCGAAGCCGGCGCCTCCTACGAGGCGGTGGTGGCGGCGGGCCGCAAGCCGGTGGTGCGCTCCAAGATCACGAGCGAAGGCCAGATCCCCGGCGCACGCACATTCGAGGCCCAGCTCGATGACGGCCGCTGGCTGCATATCAGCGAGCGCCGCACCAAGGACGGCGGCTATGTGTCGGTGGGCACTGACATCACCAACATCAAGCTGCATGAAGAAAAGCTGATGGAAAGCGAGAAGCGCCTCATGGCGACCGTCGCCGATCTGCGCAACTCGCAACAGAAGCTCGAGCGGCAGGCCGAGGAGCTAGCCGACCTTGCCGAAAAATACGCCGAGGAGAAGACCCGCGCCGAGGACGCCAACCAGGCGAAGTCGAAATTCCTCGCCAACATGAGCCACGAGCTGCGCACCCCGCTCAATGCCATTATCGGTTTTTCCGAGATCATGGAATCGGCGATGTTCGGCCCGCTCGGGACCGAAAAGTACCGCGAATATTGCTGCGACATCCATCAGAGCGGCCAGTACCTGCTCGAAGTGATCAACGACATTCTCGACATGTCGAAGATCGAAGCGGGACGCATACGGCTTGCTCCGGAGCAGATTGCGCTTGAGCCCTTCCTCAACGACGCCATGCGCGTGGTCTCCGCGCGCGCCAACGACAAGCACCTCAAGCTGGAAGCACGCATCAACGGCGGTATCAGCCTCATCGCCGACCCCCGCCTGCTCAAGCAAATTATGCTCAATCTGCTCTCCAATGCGGTGAAATTCACTCCGGAAGGCGGCCGCATCACGATCCGCGCGCGGGCAACGAGCGGGGGTGTCGGTATCGGCATTGCCGATACCGGCATCGGCATTCCGAAAGATGCTCTTACCCGGCTTGGCCGCCCGTTCGAGCAGGTCGAGAGCCAGCTCACCAAAAGCCATCAGGGCTCGGGGCTCGGCCTCGCAATCGCAAAATCGCTGACCGAGCTGCACAATGGCACGATGCGCATCCGCTCGACGCCGGGATGCGGCACCATCGTGCTGCTGCGTCTGCCAAGCAGGCGGATGTCGGTGCAGAAGGATGAGCTGGCCGAGGCCGCCGCCTGAGCTACTCGCCGATGATGCGCCTGAAGCTCGCCCGCACTTTCGCCTGCGTCTCGCGGACGAAGGCGTCGAGCGTCGTGAAGTCGGGAACATCGGCCGCCCGCGCCAACAGCGCGACAAAATCCGGCGCCGCCGTGGTCGGATCGAACGGAGGCGGCAGGCACAGGCGCAGGAGCTGCGTGAGATCATGATAGAGCCGCGCCGCCGTGCGCAGCACCTCGGCTTCCGGCGTCGCCAGCACACCCAGCTTCCACGCCTTATCGAGCACGCGAGCAGTCGACGTATCGAGTATCTCAGGCATCTGCCAGGCATGGACAAGCTGCAGATACTGGGCGATGAATTCGATATCGAGCAGGCCGCCGGCGGCATGTTTGAGATCCCAGCGGTCGCCGTCGCCCTTCTCTGTCGCGATCGCCTTACGCATTTCGAGCACGTCACCAGCGATCGTCGCCGCCTCGCGGCGTCGACAGAGCACGGCACGGATCAGGCTCTCCACACGATCCGCGAACCGCGGCGAAGCCGAGACGACGCGCGCGCGGGTAAGCGCCATATGCTCCCAGGTCCACGCCTCCTGCTCCTGATAGCTGGCGAACCCATCGATCTGCGTCGCCAGCGGCCCGGAGCGGCCGGACGGACGCAATCGCATGTCGACCCGGTAAAGCACTCCATAATTGGTTTGCGCGGTCAGCGCACTGATCAACCGCTGCGTCAACCGAGAAAAATATTGCGCGCCATAGAGCGCACGAGCTCCGCATGATTCCGGATGTTCGGAATCGAAATCATAGACCACAATGAGATCGAGATCCGATGTGGAGGTCATCTCGCGCCCGCCCAGCTTGCCGAGCGCCAGAATCGCTACCTGCTGCTCCGCGACACGACCGTACTGTTCTGCGAACGACGCTTCGATCGCCTGATGCAGTGATCGGATCAGCACGTCGGCGAGGCGCGCAAACGCCTCGCCCGCCTGGTCGGCCGATGCATTGCCGGACAGGATGCGAATTCCGATCAGGAACATCTGCTCCTGCGCAAAAATCCTGATGCGATCGAGAAATTCCTCGAACGAAACGGCCTGAGCAAGCGAGCGTTCAAGCGCGGCCGCGAGCTCAGCTTCTTCGGGCAATGCCCCGAAAAAGCTCGGGTCGATTACCGCATCCATCACTTGCGGAAACTGGGCGAGACTGTCGGCGAGCCGGGGCGCGCTGCCCAGAACGAGGCCAATCAGCGCAATCAGATCGGGATGCTGTCGCAGCAGGGACAGCAACCGCCCTCCCCCGTGCAACCTCGCCAGCAAGCGGTCGAAGGAAATCACCGCCTCATCGGCATTCGCGGAACCGGCAGCCTGCTGGAGAAGCTCCGGTACGATTTGGCTGAGCTGCTCGCGCGCGAAGGCGCCTTTCAACGCATCATAGGCCGGCATTTTCCAGCGGCGAACGAGCGCGGATATTTCCGTGGGCTGGCGGAACCCCATCACGCTCAACCGGTTAAGGGTTTCTCGATCGTCGGCATCGGCAGGAAAGATCAGGCCGGCTGCGTGGTCCCCGCCGGCCCGCGCGTGCTCGAACAGGTTCGCATAGTGTCGCTGCACGTTGCGCAGATGTGCAAGCATCGCGTCGGCAAAATCATTGTGCCCTGAAAAGCCCGCAAATCGGGCAAAACGGTCGACGCCCTTGCGGTCGGCCGGCAGGGTATGGGTCTGCTCGTCCAAAACCATTTGCAGCCGGTTCTCGACGCTGCGCAAAAAGCAATAGGCAGAGCCGAGCTCGGCGTGCGCCTGCTCATCAATCCAGCCGCCTGCGTGCAGCGCATCAAGCGTCGGCAACGTTGCCTTGGTGCGCAGCTGCGGATGACGGCCGCCGGCGATGAGCTGCTGGGTCTGGACAAAAAATTCTATCTCGCGAATGCCGCCACGACCCAGCTTGATGTTGTGACCTTCGACCGCGATCTCGTCGTGACCGCGATAGGCATGAATCTGCCTTTTCATCGCGTGGATATCGGCGACCGATGCGAAATCCAGATATTTCCTCCAGATAAAGGGAGAAAGCTCGGAGAGCAGCTTGTTGCCGGCTGCGCGATCGCCGGCACACGGCCTCGCCTTGATGAGTGCGGCGCGCTCCCAATTCTGCCCGCGGCTCTCGTAGTAATCGAGCGCGGCGGCCGTGGAGATGGCGATCTGGGTGGAGGCCGGGTCCGGACGCAACCGAAGATCGACGCGAAATACGTAGCCGTCCGGGGTGCGCTCCTGCAGCAGCTTCACCAGACTCCGGGTGAGCCGCACATAGAGCGCGGCGGGCTCAATTCCCGGAGCGACGGCGGCGGGGTCGTAGAAGACGATGAGATCGACGTCGCTCGAAAAGTTGAGCTCGTGGGCGCCCATCTTGCCCAAGGCAAGCACGATGTAGCCTGACTGGCGCATCGAGCCCGGCACATCCGCCATTTTCAGCTTGCCGCGGCGGCAGGCATCCGCGAGCAGATAATCAACTGCCAACCCGACAGCCGTCTCGGCCAGCCTAGTCTGCAGCTCGATCAATTGCGTTATTCCCCACACGCCGCCCAGATCGCAAAGCGCGATCAGCAGCGCGGCGTCGGCTTTCATGCTCCGCAGCAGTCGCATGACCTCGCGTTCATCCGGCGCCAGCATGACCTTATGGCTGGCGTCGGAAAGAATGCGCTCAAATCGGCGCTCGGAGTCGTCCTCAAGAAAAGCGACAATGCGCTGCGGCGAAGCACATACCAGATCCCAAAGATATGGCGAGCCGTCCGCCAGCCCTTCCATCAACCTGTGCAGCATAGGATGGTCGGCCATCAGCCGCCTGATCGCCGCGCCCTGCGCGCACGGCGCAGTTTCGGCAAACCAGTCTTTGACGAGCGCTCTTGCCGTGGCCGGCGAAACAAGCTGCGGAGCACGCGCGATGCGCCGCGCCAGCGCCGCGTTCTCGCCGTCGTCCCTCTGGTCGGTGCTGCCCGTCACGGGCTCAGCCAAGGTACTCTCCCGGTGTCGTGATTCTTGATTTCATGGCGCTCGAATGACGCAGACCCTGCAAGACTCTGATTCCGGTATGGCGCTGGATTTGACCTTCCTGCGAGTGACGCACCGCAATGCGGGAAGGAACGCCAAATCCGCCACCCCAGCACGAGCTTCGCATCAAAATCGTCGCGGAAGTCACTGCGCCAGCGCCGGAAGCCCGGCGCGCGGCAGAGAGATCACGGTCCGCAGACCTGGCTGATTGTCCTCGAGCTTGAGCTCGCCGCCATGCAAGCGCGCCACGGCGGCGGCAAGACTTAGCCCCAGCCCGGAGCCCGGCTGGGAGCGGCTCTGCTCCAGCCGAACGAACCGCTCCACCGCGCGGCTGCGGTCGGTTTCCGGAATGCCCCGACCGGCGTCGGCGACGGTGAGAAGAATTCGCTCGCCGTCGGGTATTGCCTTGATCACGATCTCGGGCTCCGCTCCGTTGATGTCCTTTTTCTCAGGCGCGCCATACTTGATGGCATTGTCGACGAGATTGGCAAGAGCTTGGCTGATGAGCTCGCGGTTGCCGTGCACCGGCACGGCCGCCGGAGCATCGACCCGGAGCTGGATGCCCTTCTCGTCGGCAAGCGGCTCGTACAACTCGCCCACCCCGCGCGCGATCTCGCCCGCGTCCACGTCGGCCATGCCGTCACGGGCTTGCCCAGATTCGGCCCGTGCAATCATCAGGAGAGCATTGAAGGTGGCGATAAGCGCCTCGGATTCCTCGATCGTGCTCTCCAGCACCAGGCGATATTGGGATTCGTCCTCGGCAACGCGCAGTGCCTCCTCGCAGCGGTTGCGCAGCCGCGTCAACGGCGTCTTGAGATCATGGGCAATATTGTCCGACATTTCCTTCAATCCATGCATCAGCGCTTCGATGCGCTCCAGCATGTCATTAAGATTGCCTGCGAGGCGATCGAGCTCATCGCCCGTACCGGCGATCGGAAGCCTCCCGGTCAGATCGCCTTCCATGATCTTGCGGGTGGTTTCGGTCATTGCATCGACGCGCTTGAGCACGCGCCGCGTCACGAACAAGCCGCCGGCAATCCCCAGCACGATGACGATAGCCAGCGACCAGCGCCCCGCCGCCAGGATGATGTCGCGCAGACGCTCCCGCTCTTCGAGATCGCGTCCGACCAGGAGACGGAATCCGGCCGGCAGCTGAAATACGCGGACAAGCGCGAGATGCTCGCTGCCGTCCGGATCGTCAAGACGACGGTAGGCGGTCTCCACCCAGCCTGTCGTGCTGAGCGTACCCGCGGGCAGGGACCCGACATTGCCGGCGAGGCCCTGGCCGGCGGGTGCGGTGACGAGATAGAGGCTGGACCCCGGCCGACGCGACCTCGCATCGACGATGAACACCAGGCGCCGAATACCGCCTTGCCGATACTGCTCGGCAAGCCCGGTGATTTCCGCATCGACGGTCTGGGTAATCTGCTCGGTGATCAGGCGGCGCGTATTCCAGGCGAAATACACCAGCAGAAAGGCGGCAAACAGGGCGAAAACAGTCAGATAGACGAGCGTCAGCTTGAACGCCGTCGTGCGTAGAAGCTTTCCAAGCGCCGTCATCCAACACCGAGCTTTTCCCCACGCTGCCGGCGGTCACTTGGCGTCGCGGACCACGTAGCCTGCCCCGCGCACCGTATGCAGCAATGGCTGGGCAAAACCTTTGTCAATCTTGGAGCGCAGTCGCGAGATGTGAACGTCGATGACGTTGGTCTGCGGGTCGAAATGGTAATCCCAAACGTTCTCCAGCAGCATGGTGCGCGTCACCACCTGGCCGGCGTGCTTCATAAGATATTCCAGCAGCCGGAATTCACGGGGCTGGAGCACGATCTCTTCGCCCCCGCGCGTCACCTGGTGCGACAACCGGTCGAGCGCAAGGTCCCCGACACGGTAGACCGTCTCTTCGCGGCCACCGCGCCGGCGGGCGAGCACTTCCGTGCGCGCGAGCAATTCCGAGAACGAATACGGTTTCGGCAGATAATCGTCGCCGCCCGCCCGCAGGCCCTTGACCCGATCATCGACCTGACCGAGCGCCGACAGGATGAGCGCGGGAGTCTCTATCCCTTTGCTGCGCAAGGTCCCGATCACTGAGAGCCCGTCGAGCTTCGGCAGCATGCGGTCGACAATCAGCACATCGTATTGGCCGTCGAGCGCCTGGGCGAGCCCCTCCTCCCCGTCGCTCGCGAGCTCGGCGACATGGCCGACCTCGCGAAAAGCCTTGGCGAGATAGTCGGCGGCATCGCGATCGTCTTCTATGATCAGGAGACGCATGGTAAACCGGCAGTCTCTCGGATAGGCGATATCGCTCGCAAGCGGAGCATGATTGGCTGGGCTTATCATAGCGGCCATCCTCTGCACTGTCTCACTTCACCCCCACAGGACCGCCCGGCACGCAAAGGGGCGGCGGTTTGACCCGCCGCCCCTCAGCCCACCCTTTGCCGGCGGGGGCGACGGATGCCGGCATAGAGCAGGAAGACCTGGGGACGGACCGCCGCCGCCCCGCCGGTAGGCGACGGGTGCCGGCGGTGCACCTCCGCTGCTGGCTCAACCGCGCCCGAGCCGGAGCGCGACGAACTTCGACCCATCACCCGACTTCACCCGCATCAGGATCGAGCGCTTGCCATCCTTCTGCGCCTCGCTCAGCGCGGTGCGCACATCGGCAGGATTTGCCACCTTCTTGCCGCCGACGTCGAGGATGACATCCCCGGTCTGCAAGCCGTGCTCCGACGCAATCCCGTCGGGATCCACCTTTGTGATTACCACGCCTTCGGAACCGCTTCCCGCCACTTGGCCGGCCGGAGCAAGGCTAAGGCCTAGTCGCGGCAGGTTGCTGCCGCTTGGCGCTGAGCTGTCCGGCGTCATCGCATGGGCTTCACGCTGATTGGGCAACTCGCCGAGAACGATCGAGAAGCTCTTCTCCGCGCCCTTGCGCCAAACCGACAGGTTGGCCGTGGCGCCGGGAGCCATCGAGCCGATCTGCCTGGCAAGATCCCGGGCGTCCCTGACCGACGTACCGTTGACCGCGGTGATCACATCGCCCGCTTCGATGCCGGCCTTGGCAGCCGGCCCATTTGCCTGCGGATCGGCAACCAGCGCACCTTCGGCTTTCTTGAGGCCAATGCTGTCCGCAATCTCGGCGGTCACCGGCTGAATCTGAACACCGATCCAACCACGGGTGACGCTACCTCTGTCCTTGAGCTGGGCGACCACGGAATTCACGGTGCTGGCCGGGATCGCGAAAGCAATTCCCACCGAGCCGCCGGAGGGCGAAAAGATCGCGGTGTTGACCCCGATGACATTGCCATCGACGTCAAAGGTCGGGCCACCGGAATTACCCTTGTTGACCGGGGCGTCGATCTGGATGAAGTCGTCGTAAGGCCCGGCGCCGATATCGCGCCCGCGCGCGGATACGATCCCGGCGGTGACCGTGCCGCCCAGGCCGAACGGATTGCCGACCGCAAGCACCCAGTCGCCGATACGCGGAGCATGATCCGCAAACACGACGTGGGGGAAATCGCTATGGCCCTCGACCTTGATGAGAGCGAGGTCGGTGCGGGAATCGGTTCCGATCACCTTCGCGCTGTAGGTCTTGCCTTCATCGGTCGTGATCTCGACCGTATCGGCCTTGTCGACCACATGGTTGTTGGTCACCGCATAACCGTCAGCGGTAATGAAGAAGCCGGAGCCCTGACCGGTCACCAGGCGATTGCGCGGAGCGCGCTGCTGCTGCTCGTCGGGAAAGGCCCCTTCCGGCAATCCGAAGTGCCGAAAGAATCGCTCCATCTGCGAATTCGGTGGGAACGGCGAATTACCCTCAAAGCCCATCATCTTGGCGCCGGCATCGACCTTCACTCGCACGGAAATGACGGCGGGCTTCACCTTCTCCACGATATCGGCAAATCCAACCGGGCGCTGCATGTTCTGCGCAAATGCGATGCCGGGCAGGCTGGAGCGGGTCGTGCCGGGTGCAAGATTGGCACCAAGCAGCACAACGGCACTCAAGCCGGCCGCTCCGGCAAGCAGAGCAAGACGACGCGCCGACAGGATGCGCGATTTTGCCTTCATGATGGTGACTCCATGTTTCGGAACGTTTTGGCTTCAGTGCTGAAATTTGGCAGATGAGACCTTCACGGCACCCCTACGCAGACAGGGATGATGGAAGCCGCTTCATTACCGGGGGCTGGCGGGAAAATTAAACTTTGGTAATCCGAGCAAAATCAAAAAAATATGGAATTACAGCGACATGTCACATGGAGCATCATGAATCCTTGCGCTGGAGAATCTCGGCAAGCCGCCCCTCCTCGTCGGCGGTGAGATTGCCTTCGGAACTCCTTTGCCGGCGCGCGCTCATGGCGATCCCTAATGCGCCGATCACGAGCACGCCGAGCGGAGTGAGCCACAGCAGAGCCGTGTGAGGTGCGAATCGCGGTCGCAGCAGCACGAATTCCCCGTAGCGCGCAATCAGAAAATCGAGCACCTGCTGATCGGTCTCCCCGGCGCGCAGGTGCTCGCGGACAAGGAGGCGCAAATCGCGGGCGAGCGGTGCGTCGGAATCGTCAATAGATTGATTCTGGCAGACCATGCAGCGCAACTCCTTGGACAGACCGCGTGCCCGCGTTTCCAGCGCAGGATCGGGCAGCATTTCATCCGGCTGTACCGCCAGCGCCCGTGCCGCGGGCGCCAGCAGCGCGAGCGTCACCAGCAAAATCAGGACAAAGCGCATGCAGCTACTCCGCCGGCGCAAGCGCGACCTTGCTGCGTGCCGGCTTCGGTGCGCCGACCCTCAGGCGCCGGTCCGAGAGCGAGAGCGCGCCGCCCATCGCCATCACTATGGGTCCGAGCCAGATGAGCAATACAAGCGGCTTGTAATAAAGCCGCAAGGCGATGACCCCGTCCGGCTTTGCCTCACCCAGCGAGAGATAAATTTGCGAGAAGCCCAGTGTCATCAGGGCAGTCTGGGTGGTTGCAGTCTGGCGCGAGGGGAAATCGCGCTTGGCGGGCTCCATGACGCCGATGATCTCGCCGTGGTGACGGACGGTGAAATGCGCGGCGAGCTCACGGTAATTCGGACCCTGCCGGGTCGTGATGTCGTCGAACTGAACGTTGTAGCGTCGGATGGTGATCGACTGCCCGGGCTTGAGCTCAGCGATCCGCTCGACGCCCCATTGGGTCTCGCCGATGATGCCCAGCAGAGCTATTCCCAACCCGAAGTGCGCCAGAGCTGCGCCCCAGGTCGAGCGCGGAAGACCTTTTGCGCGCCCCAGCGCGGTGGCCAGCGGAACTTTGAACAAGCCCGTGCGCTCGGCGATCTCGGTCAAAGCGCCCGTCATGACGAACAAGGCAAGGCCGATTGCGAATGGCACCAGGAGCGGCCCGCCGCCTTCCATCGCAAAGGTCACCGCTGCCGCAACGGCGGCAATCGCGGCCGCATAGGTGAGGCGTTGGGCTACCCCCAGAAGGTCGCCGCGCTTCCAGGCGAGCAATGGGCCGAACGGCACCGCGATTAGCAGCGGAACAAACAGCGGAGCGAACGTCGCGTTGAAGAACGGCGCGCCAACGGAAATCTTCTCCCCGGTGAGAGCCTCGAGTGCAAGCGGATAAAGGGTGCCCACCAGAACCGTCCCGCAAGCGCTCACTAGAAGGAGATTATTGAGGACGAGCGCACCCTCGCGCGAAATCGGCGCGAACAGTCCACCTTGCTTGAGCAGCGGCGCACGCCAGGCAAACAGCAGCAAGGCGCCGCCGATGAACAGCACGAGGATCGCCAGAATGAAGATGCCGCGCGCCGGGTCGTTGGCAAAGGTGTGCACGGAGGTCAGGACTCCCGAGCGCACCAGGAAGGTGCCAACCAGCGAGAGTGAGAACGCGATGATCGCAAGCAGGATCGTCCATACCATGAGCGCGTTGCGCTTCTCCATCACCAGCGCGGAATGCAGCAGCGCCGTGGCTGCGAGCCACGGCATGAACGAGGCATTTTCGACCGGATCCCAGTACCACCACCCTCCCCAGCCGAGCGTGTAATAGGCCCAATACGAGCCCATCGCGATCCCGAGCGTCAGGAATATCCATGCCAGCAGGGTCCACGGCCGCACCCAGCGTGCCCAGGCGGCATCGATACGGCCCTCGATCAGCGCCGCAATTGCAAACGAGAACGAGATCGAAAGGCCGACGTAGCCGGAATAAAGGAGCGGCGGATGAATGGCGAGGCCGGGATCCTGCAGGATCGGGTTGAGGTCGCGGCCTTCGAGCGGAGCGTCGGCGATCCGCAGGAAAGGATTGGAAGTGATCAGGATGAAAACATAGAAGGCAGCCGCGATCCAGGATTGCACGGCCAGCGCGCTTGCCTTGAGCCGCGCCGGCAGATTGCGGCCAAACGCGCCCACCAACGCGCCAAACAGGCTTAGAATGAATACCCACAGCAGCATCGAGCCTTCATGATTCCCCCAGACGCCGGTAATCTTGTAGATGAGGGGTTTCGCCGAATGCGAGTTCTCGAACACATTGACGAGGGAAAAATCGGAACGCACGTAGCATTCGATCAGCGCCGCAAATGCAATCGCGACGAAGGCGAATTGCGCGATCGCGATCGGTGAGGCGACCGCCATGAGCGCAGGATCATCTCTGCGCGCGCCGAGGATGGGCACGCATGATTGAACGAGCGCCAGGCCGAGCGCCAATACCAGGGCATAGTGGCCAAGCTCGCCGATCATGTCAGGGCGCCTTTGCCTGCGGGAACGCACCGACCTGCTTCTGGTAATCCTCCTTCCAGTGACCCTGCTTCTTCAAAGCTTCGGCCACCTCCTTGGGCATGTAGGTCTCGTCATGCTTGGCAAGGACACTGTCGGCCCGAAACGTGCCCCCGACATCGAGGGCGCCCTCGGCCACCACGCCCTGGCCCTCGCGGAACAGATCCGGCAACAGGCCCCGGTACGCCACCGCCACAGTGGTTGCGCCGTCGGTCACTTCGAAGCGCACTGAAAGATTATCGCCGCGCGACAGGCTTCCTTGCTTCACAAGCCCGCCGATGCGCACGCGTTGGCCGGGCTTGACGTGCTTCTCAACCAGGTCGGTAGGAGAATTGAAGAAGACAATGGAATCTTTGAGCGTCAGGAGAACGAGGCCGGCCGCAAGCGCGACCACCATGAGTGCGCCGCCGATCAGGGTGAGACGTCTTCGCCTGCGGGTCATTGCGTCATATCCGGCCGATCAATCCACAATTGACGCGGGTCGCGGCGGTTACATCACGCCAAGCCTGCGCCTGCAATGGTGAACGCCGTATCTCCCCGCGACATCAAGAAGCGGAAAGCCTATAAACTTGCTGTAACCCAATCCATCGGAATGGCGATCCAGCGTCCGGCCGCGCCGACCTCGGCGCGACCGTTGTCAAGCCGGCAATTCGGAGGCGTGCGCCCCACGCAAAAATTCAGCCAACCGCAGTCCAGGTTCCATCAGGATTGCGGCACGCATTTCCGCGTGCCACCTGCGGCCTGCCATCGATGTAAATCGTATGGGTATAGGGTCGGCACTGCAGACCGTTGGCTTCGTAAGCGGGACCGGGAACAATAGACCCATAGCGGCCGGAATCCGGGTTCCTCCACGCGACCGCCGCTCCCGACCGTCCGCTTTCAAGTGCCTGCATTTGCGCCGCATACGCGCGCCGCCTGTCTTCGTCGTCCATTGACGCGCCGATGCGGTTCCCAACAAGGCCACCGATTGCCGCGCCCGCGAGGCCCGCGGCGATGCGCTCGCCGGTTCCGCCCCCGAACTGCGATCCGATGAGGCCCCCGGCCAGCGCGCCCACCAGCGTACCGGTATTCTCCTTCGCTCCCTGGCCGGTTTCCGGAGTGGCGCTGCAGGCAGCCAACGTCCCCGCCACCAGCGTGATCGCAGCCAAACGCATGATCTGCATCGTGAGCCCCCTTCCCCGTCATCGCTATCGCTCGGCCACTCGCCAAGCCGGCCCCCAGCCCGCCCGATGTCCCCATGCCAGCCCTAAAGGTAATGGCGCGAATTAAGGCAAAATCTGGCCCGGACGGCAACCTTCCCACCCCGCCATCACACCCCTGGAAGCATCAGCTCCGCCCGCAACCCTCCTATTGGCGCGGTCCCCAGCGTGAGCGCACCGCCATAGAGACTGGCAAGCTCCACGACGATGGACAGCCCGAGGCCGGAACCCGGTTTGGTCTCATCGAGGCGACGGCCGCGCCGGGCTACCTGCTCGCGCTGCTGCGGCGACAAGCCTGGGCCGTCGTCGTCGACCAGGATGTGCACCATTCGACGATCATCGTTGGCATCAGAGCGTTGCGAGAACACCTCGACCGCGACACGCGACTGCGCCCACTTGTAGGCATTGTCCACGAGATTTCCGACCATCTCCTCGAGATCCTGCTGCTCGCCGCGGAAGGGCACGCCTTCGGGAGCGTCAATATCGACGGCTATGTTCCGGTCATGATGAATCTTGGCCATTGTGCGCGCGAGCGCCGTTATCACTGGGCGCACGTCGGTCACGGTGCCGATCACGGCCACGCGCGCAGCCAGCCGGGCGCGCTCAAGATGGCGGGCAACCTGATCGCGCATGATCTCGGTCTGCTCGCGGACCTTGTGAGCGAACGGATCGCCGCCATGGACGCTCGCTTCATTCAGCATGACCGTGATCGGGGTCTTGAGGGCGTGAGCGAGATTGCCGACGTGAGTGCGCGCGCGCACGACGATCTCGCGATTGGCATCGATGAGCGCGTTGGTCTCGCGCGCGAGCGGCGCAATCTCGACCGGAAAGGCCCCTTCCAGCCGCTCTGCGCTTCCTCTGCGAATCGCCGCCAAGCTCTCCGAGATGCGCTTGAGCGGCGCAAGCCCGAAGCGCACCTGGAACGTCGTGGTCAAAAGCAGCACCACGGCCAGCACGCCGAAGGTGATGACGAGAGCGCCGTCGAAGCTGCGGGTTTCCTCCTCGATCTCCGCCGCATCACCGGCAACCGCCACCAGGTAGCGCCCCTCCTCCCCGAGATCGATGGTGCGCTCGACCACGCGCAGCTCCTGGCCCTCGGGACCATCGGCATACCCGCCGTGCTCGGCGCCTGCGACCGAGGATGCGGCAAGGTCGGTGAGATGCGGCAAGGTTGCGTCCCACAACGAGCGGGACGAGCGCACGTCGGGGGTCGGCGCATCGAGCCTGGTCACCTGCCAGTACCAGCCGGAGAGCGGAAGGTCGAACAGCGGCTCGCCGATCGACTGCGGAAACTTGCCCGCATTCTCCTCGGGCGTGGCCACGTCGGCCACCAGGCTGCGCAGGTAGACTCCCAGGCGGCGGTCGAATGCGCGCTCCACGGCGGTGCGATAGATCGAGGAGAGCACTATTCCGGTGACAAGCAGGATCACCACGGTCCAGGTCGTCGCCGAGAGGAAAAGCCGCAGCGCAAGTGAATTAAGACGCATCGCCCGGCGGAGTAAGCAGATAGCCAAGCCCCCGAACCGTCTGGATCACCTCGACGCCGAGCTTCCGGCGGATACGGCCGACGAAGACCTCGATCGTGTTGGAGTCGCGGTCGAAGTCCTGGTCGTAGAGATGCTCGACCAATTCGCTGCGGGACACCACACGGCCGGAATGATGCATGAGATAGGACAGCAGCCTGTATTCATGTGAGGTGAGCTTGACCGGATTGCCATTGACGGTAACGCGGCCGGTTCTCGTGTCGAGACGCACCGGGCCGCAATTGAGCTCGCTCTTGGCATGGCCGGC
>Ga0182033_10000882_pt1 | contig 14657 bp, 15 predicted proteins | sample tim00Cox0000000H_FD_125968 | JGI IMG/M metagenome (GOLD analysis project Ga0182033, IMG submission 125968) | Lab enrichment of tropical soil microbial communities from Luquillo Experimental Forest, Puerto Rico - timezero.00C.oxic.00.000.00H | ecosystem: Environmental > Terrestrial > Soil >...
ATCCACTGAGAGCCTTGGTATATTAGCCCAAACTTTCGGGAAGCCCGCGGTGAGCACGGCGCGCCACGGTGCCAGAACGCTTTGAGGTAGGCTTTTCGGCAAGACCCGGGAAAACATGCTGCCGGAACAAACGTCAGCAGGAAGAGCCTCTGGTGGGACTGGAGGCTGGAAGCCAACTTAAATCACAAGGCAAATGGCTTGGCGTTTGGAGGGACCTTTCTGTGGGACTTTACGTACCTTTGTTGGAATTTAACCAGGGCAGGAGACCGCGGCCATGAGCACCACGACAATGCAGACCAGGCTTAAGTAAGTAACTTCTGAATCTCGTCCAATTCGTTCCAGTTCGGGTTTATTGGAAACTCTAAAAAAGCCGATCTGAGCCGCTTTGGACCGTTCTCTGCTCCCATATCCTTGCTCAGGTTTTGAAACGCTGTCCTATGTCAGCCTGACGTCGTTGTTACCAACGATCTCGTGCTGGCTGAAGTTTTTTTCGACTTCCGATGGGGGGGCGGCAGCGCAAGAAAGACTCGATGGTTACTCAACATTGCTCTAACTTCCCTTTTTATGCCCGCCGTTGCCACAGCAAGATTGTCGAAGGAGGAGCTCGCCCACCGCTGGAACGAGATCGTCAAGCAATTCGAGCGTGTTGATACCGATGTCTGGATCATCGAGACCAACCAGTATGGACAAATCCTCATGAGCCCATTACCGGAGGGCGCACACCAATACCGCGGCTCAATCATTACCGAACTGCTTGGCGCTTATTTTCCTGACCATAGAGCGTTTTACGAAAACCCCGTCCTAACCGATCTCGGTGTCAAAAACGCAGACGTTGTCCTCGTCGGCCCAGATCAAAGCGAACAGGCGTTCGGGTCCAAAGCGCTCACGCCAGCTCCCGAAATTTGCGTCGAGATCCTATCTCCAAGCACTACGCAAGAGGAGATCGACGAAAAACGGGCTGCCTGTTTGCGGGCCGGCGCAAAAGAGGTCTGGATCTGCGACCGTAACAACCGGATGACATTTTTCGCCCCCAGCGGCCAGTTGGGTCGTTCGCGTCTGTGTCCCGATTTTCCTCTAGAGCTCGATCTGTCGCAACGGCCTATCAACAAGCTCCAACAGCAACTGCTTGCCGCTTACAACCAGTTAGTCAGGACGCCGGAAGACCGAGCCCGGCTTGAAAAAGAAAACCCGGATCTCGTGGCCGAGCGCGATCGTATCGTAACCACGCAGAAACGCATGCTACTGGCCCAGCAACAGATACAAAGCGAACGCTCGGACCGCAGGCCTGACCACACTTGAATCCGAGCCAGATGGACCGGCCAGCCAGGAAGCAAAGGCGCTTTTTGCCTGGCTAGCGGAAACGGCTCGTTTAGCAGCAGACAGGCGACCCTGAGGGCGCGGATCGCGGGCAGCATCCCGGGCACACACCGCCAAAGCCCATCACGCAAACCACGGGCCCCAGCCTGACCCACGACAATCCCGGCAAATCCGACAGCGAAGCTGTGGGCGACTTACTCGATCTGTTCGGGATCACCTCAGCGAATTTCCAAGACATCCTCAATGCGGTGAAGTCGGACAATGGTTCCGGGACAGGGGGATCGCCGCTCGAGCAGCTCGTGCCCGCCGTGGCGAACGAAATCATCAACCACTTCGGACCCGTCGCAGAGCTGATCGGTAACCTCATCGCCTACGAGGTAAAAAAGGAGTTCCTGGATTGGGAAAAGCAGCAGACCCAAAAGCAGGGCCGCGCTACCTTCTACATCGACCAGCAGGAAACTGCGAACCGATTGCAGTTGGTAACTGCCTCCGTGGGATCGGTCTTCAATATGGTTTTGTCCATGATCGCTCCCGAGGAAAGCATTGCTAAGGACATCGCTGGCAAGGAAAGCGCTGCCGGTAAGAGACTGCTCGGGGTCTTCAAGGCGATCGAAGCCGCAAAGGCGGCAGGAGGCGTCGCCAGGAACATTTTAAGTTAGCAGTCGCGGAATTTCAGTGCAGCGTCGATGATAAAGGTCTTAGCCCGCAACAATCTCGACCAAGCCCTTGGCTCTGAGTGCCGGGGTCGTAGCGCAGCGAAGCCAGGCTATATTGCCCAGCCCCAGCGCTGCTAAGGTATGCGGATGGATCTCAGCGGTGGTGAACGAGTTCATTCGCTACGCTTATGCCCGTCTGGCTCGTATTGACCTGACTTCACTATCGGTTACCTTTGCAGAGGGCCAATGCCTCTACCACTTTACGATATACGCCTTATTATGAAGCCCAAAAAAGCATTTTTCGCAAGCCAGGCCGATCTCGCATTCAAGCGAGAAATCGGAACTTACGTTGGGAATATTCGACAGTGGGAGTTTGGTTGGCACAACCGGCTTGATAGGGCACAACCGCGGCGAGCGGAGGATAATGCCGGACGTGGCATGGTTCTCATCAGCGGGGCGGGTCGGGCTGGGTCCGAGCTGCGCGACCCTTGGGGACCGTGATTTCTGGACCGGCGTCGAACCAAGGAGGCGGGTACAGTGACCATCGGAAACGACGTATTTAGGGTGTTCATCAGCCACAAGCAGGAGGATCACGCACTTGCGGCCGTCGTAAAGAAGGCGATACAGAGCCTCAACAAGGACCTGATCGACTGCTTCGTATCCGGCGTCGACATCACCGCGGGGAGGGACTGGCGGCGCGAGATCCGCAGCGCGCTCGCGAGAAGCCATATTCTCCTGCTGCTGTTCACCGCACCGTCGAAGAACTGGGACTGGTGCCTCTTCGAGACGGGCCTGTACACGCGATTCGACCGAAGCGAGATCCGGTCGGTCATCTGCTTGTTCAACCCCGCCGACGCCTCGCCAAGCCCGCTCGCCGACCTTCAGGGCGTGCCAGCCAATGCCGACAAGGTTCGCGCGCTTCTGGATTCGTTGTGCCGCCGGACGTGGGAGGTTTCCGACGACTGGCGCCGAGGGGCGCTGGCGCCCGACATCACGTCCAGCAAGTTGGAGGCCGCGGCTCGCGCCATCGCCGACGCGTTCGGCCGTTCGGGGTCGGTCTCGACGTACTACCCGTGCCATCGCCTCGTACTATCGCTGTCCGAGTCCGATGACATCGCCAAAGGAATCCCCGAAAGGGCCCAGGTGATACTGGGTCCGAACGGCACATCGGGTTACACGATGTCGCTGTTCGACCTGGCCGGCGGAAGCGACCCGCGCACATGGGGTGATTTGTTGCGGTCCATTGGCGCAACCGAAACCCTCTGGCGCCGCCAACTCGACGCCCACTTCCTCGATGCCCTCGACGAGAAGCTTTTCTCACCGATCGAGGGTCGCATGCAGGCCGGCGGTATGGGTCGGTGTCAGGGCCGGGTCTACCGTCCGATCCTCTACAGCATTGATCGGGGTCCCACGGTGGGAAGAGCGCCAGACGGTGCTGCCCATACCGACCGGCGCCCCCGTTTCGTGACGATTGTCTTCGACCCCGAGCCGCCGGCAGCGCGCGAGACATCTAACGGCTGATCGCTGCGCTTGCCAATCACCGGCACCTACAGGATGCTGAACGGTGACGCCTGTCGCACGGAAGCTCTGACAACAAACTCGCTTCTGGATCCCGTTAGCCCTTCGCCCGTTTCTACAAAGCCTTTGACACGGTTTTGCATCACCCCGTGGCGCTCAATCATCGACGCTCGGGTCGCGGCCGACCCGAACGTGCGGCAGCGGTTCCTGCGGGAAGCCCGCGCCGCAGCGCGGCTTCGGCACCCTCACGTGGCCTGGGTCTACCCTATGAAAAGGAAATCGTTCTGCATCGGAATCATTGATTTCAACGCAATCATAGATTATGATCATATTGTAAAGACAGGGAAGCCCAATACTCAATGAGCAGCATCACGATCCGCAACCTCGATCCGGCGATCAAGGAGCGGCTGCGTGTCCGCGCGGCGGAGAACGGCCACTCCATGGAGGCCGAAGCCAGGCGTATCCTTCAGACGGCCCTCACGGGGGCAGCGCGTCCGCCGGGGCGCAATCTCTATGAGCGCGTCCGTGCCCGCTTCGTGCCTCTGGGGGGCGTTGAACTTGAGTTGCCGGAGCGCGAGCCCACGCGCAAACTTCCCCGGTTCGACTGATGTTCGTTCTCGACACCAACATCCTATCCGCCATGATGAGCACCCAGGCGGTGCCGCAGGTGGCGGCGTGGATAGCTGGGCAGCCCGCCGACCTCCTTTTCACAACGTCCGTCAACCAGGCAGAAATCCTGTCCGGGCTTGCGATCATGGCGGGGGGCCGCCGTCGCCTCGATCTCGAAGCAGCGGCAAGGGCTATGTTCCTGGAGGATTTCGAAGGACGCGTGCTGTCCTTCGACCTGGATGCGGCCCTCGCCTATGCCGATATCTTCGCCGCCCGCAGGCGGGCAGGGCGACCGTCAGCGACAGTCGATCTCATGATCGCCTCTATCGCGCGATCCCACAACGCAAGTGTGGTCACGCGTGACATAAGCGGGTTCGAAGGCTGTGGCCTCACGGTCATCAATCCGTGGGATGCGACATAACCACTGTCAGAATACTGCTTCCGTTGGACGCTCAGTTCGCAAAAGGCACAGGCCTATCCAAAACTGCTATTTGCCCGGCCGGTACGGCCATCGCATTGCGTACGGCCGAACAGCATCGCGCGATGCACACATCCACCTCTCGCAGCCACGCTTTGAACGTCATTCGTTCACGTGTAGGTTGCGCCAATTGTTAGATGAATGCTCTTACTACTTTAGTTCTTGCGCTGCTCGTCGGCGCCAGTGTCGCTTTCTACCTTCGGATTTTCCGACTAATTTATTTGCAGGCCGGCGGGAAGGTTGTGGCGAGCCATTTCGCGCGGGTTGATGCCTACTTGGCTCTCGGCTGTGTAACCATGTTTGTTGTTCAATGCCTGCAGAGCCTGAGTGGAAAAAGAGGCGCGTTGCCCGCTACGGTCGACACCACATTTCTCTTCATGGTTCAGCTTGCTTTCTGGATCTTTGTGATTGGAGTCATTGTCTTGTCTTTCGTATTGCGCGGCATGCATCCCAGCGCGCTCTTTGGATTCGATCGGCTCGGTTTCTTCAGGGTATTTTTGCTTAGTTTGGGTCTCCTGTTTGCGGCGCTGCCCTTGATTCTGGCCAGCAGTACGCTGATTAGCGAATTTTTACACTCCAACCCTCAACAAGATACTCAGCCGATTATGCAGCTTTTTGAACGGGCAAGCGATCCGGGCAAGCGGGTGCCACTCATCATTCTTGCGGTCGTAATTGCGCCAATTTCCGAGGAATTCGTCTTTCGCGGGTTCCTTTACGGAGTGCTCAAGAGATTTGCGGGTGCGCTGCCTGCCCTGGTTTTCTCTGCTCTCTTGTTCTCGTCGATTCACATGCATATTCCTTCGCTGCTGCCCCTGTTTCTGTTGGGATGCGTGTTGACGTTGGCCTACGAACTTTCGGGATCGTTGCTGGTCCCGATGGCCATGCACGCAATTTTCAACACGCTCACGCTCGTTCAGGTGTTTTTTGCGGGTCGATGAAGCTGAATGAGCTTGGTGAAGATGAAGTTGTGCGGTGCTTGACTCGGGGCTTGAACTTGGATCGCCGCGTCGTTGTTGGTCCCGGCGATGACTGCGCAGTCGTGAAAACCGCGGGTGATCTTCAGCTGCTGAAAACAGATTGCATCATTGAAGGGATACATTTTCGTCCCAATGCCGATCCAATGTGGGTGGGCTGGAAAGCGATGTGCCGTTCAATCAGCGACGTAGCGTCGATGGGTGGGTTGCCACTGGATGCTTTAGTGACCGTGGCAATCCGCTCCGATGCCGAATTTGAATGGTTGAAAAAGCTTTATCGAGGTCTACGTAAGGCTGCCTCTACCTACCGCGTGAACCTGGTCGGCGGAGAGACGGCAAGATCGCCAGGCCCAGTTTTTTTGTCAGTCTGTTTAACCGGTATTGTCGAAAAAGGTAAATATGTTAGTCGTTCGGGAGGCAAGAAGGGGGACTGGCTCTTCGTTACCGGAAGGCTTGGGGGCTCGATCGACGGAAAACATCTCCGGTTTTCACCACGAGTGAGAGAAGCTCGCTGGTTGGTCGGCCGTTTTCCGATTCATGCCATGATGGATTTGAGTGACGGTCTGGGAAGTGATCTTCCCCGGCTGGCGTCCGCAAGCGGTGTGGGATTTGAAGTGGCCCTCGAAAATCTCCCGTTAAACAAAGGTTGCGTTCCGGAAAACGCGGTACGGGACGGAGAAGACTACGAACTACTTTTCGCGGTTCCGAGAGCCGTCAAATCGCGCCTTGAATTGGAATGGAAGAAAGCTTTTCCCAGATTGCAGCTGACACCGATTGGACAACTGGTTGACTCCGGCCACCATGAATTCGAGCAAAAAGGGTTCGATCATTTTCGAGGTAGAGCATGATTTCGCCGACCGAATGGATTTCCAAAAGTCCGGATCAGACGCGATTCATCGCGGCCGGCTTGGCGAGAAGCCTGATGGCCGGTTCGGTTATCAAACTCATAGGCGATCTGGGGGCAGGCAAGACTGAATTCGTAAGGGGTCTAGCAACAGGCCTTAACTACAATCAAGTTGTCACCAGCCCGACTTTTACTCTTGTGCACGAATATTGTGGAGGCAGATTGCCATTGTTTCATATGGACCTCTATCGCCTGAACGAAGAGGCTGAGTTGGATGATATTGGGTTTGAAGATTACCTGCGAGCCGGTGGTATTTGCGCCGTCGAATGGGCCGACAAATTTCCTGCTCGCATGCCCCGTGATTCCATTGAAATTGTCCTGACCATCCGCGAAAACAACACGCGAAGGATCGCGTGGTGAAGAGTCTTCTGATCGAAAACTCGAGCAGCCCCGGAACCGTTGTTCTGGCGGACGGCAGTGAGGTTCTCGCGCTTGGCGAGATCTTGAAGCACGGGATGCTTTCGGCTACGATCCATGATTTCGTTCTTGAATTCGGTCCCCCGGCCGAAATCGTCGTAGGGCTGGGACCGGGTTCATATGCCGGTACTCGAGTAGCGGTTGCGACCGCGATCGGTCTTAAAATCGGACTCGGTTGCCCGGCATTCGGCTGCCCGTCGGTCCTTGCATATGGAGCGGCGACCTACTATGTCGTCGGCGACGCGAGACGCGGCTCGGTATTTCTGGCGAGCATCGAAGAGAACGGGTTGGTTTGCGTGCCGCAACTCCGTTCCATAGAGGAGTTTCGCCTCCTGTTGCCAGAACTTCGCCAGCGGCCGGTTTATGCGGTTGGACCTATCCCCGGTGTCGCCGATCTTCCAATCGTGCGGCCTCGCGCCGAATATCTGTTATTGCGTAGAGATTCGTTCCAGTCTTCTCTGGAGCCGCTTTATCTGAAGGAGCCGCACATCACACAGCCTAACCCGCAAAAATCACACCCTTGAGCAGCAACGCGCTCATTGCGGGTTAGTGAGCTCTTAAACGGACGCTGCGCGTCCGTTTAAGAGCCATTTCTTAAGACAGACGTTCCAGACAACCTGTTTTAGACCTTTCTGTTCAAAGAGCAGCGGAAAGCCCGGCTGACGATTCTGGGCGATGCCACTGCGCCAGTTGACGCAAAGATCGCCATGATTCAAAATCGGCACTCAAGCCAGTTTCGAGAGCGAGCCTGGACTCGACGGCGCTTCCTCGTACATGTATTGGTGCAGGCGGAATGAAAATTGTTGTCGCTTATTCGGGAGGACTCGACACCTCGGTAATTCTGAAATGGATAAAAGAGACCTACGCTGCTGACGTCGTCGCCTTTTGCGCTGATATCGGTCAGGAAGAGGAATTGGATGGATTGGAACAGAAGGCGCTGAAAACCGGCGCCTCAAAATGCTATGTGGATGATTTGCAGGAGGAATTTGCGCGCGATTTCATTTTTCCACTGTTTCAAGCATCGGCGCTTTACGAAAATCAATATTTCCTGGGAACGAGCATTGCCAGGCCGCTGATTGCAAAACGGATGGTCGAGATTGCCCGCGCCGAGGGGGCCGAGGCGGTTGCGCACGGCGCAACGGGCAAAGGGAACGACCAGGTTCGCTTTGAATTGACGGTTGCGGCTCTGGCTCCCGACATCATCGTGATTGCCCCATGGCGGCTTGAAGAGTTTCGTAAACGATTTCCCGGGCGAGCGGAAATGATCCGATACGCTGAAGAGCAGGGAATTCGTGTCGCGGCGAGCGCAAAAAAACCGTACTCGATGGATCGCAACCTCCTCCATATAAGTTTTGAAAGCGGCGTTTTGGAAGATCCCTGGATTGACGCGAGCAGTCCCGAGATGCGGGACATGTACAAGCTAAGCGTCTCTCCGGAAGATGCCCCTGATGCCAGCGAATATGTAGAGCTTGAGTTTGAGAGAGGGTCCTGCGTTGCGCTCAGCCACCCAAAGATTAGCGAGATTCTGGATCGAATAGGCTCGTCCTCGGAAGCTCGGGGGGGCCGCGTTCGGCTCTCCCCATTCTGGATCATGAAAGCGCTCAATTTTCTGGGGGGCCGAAATGGAATCGGCAGGGTCGACATGGTTGAGAATCGCTTTGTGGGCATGAAAAGCCGAGGGGTCTATGAGACCCCTGGAGGTGCAATTCTGTTTTTTGCGCACAGGCAGATCGAATCCCTGACGATGGATCGAGAAGTGATGCATATCAGAGACGCCCTGGGCCCGAAGTATGCAGAGCTTGTTTATAACGGCTTCTGGTTTGCCCCGGAGCGCGAAGCGATTCAGGCGCTGATCAGCGAATCGCAGAAGAATGTTTCCGGTGTGGTGCGAGTAAAATTGTACAAAGGAAACGTTATCGCGGCCGGACGAAGGAGCCAGGTCAGTCTCTATAATCCTGATATCGCGACGATGGAGGCGGATCCCACCAAGGCGTACAATCAATCGGATGCGACTGGCTTTATTGCGCTGAACGCGCTTCGTTTGAAAGTTGCCACCAAAGTTCATGGAAACGTTTCCGGTTAACCCGAAAATCTCACGAGCCAAAGCGCTCGTCAGATTTTCGCGCTATTTCAAAACTGATCCTTTGCGTGACTCGGCGTACCTTTGCGCGAGGCCCAAAACGAAGCCCGACTTCCGCGTTCAGTGCCATGACTCAGTTGCTTTTCGGCTTAAGCTGATAATTTCTTGCAACACCCCTGAATGCCTCGACCTGATTTCGCTGCCAGCCTGCGTCGCGTCCCAATTCTTTAGCTAAGATCTCGGCGACGGCCGGAGCCGCATCGACAGCTGCCGTGGAATCCAGCAGCAGGGCGCGAGTCCTTCGCGCAAGTACATCCTCGACCGTGCGCGCCATTTCTTCGCGCACTGCCCAAACAACTTCGGCCTTCGTATAGGGCAGTCTGGGATCGAGTGGCGCGTCAAGCGCTTTGTCTGAGGCTGCCAACTCATTGATCCTCGGACGATCGGTCCCGTAAACAGCCAAATGGAGAGGGGATGCAAAAGTTTCCGGGCTTCGGCTGTGCCCGTGAAGCGGAAGCTCAGATGTACGCGAAGGAACGGAGGGCAACCCGGCGAGTTTGATGACCTGATCGATGCAGTCTTCACCCATACGACGATAAGTTGTCCATTTGCCTCCAGTGATTGTGACTAAGCCCGAAGAAGAAGCGGCGACGGTATGCTCGCGGGATAGCCCAGACGTCTTGCTGGCCGCTCCAGCCTTGACCAAAGGCCGAAGCCCTGCGTAGCAAGAAAGCGCGTCTGATTCGGTTGGATCCTTTGCAAGATACTTGGCCGCCTCAGAAAGAATAAATGCGATTTCATGAGCCTGGATGCGGGGTTCTTCCACGGGCTCGGGAACTGGTCCGTCAGTGGTGCCGAGAATCACCCGGTCGTGCCACGGTATGCCAAACAGGACTCTACCGTCAGAGGTCTTGGGCACCATGAGCGCCGAGGTACCCGGTAGAAAAGCCCGCGGCAGAACCAGGTGCGCACCCTGACTAACCGCCAGCATCTTCTCGGTTCCCGGCGCGTCCATCTGCCGGATCGAATCGACGAAAACTCCGGTCGCATTGATGACCGCTCGAGCCTTGACTTCAAACTCCGATCCGCCCTCTCGGTCCCGGATTACCGCTCCAGTTACTTTGCCGTCGTGCTTGGTAATTCCGACGACTTCGGCGTAATTGAGCGGGAAGCCGCCGAGATCCGAAAGCGTGTGCGCCAGAGTGGCGGCCAGTCGCGCGTCATCAAATTGTCCATCGAAATAAAGAACCCCTCCTTTCAGGGCCTTCTGTTCGACCGTAGGCAGCTGGCGAATGGTTTCAGACTTGCCCAACACCTTGGAGCCACCGAGAGAGAGCTTTCCCGACAATCTGTCGTAAATTCCCAAGCCTATTCCATAAAAGGGAATCTCCCAGAGGTGATAGGCAGGGATCACGAACTTGAGTGGATGGACAAGGTGAGGGGCATTTTTTAGCATCAGCCCTCGCTCATGCAAAGCTTCCCTCACCAAGGCGATATTGCCCTGTTGCAGGTAACGAACGCCCCCGTGAGCCAGTTTCGTCGCGCGGCTCGAGGTCCCCTTTGCAAAATCGGTTTTTTCGACAAGAAGGGTTCGAAATCCGCGCGACGCAGCCTCCACTGCGGTGCCGAGACCTGTCGCTCCGCCGCCTAGAACCAGGCAATCCCAGAGGATTGACTTGTCTGAGATCGCTTGGATTGCAACGCTCCTGTTCACGACCGTGAAAGGCGCTTTACGCCCAGGCTTTCGCGCGCTCCAATGCCTTGTTCCAACCAGCGCGGAGTTTCTGGCGCTCGTCGCTTCCGATTTTTGGTTCGAACGTGCGGTCCACGCCCCATTGCGCGGCGATTTCGTCGATCGAATTGTAGTAGTTGACGGCCAACCCGGCTAGATAGGCTGCGCCCATTGCCGTCGTCTCAGGGTTCGACGCACGCACCACCGGCACTCCGAGCAGGTCTGCCTGGAATTGCATCAGCAGGTTATTCCCAACTGCTCCGCCGTCGACTCGGAGTTCCGCCAATTTTATGGACGAGTCGGACTCCATCGCGGTCAGGATATCGGCAACCTGGTAGGCAATGCCCTCCAGAGCGGCTCTGGCGATATGGGCTGCGGTGCTGCCCCGGGTCAGGCCCACAATAGCGCCTCTTGCGTACGCATCCCAGTGTGGAGCGCCCAGGCCGACAAAGGCCGGAACAAGATACACGCCGCCGTTGTCTTGCACAGTGGCCGCGAGATTTTCCACCTCCGGGGCTGTTTTGATGATACCGAGACCATCACGCAACCACTGCACGACGGCGCCTGCAATAAAGACGCTTCCTTCCAGCGCGTATTCGGTCTTATTGTTCCTTCGCCATGCAATGGTCGTGAGGAGATTGTTTTTTGACGGAACGGCGTCGGTGCCGGTTTCCATCAGCATGAAGCAACCAGTGCCGTAGGTGTTTTTAACCATGCCGGGTTTACTGCACATCTGGCCAAACAAAGCCGCTTGCTGGTCACCGGCGATCCCTGCGATAGGAATTCCGCTTAACATGCCGCTCGACGATATTCCGTAGATTTCGCTTGAGCTCTTCGCCGCAGGCAGCAAAGAGCGAGGCACGTGCAAAGCCTTGAGAAGCTCGTCATCCCAATCCCGGGTGTGAATGTTGAAAAGCATGGTTCGCGACGCGTTGGATTCATCCGTCACGTGAACTTTGCCATCTGTGAGTTTCCAAATGAGCCAGGAGTCGACGTTCCCAAATGCGAGCTCGCCGCGTTCGGCTCTTTCCCGGACCCCGGGAACGTTGTCCAGGAGCCAGCGCACCTTTGTTCCAGAAAAGTAGGCGTCGATCACCAGGCCCGTTTTGCTCTGGATAAGCGGCAGCAGGCCATCGGCACGCATCTGATCGCAGATCGGAGCGGTCCTACGGTCCTGCCACACGATTGCATGGAAGACCGGTTCGCTCGTCTTTCGATCCCAGATGAGCGTGGTCTCGCGCTGGTTTGTTATTCCGATAGCGGCTATGTCCGCCAGGCTGATATTCGCGCGGCCAAGCGCATCAGCTGCGACACCAATCTGGCTTGCCCAGATTTCATTTGGATCGTGTTCGACCCAGCCAGGCTGGGGGAAAAACTGGGTAAATTCCATTTGTGCAACGGAGACAACTTTACCCGAGTGATCGATCACCAGAGCTCGAGAGCTCGTGGTACCCTGGTCTAAAGTGAGTAGGTATTTCATATTATTTCCTGAGATGCGTTTAGGTTAGTGGGGGGCCGGGGCACTCCCGAAGGTGGCAACATACAGAAGTGCGCCGATCACACCGCCGATGATTGGGCCGACAACGGGGATCCAGCCATAGGCAAAATCCGAGTTACGCTTGCCCGGAATTGGCAATATTGCATGAGCAATGCGAGGTCCCAGGTCACGCGCAGGATTGATCGCATAGCCGGTGGGACCGCCAAGCGACAGGCCGATCGCCCACACCAGAACCGTGACAACCCATGGTCCCCAGGTGCTTCCGATTCCCGCCGGCGTCTTTGCGCCGTCGAAATAGGTCATCGAAAGAACGCCGAAAACCAGCGTGAAGGTTCCGACGATTTCGGTCACTATGTTTGCCGCGTAATCACGAATAGCTGGACCTGTGCAGAAAACAGCCAGCTTCAAATCGGCGTCTTCTGTTGCCTCAAAATGCCTCCTGTAAGAGACCCAGACGATGACAGCGCCCAGGAAGGCGCCGATCATTTGAGCGATAATGTATGGCACTACGTTTGCCCAAGGAAGTTTGCCGATGACCGCGAAGCTGATCGTAACAGCCGGGTTAATGAAGCCACCGCTGATCGGTCCAGATGCGTACACACCCACGGCCACCGCCATAGCCCACCCGGTGGTTATCACAATCCAGCCGGAGTTCTGTCCCTTGTTCTTACTTAAGACGACGTTTGCAACAACGCCGTCTCCGAAAATGATGAGTAACATCGTGCCAATGAGCTCACCGATGAATGGATTATTCATGAGTTAGGTTCTAAGAGTATGAGGATTTGAGGAGCTTGGGAGGGGGGTAAGCACGTTACGATGTGGATCGTTTGTGCGCTAAAAGTCTTCTACGTGTCGCCGGGTTCGGAGGCAAGTGAAATTTGTTCGGACAGGGTTGCCTTCTGCTAAATCTGATGCCGGATTGCGACCGACTGGGAGATAAAAGTGAGCGCATCCAATGCTAGTCTATATCAACATCTGCTAATCGCATCGGAAGAAACGAAGAGGATTCCGAGCGCAAAAAGCGTGGAAAAGCAAATGACAATATGCGCTAGAAAATGTTAAGAACTCGATTGTTGGAGGTCCTGTGCGCAAAAGTCCGCAAACAGAAACTTTTTGCCACGGTGGTCGCAATTTTGCAGGCAATCGAAGTTGGAAGACGAAAATCGCTTTCAGCCGGAAGCACCGCACCTTCTCGGAGCCAGTATCCATTCCGCGCGGATATCCCGCGTTTTACGCCGCCCTTTTCCCAGCCGCGGATCTGGAATCAACGTGACAGTGATTCATGGGTCTCTTTAAACGAACGCACGCTGTCCAGGACACGGTATAGGCTGAATATATCGTAGTGTTCTGCAAGACGACTTGCAAACATCGGTGTTGTTGTGGCGGATCCTGACGCGCCAGGCGATCTGGCGGAGGCCTTAGCAAGTGCCTCCGTTGAAGTTCTTATTGCACATGAAGAATGATTGTCCGGACTGCCATGCGGCTTGCGTTTTACTGCCTTGGATTTGCCCCTTTGCACCCAAGTTTTGCGTTACTCTTCGGTTCTTTGCTTGCTTTGGAAATACCTCAAGTTTTGAAGAAAATTTTGTCGTCTGACATCTTGACGTAACCACCTCCAGGGCCTACACGGAGGCGAAGGAGTGCAATTCAGTCTGAAAGTGCGTTTTGTTGACCTAAAATTAATCCCTCGACCGATGATCGCGGAGTCGTCGCGGTCTTTTACCGAGATCTCACCGGATATTTGGGGCCGCAAATCGCGAAGGATCTCTCCGATTGCGATAGGAAGAAGTAGAAAATAAGTGTGCTAGTTATTGTGTCTAATTATCGAAAAACTCCGGGACTCTCGGAGTCAGAAATGTCCACCATCAATACCTTATGAGAATCCGTTCCCCCAATATTGTAATCTTAGTGGCGTCTCTATCCACTGCGATTCTGGCCGGCACATCTCTGCGATCTGAGGAGAGTAAATTCGGTTGGAAGCAGGCGTCCGGTGCTAAGATAACTATCGCATTTAACCAGCACCCCTATGCGGATGCTATTATCCAGCAAATGCCGAAATTCAAGGAAATGACCGGTATCGATGTGTCTCAGGAAGTTACGCCGGAAGAGAATTATTTTGACAAGGTAACCACAAGCTTGTCGGCAAAGACCGGTAAGCCCGACGTCTTCATGACCGGCGTCTACCAGATGTGGGATTATGCGAGTTCCGAGCGCGTTGAACCACTGGACAAGTATCTTGCCGATCCCACGTTAACCGGCACAGAATATAATCCGAAGGACATATTCGAGGGTGTGTTCAATGGTGGAAAATGGGATTTAAAGCCAGGGTCGCCCACGGGAACCGGCAATCTTTATTCGCTCCCGCTAGGCTTTGAGCTCTATTCTCTCGCGTACAATAAGAAGTATTTCGATGAGAAGGGGCTGAAGCCCCCTGAAACGCTGGATGAGCTGATCGAGCTGGCCAAGAAGCTTAA
>Ga0182033_10000886_pt1 | contig 14619 bp, 13 predicted proteins | sample tim00Cox0000000H_FD_125968 | JGI IMG/M metagenome (GOLD analysis project Ga0182033, IMG submission 125968) | Lab enrichment of tropical soil microbial communities from Luquillo Experimental Forest, Puerto Rico - timezero.00C.oxic.00.000.00H | ecosystem: Environmental > Terrestrial > Soil >...
AAGCCGATCATCAGAGAGCTTATCGAATCTAAGGACTTCACCGGGCAATTCGAGGCAGTGGAGTCTGTCGATGTGCGCGCCCGCGTCAGCGGCTATCTCGAATCGATTAATTTCACGGACGGCCAGATCGTCAAGAAGGGCGACCTCCTGTTCGTCATCGAGCCGAAGCCGTTCGAGCTCGCGCTCGAATCCGCCAAGGCCACTCTCGCTCAGGCCAATGCCAATCTTGACCTCGCCAAGGCGCAACTCGCCCGCACTGCCGAACTCCGAACGAAGAGCTACGCCACCGAAGAAACCTATGACACGCGCGTCGCCCAGGTGAACACGGCTGTGGCGACGCGCGATGCCGCGATCGCAGCGCTCGACCAAGCGCAGCTTAATCTCGACTACACGCGGGTGACCGCACCGATGGCGGGCCGCGCCAGCCGCCATGAGCTCAGCGTTGGGAATCTGGTCATCGGCGGCACTACCGGCACCCCGAACCTGCTCACCACCATTGTCTCGCTCGACCCGATCCACATTTTCTTCAATGTGAGCGAGGGCGATGGCATGACCTATAAGCGCTTGGTGCAGAAGGGCGAGATCCCGTCTGCCCGCACCAATAAGGTCGAGGTCCAGGCCCAGCTTATGGACGAGACCGATTGGCCGATGAAAGGCAGCATCGATTTCGTCGACAATCAATATGACCGAACGACCGGCACCATCCGCGTGCGCGCGGCTTTCCCCAATCCCAACTATTTCATCACCCCGGGTCAGTTCGGTCGCGTGAAGGTGCCGATGTCGCAGCTCCATCCGGTGATGCTGGTGCCCGACGCCGCCGTGGTCACCGACCAATCGACCAAGCTCTTGTTCACCGTGGCGCACGACGGCACCGTGGTGCCGAAGCCGGTCGAGCTTGGTCCGGTGGTCGACAGCAATTTGCGCATCGTCAGGAGCGGCATCACGAAGGAAGACGACGTGATAGTCGCGGGCTTGTTGCGCGCCCGTCCCGGCCAGAAGGTCACCCCGGAGCAGAGCACGGTTGAGGCCGCGGCCGTACCGACACAACGATGACCGACAATGCGCCTCAGGGCGAGCGCCCCACCAACATCTCGCATTTCTTTATCGACAGGCCGATCTTCGCCGCAGTCATTTCCATCATCATCACCCTGATCGGTGGCGTGGCCTATTTCGCGCTGCCGGTGGCGCAGTATCCGGAAATCGCCCCGCCATCGATCTCGGTCACTACGCAATATCCCGGCGCATCCGCCGAGATCGTGGCCAAGACCGTGGCAACGCCGATCGAGCAGGAGGTCAACGGCGTCGACAACATGCTCTACATGACGTCGCAGTCGACCGGCGACGGCAACATGTCTCTCACCGTCACCTTCAAACTCGGCACCGATCTCGATACCGCGCAAGTGCTGGTGCAAAACCGTGTCGCTATCGCTCAGCCCCGCTTGCCCGACGAGGTGCGCAACATCGGACTCACGGTGACTAAGCAGTCGCCGGACCTGATGCTGGTGATCCATCTCTACTCGCCGGACGACACGCGCGACCAGCTGTACATCTCCAACTACGCTACTCTGCACGTGAAGGACGTGCTGTCGCGCATCGACGGCGTCGGCAACGTCACCATCTTCGGCGCGCGCGACTATTCGATGCGCATCTGGCTCGATCCGGAGAAGCTCGCCATTCGCAACCTAACCGCCGGCGACGTCGTCGCCGCTCTCAGGGGACAGAACGTGCAGGTCGCGGCCGGCGTGATCAACCAGCCGCCGGTGCCGCAGCCGGGCGCCTTCCAACCCAACGTCGAGACGCAAGGCCGCCTTACCGATCCCGAGGCGTTTGGTAACATCATCGTCAAGTCGGCCGCCGACGGGCGCGTGGTTCGCATTCGCGATATCGGCAGGGTCGAGCTCGGTGCCGCTGATTACGGCCGCAACGGCTATCTCGATCAGAGGGTAGCCGTGCCGCTCGGTATCTTCCAGCGGCCTGGCTCCAACGCGCTCGCCACCGCCACGCAAGTCCAGGCGACGATGAAGAAGCTGTCGGAATCCTTCCCCGCCGGACTCAAATACGACATCGTCTACAATCCGACCGTCTTCATCTCGCAGTCAGTGGACGCGGTGATCCACACCATGTTCGAGGCCGTGGTTCTCGTCGTGGTGGTGATCATCCTGTTCTTACAGACGTGGCGTGCGTCGATCGTGCCCATCGTCGCGATTCCCGTATCGTTGATCGGCACTTTTGCCGTGCTCTCGGCGCTCGGTTATTCGCTCAACAACCTCTCGTTGTTCGGTCTCCTGCTCGCGATCGGCATCGTGGTCGACGATGCCATCGTTGTGGTCGAGAACGTCGAGCGCAACATTCGCGAGGGCTTGAGCCCGCGCGATGCCGCCTACAAGACCATGGACGAAGTTGGCGGTGCACTGATCGCGATTGCGCTCGTACTCACTGCGGTGTTCATCCCATCGGTGTTTCTCACCGGCATTCTCGGCCAGTTCTTCCGCCAGTTCGCCGTGACCATCGCTACCTCGACGGTTATCTCGCTGCTCGTGTCGCTTACCCTGAGCCCGGCGCTCTGTGCACTCCTGTTCAAGCCGCACGAACCGCATCCCCCGCGTCAGAACATTCTCGTCCGGCCGATCAGCGCCTTCTTCCGGGGCTTCAACCGCGCCTTCGAGTGGCTGTCCTTCCGCTATGGCAAGCTGACCGGCCGGCTCGTGCGCGTGTCGCTGATCATGGTAATTCTTTATGCCGGCCTGATCGGGCTCACGATATTCGAATTCAGCCGGGCACCCACTGGCTTCATCCCGCAGCAGGATCAGGGCTATCTCATCAACATCATCCAGTTGCCGCCCGGCGCCTCACTCGCCCGCACCGACGAGCTGGCGCGGCGCGTCAACAAGCTGGTACTGGACACACCTGGTGTCGCCCATACCGTCCCGATCGTGGGCCTGGACGGCGCCACCTTCACCAACGCGCCGAACTCCGCGGTGATTTTTTCACCCCTCAAGCCTTTCGACGAGCGGGCCAAGGAGGGCCTGACCGCGCAGAAGATCAGCGTCATGCTCAATCAGAAATTTGCCGCGGTTCAGGAAGCGCTGGTTATCAGCGTGTCGCCACCACCGGTGCGCGGCATCGGCACCACGGGCGGCTTTAAGCTCGAACTGCAGGACACCCATGGCGGCGACCTGACGCAGCTCGAAGGGGTTGCGCAAAGCGTCGTCGCCGCGGCCAATCAAACGCCAGGGCTCATCAACGTCTTCACCACCTTCAACACGCGCACACCCACGGTCTGGGCTGAGATCGACCGGGTACGCGCCGAGATGCTGGGGGTCAAGGCCGACGATGTGTTCACCACGCTAGTGGTCTATCTCGGCTCGGAATATGTGAATGATTTCAATCTATTCGGCCGCACCTATCGCGTCACCGCGCAGGCTGACGGCAGATTCCGCCAGGACCTGCACGACATCTCGCAGCTCAAAACGCGCAACGCCAATGGCGAAATGGTGCCGCTCGGCTCGGTCGCGTCGTTCCGCGACATCACCGGCCCCTATCGCGTCGAGCACTTCAATCTGTTTCCGTCTGCCGCCGTCCAGGGCGCCACGGCACCCGGCTACTCCACCGGCTACGGGCTTGCCGCCATGGAGAAGATCGCCAAGCAGCTCTTGCCGGAGGGCTACGCCGCGGCCTGGACCGAGATTGCCTACCAGGAGCAGCTCGCCGGCAATACCGCGATCTATGTCTTCGCCGCCTCTGTCGTGTTCGTGTTCCTGCTGCTCTCGGCGCAATATGAGAGCTGGTCGCTTCCGCTCGCGGTCATTCTCATCGTGCCGATGTGCCTGCTCGCCGCCGTCAGCGGGCTGCTGTTCCGCGGCATGGACGTGAACATTCTCGCTCAGATTGGCTTCGTCGTGCTGATCGGCTTGGCGGCGAAGAACGCCATTCTGATCGTGGAGTTTGCGCGGCAGAATGAGGAGCGCGGCGAGGACCGTTTCCAGGCCGCGACCGAAGCCGCCCGCGTGCGCTTGCGCCCGATCCTCATGACCTCCTTCGCCTTCATTCTCGGTGTGCTGCCACTAGTGATCGCCACCGGCGCCGGCGCCGAGATGCGACAGTCGCTCGGTACCGCCGTGTTCTACGGCATGATCGGCGTCACCACCTTCGGTCTGATCTTCACGCCGGTGTTCTATGTGGTGGTGCGCAAATTCGCTGGGCCGCTCCACACGCAACAACCGCGCGCCGTACCGGCGCCTGCCGAGTAAGCCGTCGCTAGGAAGCGGGCGTCGCCGCTCATCATCCTCTGATAGCCCTTGGCGGCCTCGGTGAGCGGGAAGGTCTCGATCATGGGCTTGATCTACTCGAGCACGCTAAAGCGCATGATGTTCTCGGAATCCACTACCGGCCGGACGGCCATCCTGCCACCGAACGACGCCTGCCGATCAATTGTAGCGGCGTGACTTCGCTCGGCTCTGTCGACGCACCGGCCACAAGCAACTTGCCATCCACACCGAGTCCGTCGATCAGCGCACTTAAGGCTTTGGCATTGCCGGGGATTTGTCCTTCAACCGTGAACGTATCGCTATGGCAGATGCCGCAGGCTTCGACCTTGATGCGCACCTTGCCGGGACCAGGCTCGGGCATAGTGCGCGCTCGACAAGCTCAAGTGGCGATCCTGGCTTCGAGACTTGCACTGCACGCATGGGCGAGTTCCTTCGCTCGAGGCTTTAACGGAAGATATGGGTGGCGGTGATGCCGTTAAAGATCGACTGCACGGCGATGGCGGCAAGCAGCACACCGAATACACGCACGATCACCTTTCGCGCGGTGATCCCGATCAGATAGTGGATCTCCTGCGCAAGCAGCAGGAAGATCAGGGTCACCAGCATCACCGCGAGGATGGCGAGCACCACTGCCACCAACAACTTAGGATCGCCATGGGTTCCCGCCGCCAGCACGATGGCGCTCGTCATGGCGCCTGGCCCCGCGAGCAGGGGCGTGGCAAGCGGGAACACCGTGATCTCGGCGTGCTGCTCAGCCTTGTTCTCGGCTTCCTCGCTTTCCTTCATCGTCAGCTTCGCCTGCGACGGGCGCTTGGAAAGGGTCATCTCCAGCGCGATCATCAACAGGATGATGCCGCCGGCGACCTGAAGCGCTGGCAGCGACACGCCGAGCTGGTTGAGGATCGGTTGCCCAAACAGTGCGAACACGAGCACGATCAGCGTGGCAATGGCCACGGCTTTCAGCGAGATTGCACGCCGCTCATCCCGCGTCGCATTCGGCGTGAGCGTTGTGAGCAGCACCGCCGAATCGATCGGACCAATCACCGCGAAGAAGGTGGTGAAGGCGGTGAGTGCGGTTTCGAGCATGTGATGAACTTAGAAGCGATAGCGCTGAGGCTTTGCTTAGGAATTAGGCGTTCAAGACGTTGCCTATGCAATCGGCATAAGCATAAGATGAAGCCATAACATAAATCGGAAGCGCACTCAGGCGGGAGCAGAGGTCGCGCACGAGAACCAGACAGGGTGGACTTGCGAAGTACTGAGATAGCGGAAGCGCGGGTGCGCGAGGCGCCACCACCATCCCGCCGATTTTTCGATGAAATGCGCAGTCCCCACGGCGAGGTGAGGCCTGCCTATGCCGACTTCGCCGGGTTGCTCGACGATCTTTCCATCGAGTCGCTGGTCACCAAGCAGGTCGCCGCCGAGGAGCTGTTCCGCCGGCTCGGCATCACCTTCGCCGTCTATGCGGAAGGCGGCTCGACCGAGCGGCTGATCCCTTTCGATCTCATCCCGCGCATTCTCGATTGCGCGGAGTGGGAGCTCATCGAGCGCGGCTGCATCCAGCGGGTGAAGGCAATCAACATCTTCCTTTACGATGTCTATCACGACCAGGAGATCATCAAGGCTGGCCTTGTGCCGCCCGATTTCGTTCTGCTCAACCCAGCCTACCGGCCGGAGATGCACGGGGTGGAGCCGCCGAACCAGGTCTATGCCCACATTGCCGGCATTGATCTGATCCGCACCGGCGAGCGCGACTTCTTCGTGCTAGAAGACAATGTGCGCACGCCGTCCGGTGTCTCCTATGTGCTCGAGAACCGCGAAATCATGATGCGGCTGTTCCCCGATGCCTTCGCCGGTCAGTCGATCTCTCCAGTCGACAATTACCCAGAGCGACTCTTGGAAAATCTGCGCGCCGTTGCCCCCGGCGACGACGACGATCCGGTCGTCGTCCTGCTCACGCCTGGCCGCTACAACAGCGCCTATTTCGAGCATGTCTTCCTCGCCGAGCAGATGGGCATCGAGCTGGTCGAAGGCGGCGATCTCTTTGTGCGCGACGGCCATGTGTCGATGCGCACGACCGAAGGTCCGGTGAAGGTCGACGTCATCTATCGCCGGGTCGACGACGCCTTCATGGACCCGCTCGCCTTCAATCCGCAATCTGTCCTCGGCATACCCGGCCTGTTGTCGGTCATTCGCTCTGGCAGAGTGGCGCTTGCCAACGCGCTCGGTACCGGCGTTGCCGACGACAAGGCAATGTATTGTTATGTCCCGCGCATGATCGAGTTCTATCTTGGCGAGCACGCCATCCTTAACAATGTGTACACCTACATGCTGCGCGATCCGAAGCAGCGACAGCACGTGTTCACCAACCTGCACAATCTGGTGGTCAAGGAAGTGCAAGGCTCCGGCGGCTACGGCATGCTAATTGGCCCGATGTCCACGGCGGAGGAACGCGAGACCTATAAGCTCAGGGTGATGCAGAACCCTGAGAACTATATCGCCCAGCCGACGCTCGCATTGTCCACGGCGCCGACCCTGATCGATGGCGAGATCGTGCCGCGCCATGTCGATCTCAGGCCCTTCGTGCTCTCCGGCAAGGACACAAGCGTGATCCCCGGCGGGCTCACCCGCGTGGCGCTGGTCAAGGACTCGCTCGTGGTCAATTCAAGCCAGGGTGGCGGCACCAAGGACACTTGGGTGCTGGAGCGAGGCTGATGCTGAGTCGCACCGCCGAGAATCTGTTCTGGATGGCGCGTGGCATGGAGCGGGCGGAGAACACCGCGCGCATGCTCGATGTCAGCTTCCGTATGTCGCTTCTCCCCTCGAGCATCGACAAGCAGGCGTTGCATTTCGAGCCGATCCTCGATATTGCGCCAGGATCCGGGCGCCGCTTCCACGAGCTCTATGATGAGCTGAACCACGAGACCATCATCCGTTATGTGGCGCTCGAGCCCGAGAATGGCGGCAGCATCTGGTCCTTGATCCGCCAGGCTCGCGAAAATGCCCGCGCCCAACGCTCGGCGATCTCCAGCGAAGCCTGGGAGAGCCTCAACTCGACTTGGCTTAAGGTCCAGAACCTCGATTTTGAGGGACTGAAAAGCTGGGGCTATCGCGACTTCTTCGACTGGGTGAAGGAGCGCTCCCATCTGTTTCGCGGTGTGGTGTTTGGCACCATGCTGCATGACGATGCCTTCCGCTTCATCCGCCTTGGCACGTTCATCGAGCGCGCCGACAACACCGCCCGCATCCTCGACGTTAAATACCACGTGCTGCTGCCGCAGGGCGAAGAGGTCGGAGGCCTGATCGACTACTATCAATGGGGGGCGTTGCTGCGCTCGGTAGGAGCATTTCGCGCCTATCGCAACGTCTATCGCGACACGGTCTATCCCTGGCGCATCGCTGAGCTGCTCATCTTGCGCGAGGACATGCCGCGCTCGCTGCACCATTGCTACCACAATCTGATCGGCACCCTCGACGAGCTTGCCGGCAAGAAGGAGTTCGAGTGCCGTAACCTCGCCGGCCAAACCTACGCGCGGCTCAAATATGGACGCATTGGCCGGATCTTCCGCTCCGGCTTACACGAATTCCTCACCTCTTTCATCGAGTCGAACAACACGCTCGGCGTGCAGATTCAGGAGGACTTCCTGATGATTCCCGCCGCGGTAGCCGGAGCGGCGTGACGACATGCTGATCAGGGTCGAGCACGCAACCGCCTACACCTATTCGAAGCCGCTCGTCGCCAGCACGCAATATTTGCGTCTGACGCCGCTATCCGGCAGGACCCAGGCCGTGGAAAGCTGGAAGGTCTCCTGCCTGGGCGCCGTCACCCATCAATGGTACGACCAATACGGCAATTGCTGCCATACGCTGACCGTGGCTCAGCCAATCACCGAGCTCGCCATCAGGGTAAGCGGCGTGGTGCGCACCCGCGATACCAACGGCGTGGTGGGTCATGCGCCGGCGGAGCTTCCGCTCGGCCTCTACCTTCGCGAGACGTCATACACGGTGTGCTCGGCGCCGATCCGCAGCTACGCCTCGCGCTTTAGCGGCAAGGTGAACAGCGATCTCATCGCCGGCCTGCATGAAATCATGCTCGCCATTGCCGAGGACGTCACCTACACCAAGGGCGAGACGCACGTGCACACCACCGGCGCCGAGGCGCTGGAGCAGGGGCGGGGTGTCTGCCAGGATCACGCCCATATCTTCTGCGCCGTGTGCCGCAGCCTCGGCATCCCGGCGCGTTATGTAAGCGGCTACCTGTCTCACGGCGCTCGCCACGACGCGCACGCCGCTAGCCATGCCTGGGCTGACGCCTATGTTGAGCACCTTGGCTGGGTCAGCTTCGATCCCTCAAACCGCACCGGTGTAACTGAATCGTATATCCGCGCCGCCACAGGCCTCGACTACGCTGAGGCAGGTCCCATACGCGGCGTGCGCAGCGGCGGCGGGGTTGAAACCATGACCTACTCTGTTACGTTCCCCAGCCAGCTACAACAACAAGCTCAATAGGGGGACGGCTTGACCTATTGCATTGGCATTCTGCTCAATGAGGGCTTGGTGCTAGCCTCGGACTCCCGCACCAATGCCGGCATCGACCGCGTCTCAACCTTCCGCAAGATGCACGTGCTGGAGAAGCGGGGAGAGCGCTTCTTTGCCCTGCTCACCGCCGGCAATCTGTCGCTGACCCAGGGGGTGATGAGCCTGGTTGGCGAGTGGCTCAATTCCGGCGATCCGGAAAGAGACTTGTGGTCGGTCGGCTCCATGTTCGCTGCGGCGAGAGCCGTCGGCACCGCCATCCGCGAAATGCACAAGATCGACGGCGGCTATCTGCAGCAGCACGACGTCGACTTCAGCGCCTCCTTCATCCTTGCTGGCCAGCTTAAAACGGGACAGCTCAGGCTGTTCCTTATCTACGACGCGGGCAATTTCATCGAGGCCATGGGAGATACAATCTATTTCCAGATCGGCGAAGTGAAATACGGCAAGCCTATTCTCGACCGCATCATCCATCCAAGCACGAGCCTGAACGACGCGGTGAAATGCGCGCTGATTTCCTTCGATTCCACCATGCGCTCCAACGTGTCGGTGGGGCCGCCGATCGACCTCTTCGTTTACCGGCGCGATTCTATGGCGCCGGCTTTCACCATCAGGCTCGAAGGCACCGATCCTTATCTTCGATCGATCCGCGATGCGTGGGGATCGGCGCTGCACAAGGCGTTTCAGGAGACCGTGCCTGATCCGGGCTGGAAGCTCTGATGCTCAGGTTTTCCCAGTTCGCCGAAACGACAAAGACTGCAACAAGGGAAGAAAGTCATGCGTATGAGTAGAATGACCGCCGCGGCGTTGGTGTTGCCGGCGCAAGCCAAACAGTCGTGCTAAACCGTGACGCCTGCGGAGCCAGCCGATACGCGCATCAATTTCATCCCGCCCGTAGCTTCGGTGTTTGTCGTGGACAACGCCAAAGGGCAAATCAGCAGTGCTATCCGACACAAGGACAACAAGATCCAGGTCGTGCACGCCGGTGACCAAGCTCCCCCGACGGTAAGTTTGCGATCAGTTTAAAGGTCGTCCACTGCTACTGCTTGCCCATCCCCGCGATGCCGGACGGCGTGCTGTCCTGGATGATCTGCGCTGCGAGGTCGCGGATCTCTTCCAGCTGATGCACGAAGCTCTCCATTTGCTTCCGCGCATGCTCGGTCTGCAGCTCCATGGCCTGGCTCACGTCCTTGCTTTCCGCAAGTTTCATGGCCAGCGCGAAATTCGCCTCGGCATTGTTGCGCGTGATCTGGGCAATCTTCTCGTTGAGCGATCGCAAGCCGCTACTCGCCGTCTGCGAGCTCGTCTCTAGCGTCTTCCACGTCCGCTCGCTCGTCGCCGCAAAGGTGTCGAACGCGCGCTTTGTCTGCTCGATGCTGACCTTCATCAAATCGCGAAACGAATCCGGCACTTCTGGCTTCATGAACGCGTCATTTGCCATGATACTCTCCTATCCTCGCAACTGACCCTCCAGTGCCGCGTTCTTGCCGCGGCGACCCACCAAACGCTCCACGGCAGCGAGCTTACCACAGCGCGCCCCCTTTCGGCAGGGGACAGGCGTCGCGCCGAAGTCACAGCCCTAGTGGAAACTGCAGAAAGATGCGGGTTAGAGTTCGGAATTTGCTTTGCCAAGCGCCCTGACTTGCTGCTTACTAGCAAAAGGGAGAGGAATCGCTGTAGGGTAACAGGGCGTCTGACCACTCGGTTGATCGTCTCTGAGCCGAGACATCGGTTTTTGCGATCGAAGAAAGGTTGACGATGCGATACCTCCCGATCCTCGCTTTGGCGCTTATTCCCGGCGCTTCTTCGGTCCATGCCGAGATGCTGCCGGCCTACGATTCTGAGGCCCTTTGCGCCGATGTCGCCGGTGCTTCGGCGAGGCAGGAGCTGATCATGCGCGGTTGCCTCGATTTTCAGGAGCGCATTCGCAAGGAGGTCGCGCTCACCTGGGAGAGCGTGCCGGCGACGGTGCAGGAGTACTGCGGCAAGGCGACTGAGGCGAGCGGCGACTATTGGCGCCTCAAATCCTGTATCGACAAGGCGACCCAATCCGCCGCAGGGCAGTAGGGCTTCACTCCACGATCATTGCCATCAGCGTCTCTAGCCGATCGGCTTCTTCCGCTGGCTTGTCCCAGCGGATGCGGTGGATGCGCGGGAAGCGCATGGCGACGCCGGATTTGTGCCGCGTGGAGCGGTGCACCGAGTCGAAGGCCACCTCGAACACGAGCTTGGGCTCCACTTGGCGGACCGGGCCAAAGGAGTCTACGGTGTGATTGCGCACGAAGGCGTCGAGCTGCCGCAGCTCTTCCTCGGTGAAGCCGAAATAGGACTTGCCCACCGGCACGAGCTCCGGCTCGCCGTCCTCGCCATGGCGCCAGGCGCCGAAGGTGTAGTCGGAATAGAAGGACGAGCGTTTGCCGCTGCCCCGCTGCGCGTACATCAGCACTGCGTCAAGCGTGAGCGGCGCTCGCTTCCATTTGTACCAATGGCCTTTTGGGCGTCCGGCGAGATAGGGGCTGTCGCGCCGCTTCAGCATCAAGCCCTCGATTCCGGTTTCCCGCGCATTCGCCCATAGCTTCTCGAGCTCTTCGATTGAACCGAACTGCAGCAGGTCCGACACATCGGTTCGCGGCGGCTTTGCCCGTGCATGCCAGGCTTCGAGTCGCGCGCGGCGCTTGACGAAGGGTAGGGGACGCAGATCCTCCTTGCCGTCGAAAAGCATGTCGTAGAGGCGGATATGGGCAGGATGCGATTTCAGCATCGCGGGCGTGACGGCCTTGCGGTTCAGTCGCTGCTGGAGATCGTTGAACGGCGCGACCTCGCCGTGTCGCATCACTAGAAGTTCGCCGTCGAGCACCACACCAGGCGGAAGCCCCGCAACGATGTCAGGAAAGGCGCCGGATATATCGTCGCCGGTGCGGGAGAATAGACGCCGCTCGCCGCCCTGATGGGTCGCCTGCACGCGAACGCCGTCCCACTTCCATTCGACGACGAAATCCTTCGGGTCGATCACGGCAAGCTCCTGGTCCTCGATCTGGTGCGACAGCATCAGCGGTCGGAAGGTCGCTGTCGCCCCGATCTGTGGCCGCGTGCCTGCACCGGACAACCAGGCGAACAGCTCAGCATAAGGCGGACGGAGCCCGTGCCAGACTTCCTCGATATCGGCGAGTGGAACCATTGACCATTCGGCAAGCGCGGTCTTGGCGAGCCGCTCCGAGACGCCTACGCGGAGCGCGCCGGTGATCAGCTTGAGCAATGCCCACCGGCCCGTCGAATCAAGCTCGTCGAGCCAACAGCTGAGCAACCCGGGCACCTCCATCGGCATCGCCCGCCGCAGTGTCTGCACCACATCGTCGAGCCTTGGCGACTTCTCTGGCGCATCGCCGCTTGGCCAGATTAGCGCGATCGTCTCCGCCGTGTCGCCGACATAGTCGCGGGAGAGTCCGAACAGCACCGGATCGACTCTTGCCTCAATCATTTCGCCAAGAATCCGGCGAAGTGGCAGCCGGAAGAACAGACCGTCGGTCAGGGCGGCAAGCGCCCAGCCGCGGTCGGGGTCCGGCATTGCGGCAAAATAATCGGCAAGCAACCGCAGCTTGTCGTTACGCGACGGCGTATACGACAGCCGGTCGAGCAATTCGGCAAATGCCTTCACGACTCCTCATCCTCGCGGCCGATCAGCGCGAGTGCCCGCCCCGTCAGCCCGGTGGATTGGATGTGATGCAACAGAGCATCCTCGCGCCCATGTGTCACCCACACTTGGTGCGCGCCAGTCTCATGAATCGTCCGTGTCAGCTCGCGCCAATCGGCATGATCCGAGATCACGAGCGGCAGCTCTATGCCGCGCTGGCGCGCCCGCGCCCGCACGCGCATCCAGCCGGAGGCAAAAGCGGTAAGCGCATCTGGCATGCGCCGCGACCAGCGATCTGCAATGGCAGATGGGGGAGCGAGCACAATCGCGCCCTTCAGCTCCTCGCGCTGTGCGCCTGTTGCAGACTTCAGCGCACCGAGTTCGACGCCAAAGCTCTCATAGACTTCGCAGCACGCGGCGAGCGCGCCATGCAGGTAGACCGGCTCTGCATAGCCCGCCTCCCGCAGCAGCGCAATCAGGCGTTGGCACTTGCCCAGCCCATAGACACCCACGACGTGCGCTCGCTCCGGAAACTGCTTCGACGATTTGAGCAGCTTCGCCACTTCCTCTTTGGCATCGCCATGGGTGAACACCGGCAGAGCGAAGGTTGCTTCGGTGACAAACAGGTCACATGGCACAAGCTCGAAGGGTGGGTTGGTCGGGTCTGGGCTTCGCTTATAGTCGCCGGAACTCACGGCGCGGCGCCCTCTCCAGTCGATCACGATTTGCGCACTGCCTAGCACATGGCCAGCCGGCACGAACTTCACCGTCACATCGCCGACTTGCAGCATGTCGCCGTAGCCCAGCGTCTGGGTGCCGAGTTTCGCCGCGGTACCAAGTCGCATCTTCATTAAGGCAAGCGTCTCGCGCGTGGCGAGCACGTGATCATGCCCGGGGCGCGCATGATCGGAGTGAGCATGAGTGATCACTGCACGATTCACCGGACTGTGCGGGTCGATGTGGAATCCTCCTGGCCGACAGTAGAGGCCGCGGGAATCCACCGTAAGCCAGGACTCGAAGCGCTCAGGATGCAACGACAGCCTCCATCTCTGATTGTATTCTGTGGATACTCGCCATGGCGGCTGCTGCAATTCTTCACGGCAGCATAGTTGAAGCGACCTGGCGCGCGGGTGTTGATCTCGGGGGGTCGCGTCCAGCACGAATATGGTCTGCGACTGGCACGCGAGGCGGCGCGTATCCGTGTCCTCGGCGCGGGACTGCTATTGGCGTTGCTCGCTCCAACCTTCGCCCAAGATCCGCCCGCACACTAGGCTTGAAGCGAGCTTAACGCCACAAGCGGCTATTTGGGCGCCGGCTACGCCTTCGGCAAGGGACTCTACGAGTCTGGTTGGCTCGTCTGCGCGGTGGGCAGCCCTTGCCCGCTATCAGGGGACTCTGTTCGGCGCGGGCTCTGATCTCGCCACTACCTTTGACGGCGAGGCGAGCTATGGTGCCGCATCCTCCGCTACGAATTCCGTCGGCAAGCTCTCCTTCTGAAGCTGTTCACCGGCGTTGAGGCAGAGGCACGATCCGCAGAATTCAGTGTAAGGCAGCGCCATGGGTCTCAAGCTCGCGCCGGAGAGTTGGCTCGACGTTTCGCCGCTGTGGTTTCTGTCACTCGACGCGTCGTACGGCACCGCGTTTCAGCAATATTGGGGTCTCGCGCGGGTTGGCTATCGGCTTGGGCCACGTTTGGCCTCGGGCTGGAAGCTGGCGCGCTCGGCAATGAGGAAACGACGCTGGGCGCGGCGGAGGCTTCATGAGACTTAATCTCCGCGCAATCGAGCTCACGCTTTCTGGCGGCTTTTCCGGCAACTATCTCGAAGACGAGCCGAGCGGCTATGCATCGCTCCGCCTCTATCGCACTTTCTAGAGACGAATTGGGTGCACTGCCGGCCCCGCCCCGGCAGTGCTGTCCGCATCGGTGTGGCGTTCGTAAGCGAAGCGCCCTACCATGGTTGTGCGTTCTGCGTCAGAGAGCCTGCTGGATGTCCCGCACGAGAATCTCTCCGAACAAGGAGGATGACGCAATCGTGACGGCAAAGCAAAGGGAGTTCACAACTTTTCTCATTATTCTGGTCCACGCCGCCGAAGTGCTCATGCATTGAAATCTCCGTGAGCCGTCGCCGAGAAGACCACGGCGATGTCAACCTCGACCGCCGCGCTTTGTGGAAGTTGGGTGAC
>Ga0182033_10000888_pt1 | contig 14601 bp, 13 predicted proteins | sample tim00Cox0000000H_FD_125968 | JGI IMG/M metagenome (GOLD analysis project Ga0182033, IMG submission 125968) | Lab enrichment of tropical soil microbial communities from Luquillo Experimental Forest, Puerto Rico - timezero.00C.oxic.00.000.00H | ecosystem: Environmental > Terrestrial > Soil >...
ATGCGATCCGGCATAACCGCCGGTGACCTTCTTAGCTGGACAGCCCATGTTAATGTCGATCATCGCCGCGCCGGAGCCCTCGGCGAGCCGGGCGGCCTCGCCCATCAGGCGCGGGTCGCATCCCGCGATTTGCACGACATGAAGATCAAGCCCCTGCCCCTCGGCCTTGATCCGGTTGGCGAGATCGCCGCGCGTATATTCGTCCGAGGCGACCATTTCCGAAACGACGAGAGAGGCGCCGAAACGGCGCGCGATCCGGCGCATTCCAAGATCCGTCACCCCGGACATAGGCGCGAGAAAGGCCCGCCCCTCGAGGCGCAGGGGACCGGCCTCAAGATCATCGCTGCAAGTTCTGCTGCCTAAATCATCGGCAAAATCATTCATGCCCATAGCATAATCATTTTGTGCACCGCGACAATCCTTAACATGGCTATTTCAGCGCCAGACAACGAAAATTTGACGCAGCGCACGAAACGAGAGAGGGATTGCTTTGCCCATTTTGGATTCGAAACGCACATGCAAGGTTCAGATCTGGCCATCCTGGTCGTCGCCGCTGGCCGGGGTTCGCGCGCAGGCGCGGGCCTGCCCAAACAATATAGAAATGTGGCGGGTCGCCCAGTCCTTACGCATACATTGGAGGCAATGCTAAGAGCCGAGCCGGAATCGCTGGTACTTCCTGTCATCCACCCGGATGATTTCGAGCTTTATCAGATGGCTGTCGCGGATCTCGATGCCCATGAAGCGCGCCGGCTTGCTGCGCCCGTGTTTGGAGGGGCGACGCGGCAGGAGAGCGTCCGCGCGGGGCTGGAAGCACTTGCCGAAAGAGAATCAATTCCAGGACTTGTTTTAATTCAAGATGCTGCACGGCTATTTTCGAGTTCAACTTTAATTGCGCGCGCGCGGGAGGCGGCGCTAGCCCATGGCGCAGCCATCCCCGGTGTTCAGGTCACCGATACGATCAAGCAAGTGGACGCCGATGCGCGGGTTCGCGCAACTCCCTTACGGGCGAGCTTGCGGGCCGTACAAACCCCGCAAGCCTTTCGCTTCGACCTGATTCTCGCCGCGCATCGCAAGGCCGCCGCCGCGGGCGAGACCGAACTCACCGATGACGCCGCGATTGCCGAATGGGCCGGCCACGCGGTGCATGTCTTTGAAGGAGAGAGCGGGAATATGAAAGTCACGAGCGCCGAGGATCTCGTCATCGCCGAGGCAAGACTGATCCGCGAACTCCTCGATATCAGGATGGGCCAAGGCTATGATGTCCATGCTCTGGGTGAAGGCGATCACGTCTGGCTTGGTGGTCTGAAAATTCCGCATGATCATGGACTTATCGGCCATTCTGATGCCGATGTATTAAGTCATGCGATCACCGATGCCCTCTTCGGCGCGCTGGCCGAGGGCGACATTGGCAGCCATTTTCCACCCTCCGATCCACAATGGAAGGGCGCTGCCTCTTCGATATTCCTCAACTGCGCCGCCGCGCGCGTACGCGAACGTGGCGGCATGATCGCCCATATAGATGCAACGGTAATTTGTGAACGTCCGAAGATCGGGCCGCATCGCGAGGCCATCCGCGAAAGCATCGCGAGAATCGTCGATTGCCCGATCGAGCGGGTGGCGATCAAGGCAACGACCACCGAGCGGCTCGGCTTCACCGGACGCGAGGAAGGGATAGCCGTGCTCGCGATCGCCACCATCCGCCTGCCGCTTTAGCCGCCCAATGTCTCAGGCTCGACAGATTGATTAATTAGTGTGCAGATTGCCTTAAGTCATAGCGCATGCCTACCGGACCGGCAGTATGGGTCTAGCGCGTGCAGCGAGGAAAGGTCATGTTCAAGGCAGACTTCCTTTCAAGAGCCGAGGCGCTCATTTCGCTTTATCGCGAGCAACATCTCATGATCGCCACTGCGGAATCGTGCACCGGCGGCCTTGTCGCCGCCTTGCTGACCTCCATCGCCGGGTCGTCAGTGGTAGTGGAACGTGGCTTCGTCACCTATTCCAACGCTGCGAAGTCAGAGTCTCTCGGTGTGCCGCAGGAACTTCTCAATAAATTCGGCGCGGTGAGCAGCGAAGTCGCCAAGGCCATGGCCTCTGGCGCCCTGGCCCATTCAAAGGCCGATGTCGCGGTGTCAGTCACGGGCATTGCCGGACCCGGCGGCGGCTCGGAAGAAAAGCCCGTCGGCCTTGTTCATTTCGCCTGCGCCCGCCGGAACGGGGAAAAGAGCCCTGCCCTTATCGCGGTTGAGAAACGTTTCGGCGATCTCGGCCGCGCTGCGATCCGGGCCGCCTCCGTCGAAGTAGCCCTTAGCCTTCTTAGCCAGGCCGTTCAGCCCCGCACCCCATAGACGGCATCGGCGCGCTTCTCGAACGCATCCACGAATTTCCGAAAAGCAGCATCGAACATTCCACCCACGAGCAGCCCCAGAGCCCTGCTTTTGAACTCATAGGCAATGTGGAATTCGACCTGGCAAGCCTCGCCTCTATCCTGAAAGCTCCAGCGATTCTCGAGAAATTTGAACGGCCCATCAATATATTCGACGAGAATCTTCAACGAGTCCCTTTCGCAAGCAACCCGGCTCGTGAAAGTCTCGCGAATCGCCTTGTAGCCGACCTCCATGTCCGCGATGAACGTCACCACGCCATTGGAGTCGGTGCGCTTGCGCACGCGCAAGGCTCTGCAAAGCGGCAGAAACTTTGGATAAGCTTCGACATCGGCGACGAGGTCGAACATTTCCGACGCGCTATGATAGACGCGGTGACTGGTTTGAAAGGAATGCCGTGTCATCTAGCTTGAACCCGGATTTCGGGGTTCTTTTCCGGCAAATCGCCCGATCCACTTGCGATTTGTCTCATGTCGCACCGCCTGTCTCTGCAAAAACGGCGGTATAGCAATGACATGCCAGCCGTAAAAGCCCCGGTTGCGATTCATCCCCCTTGAATTGCTGCGCGTTGAGCTTTCAGCTTGGCGAAATCCTCGCCCGCGTGATGCGAGGACCGCGTCAGCGGCGAAGCCGAGACCAGGAGAAAGCCCTTGGCGGTTGCGATACTCGCATAGGAGGCGAATTCATCGGGCGTGACAAACCGCGCGACCGCATGATGTTTCTTCGTCGGCTGGAGATATTGCCCGATCGTCAAAAAATCGACATCCGCCGTCCGCAGATCGTCCATCAGCTGAAGCACTTCATTGCGTTCCTCGCCAAGGCCGACCATGATTCCTGATTTGGTGAAGATCGTGGGATCGAGCTCCTTGACCCGCTGGAGCAGCCGGATCGAATGGAAATAGCGCGCGCCTGGCCGCACCGTCAGATATTTGGAGGGCACGGTCTCCAGATTATGATTGAAGACATCAGGTTTTGCCTCGACGACAACCTCCAGCGCGCCATGCTTGCGCAGAAAATCGGGGGTTAGAACCTCAATCGTGGTCTGCGGACTTCTCCCGCGTATGGCAGCAATGACGCCAGCGAAATGGTGCGCGCCGCCGTCGGCAAGATCGTCGCGATCGACCGAAGTGACCACGACATGCGAAAGGCCGAGCTTGGCGACCGCATCGGCGATATGGTCAGGTTCACGCGGGTCGAGCGCGCGGGGCAGGCCTGTCTTGACATTGCAGAAGGCGCAGGCGCGCGTACACGTATCCCCCATGATCATGAAGGTCGCGTGTTTCTTCTCCCAGCACTCGCCGATATTGGGGCAGCCCGCCTCCTCGCAAACCGTGACGAGTTTATGCTCCTTGACGATCTCGCGGGTTGCCGCCCATTGCGCTGATCCCGGCGCCTTCACCCTGATCCATTCGGGCTTCCTCGCCACCGGCTGGTCCGGGCGATGCGCTTTTTCCGGATGGCGGGGCGCGGCGGCTTTGTCTTGGCCGGCGTCAACGAGATCTGAAACAGAGGCCATGAACTATCTTCCTCAAGGATCCACACCGGGAGCTGTCTATCCAGCAATCTATCGGATTTCATTCAATATAGGTAGCGCCAGCGCGTCACGCCCGCGTTGAAATGCTCACAGTTTGAACCCTATCCAACCCTTGCGCATTGGCCATGCCAAATTGGAAGGTCTCCATAGCAGCGAGGAGCGAAGCTCATGCCTTACGCAAGCAATATGGATCTGCCGCCTTCTGTGCGCGACCATCTTCCCGCCCATGCACAGGATATATTCCGGGAGGCATTCAACAGCGCCTTCGATGAATATCACTCAGATCGCCGCCAGGAAGAAATCGCCTTTCGCGTCGCCTGGGCAGCCGTCAAGAAACAATACCACAAAGCGGGTTCGCGTTGGGTGCCGGACCGACCGGCCTGAATGATGGTCGTCGCCGAGCGCCTTGAGAGCTCCTTAGGTTGACACTGAACACTCTCTGCCTATGTCAATAGAGCCTATTTTCAAGTTGCGCCCTCGCGGCGGCATTTTGGGACGGTGCCCATGAAAAACGATCTGATCGGCCGCACAGCCCTCGTCACGGGCGCTTCGAGCGGCATGGGGAGCGATTATGCGCGGGAACTCGCCGCCCGGGGCGTTTCCCTCGTTCTGGTTGCTCGCCGGGCGGAGCCGCTCGAGCAGCTGGCACAGGAGCTTCGCGCCAAATTTTCGATCACTATCCAGGTCATGCCGGCCGATCTCGCCAATGAAACCGCCCGCCAGCAGCTTCATGACGATCTCGCCAAGTCTGGCATTGCGATCGACATCTTGATCAATAATGCCGGTATTGGCTTGTTCGGGCCCTTCGCTCAGTCCGAATGGCCGCGCGTGCGGCAATTGCTCGATGTCGACATCACCGGTTTGACGCATCTCACCCATCTGTTCCTGCCCCAAATGCGGGAGCGGCATTGGGGACGCATTCTTCTCGTCGCTTCGACCACAGCTTTTCAACCGACACCTGGCTATGCCGTTTATGCGGCCGCGAAGACGTATGTGCTGTCTTTTGGCGCAGCCCTCAATCGTGAACTACGCGCAACTGGGGTCAGCTGCACAACCATCTGTCCTGGTGTCACGGAGACGCCCTTCTTTGAAATCGCCGGTCAGAAAAAGAATCTCTATCACAAGCTCACGGGGATGAAGAGCGATGTCGTCGTGCATCACGCAATCGAGGCACTGCTTGCGGGGCGCACAACAGCGGTTGCCGGCTGGTTCAATTCCGCTCTTGCCTTAAGCACACGTTTCGCTCCGCGTGGCGTGGTGACCGTCATCGCGGAGCGTTTGATGAGCAATTGAAGTTGTGAGGCCAACCGGTCTGGTTCAGGTGTGGATCACCCGGCCATAGGCGTCGAGCACGCTTTCGTGCATCATTTCGGACAGGGTGGGATGCGGGAAGACCGTATTGATCAGCTCTTCCTCGGTCGTCTCGCAATTCATGGCAACGACATAGCCCTGGATGAGCTCGGTGACTTCCGCGCCCACCATATGAGCACCGAGAAGCTTGCCGGTCTTGGCATCGAAGACCGTCTTGATGAGGCCGTCGGGTTCGCCAAGCGCAATGGCCTTGCCATTGCCCACGAAGGGAAAGCGCCCGACCTTCACCTCATAACCCGCTTCCTTTGCCTTGGCTTCGGTGAGGCCGACAGAGGCGACTTGCGGGTTGCAATAGGTGCATCCCGGGATCATGGTCTTTTCCATGGCGTGCGGATGCAGGCCCTTGATCGCTTCGACGCAGATCACGCCTTCGTGCTCGGCCTTATGCGCGAGCATGGGCGGCCCGGCAACATCGCCAATCGCGTAAATGCCGGGCACATTGGTCCGGCAATATCCGTCGATGACCATCGTGCCTCGATCGAGCTTCACGCCGAGCTTTTCGAGCCCGAGATTTTCGATATTGCCGGTGACGCCGACAGCTGAAATCAGTTTCTCGGCTTGCAGGGTCTGGGTCGTACCCTTGGCGTCTTCCAAGGTTGCAACGAGGCCGTCAGGCTTCTTCTCGACCTTGGTCACCTTGGTCGAAGTCAGGAGCTTCATGCCCTGTTTCTCGAAGCGCTTGCGGGCGAGCGCGGCAATCTCGGCATCCTCAACCGGCAGGATCTGCGGCAAAACCTCGACCACGGTGACTTCCGCGCCCATGGTCCGATAAAACGACGCGAATTCGATGCCGATCGCGCCCGACCCCATCACTATCAGTGATTTCGGGAAGGTCTCGGGCACCATGGCCTCGAAATAGGTCCAGATCAGCTTGCCATCGGGCTCCAGGCCAGGGAGTACGCGCGGCCTTGCTCCGGTCGCGACGATGATATTTTTGGCGGCATAGGTGCCTTCCCCCAAAACCCCTTTCGGCACGGGATTTTGCGGCTGCATGATTGCCTTTTTGGTGGCGGAGACCGTGACCTCGCCGACCTTTGTGATCGTGGCCTCGCCCCAGATCACATCGACCTTGTTCTTCTTGAGAAGAAATCCGACACCGCCATTGAGCTGGCCCGAGACGGCACGCGAGCGCTTCACCACGGCGCCAGGATCGAAGCCGATTTTGCCGTCGATCGTCAGCCCATATTCCTTGGGGTGCTGCAAATAATGGTAGATCTCGGCGGAGCGTAACAGCGCCTTGGTCGGGATGCAGCCCCAGTTGAGACAGATACCGCCCAAATGTTCGCGCTCGACGACAGCTGTTTTCAAGCCGAGCTGTGCGGAGCGGATCGCCGCGACATAGCCACCGGGCCCACCGCCGATGATGAGAACGTCATAAGCTTCAGGCATAAAGACCTCTTATCGGGAAAGGTTTGGGGTGGGATATTCCTTACACCAGCATTCCCATCGGGCTTTCGACCAGATCCTTGAACGCCGAGATCAGTTTCGCACCGAGCGCGCCATCGACGGCGCGATGATCCGTCGAGAGTGTCACGCTCATCAAAGTCGCCACAGATGGTTGACCATCCTTGACGATGACACGCTGCTCGCCGGCGCCAACGGCCAGAATTGTGGCATGAGGCGGGTTGATGACGGCAGAGAAGTTCTTGATTCCGAACATGCCGAGATTCGACACGGCGGCAGTACCGCCCTGATATTCCTCGGGCTTGAGTTTGCGGGCGCGGGCGCGGGCCGCATAATCCTTCATCTCGTTCGAGATCGTGGACAGAGTTTTCGTATCCGCCGCGCGGATCACCGGCGTGATGAGGCCGCCGGGGATGGAGACGGCGACGCCGACATCGGCATGTTTATGCTTCAGCATCGCGCCTGCGGTCCATGTCACATTGGCGTCCGGCACACGGATCAAGGCCATCGCAAGGGCCTTGATGATGAAGTCATTGACCGACGTCTTGAATGACGGAGTCCCATCTTTCTCCTTGGCGGCCGTCGCATTGACCTGCTCGCGCAGAGCCAGCAAGGCATCGAGCGCGCAATCGACCGTCAGATAGAAATGCGGGATCGTCTGCTTCGCTTCGACCAGACGGCGGGCGATCGTCTTGCGCATATTGTCGTGCGGTATTTCCTCGTAGGAACCCACGGGGAAGAATTTCTTGATCGTCTCGTCGGACATGCCCCCCGGCGCGGGTGAGGGTGCGGGAGCGGGCATTGGCGCGCGGGCTTCCTGAGCCGCTGCAGGAGCGGCAGCGGGCTTCGCCGTGCCCGCCGCCAGCGCCGCCTTCACATCGCGTTCCACGATCCGTCCACGCGGCCCCGAGCCTTGAATGAGCGTGAGTTCGACCCCAGACTCCTTGGCAATGCGCCGCGCCAGCGGCGAGGCGAAGAGGCGCGGCGCGGCCTCGCCCGCACCATGGCCATTGAGCGGCGAGGCGGCCGGAGCGGGCGCCGGCGCCGGTGAAGGCGCTTGCGGCGTTGCGGGGGTGGGTGTTGCCGGGGTTACCTTGGCGGCTGGCGCGGCAGTGCCTCCTGCGGCGATCGCAGCGGCGTCTTCGCCTTCCCCCGCGATCAGGGCGATCAGGTCATTGACGGGCACATCGGCCGTGCCTTCAGGAACGATGATCTTCGCCAAAGTCCCTTCATCGACGGCTTCCACTTCCATGGTCGCCTTGTCGGTCTCGATCTCGGCCAGGACGTCGCCGGATTTGATCCTGTCGCCTTCCTTTTTCAGCCAGCGGGCAAGGTTCCCCTTTTCCATCGTTGGCGAAAGCGCGGGCATGAGTATGCTGATGGGCATGATGATCCCTCACTCTTCAAGCTCGAAAAAGCAAAGTTACCGGTAGCAGACCGCTTTCACGGCCTGCACCACTTCACCGACATTCGGAAGCGCGAGCTTTTCGAGATTTGAAGCATAAGGCATTGGAACATCCTTACCGGTGACGCGCACAACCGGTGCATCGAGATAATCAAAGGCGTTTTCCATGATGCGCGCCACGATCTCGGCGCAGACGCCCGATTGCGCCCAGCCTTCCTCGACAGTCACGCAGCGCCCGGTCTTTTTCACCGATTGGACAATTGTCTCGGTGTCCATGGGCCGGATCGTCCTGAGATCGATGACTTCAACGTCAATCCCCTCCTTGGCGAGTTCCTCCGCCGCTTTCATGGAATAGGTCATGCCTATCCCGAACGAGACGATTGTTGCGTCCTTGCCCGCCCTGGCAATCCGCGCCTTGCCGATCGGCACGAGGAAATCATCGAGTTTCGGCACCTCGAAACTATGCCCGTAGAGGATTTCGTTTTCGAGGAAAATGACCGGATTGGGATCGCGGATGGCGCTCTTCAAGAGGCCCTTGGCGTCCGCGGCTGAATAGGGCATGACGACCTTCAGACCCGGGACATTCGAATACCAGGCGGCATAGTCCTGGCTGTGCTGCGCGGCAACGCGCGCAGCTGCGCCGTTCGGCCCGCGAAACACGATCGGACACCCCATCTGGCCACCAGACATGTAAAGCGTCTTGGCGGCGGAATTGATGATCTGATCGATCGCCTGCATGGCGAAGTTGAAGGTCATGAATTCGACGATCGGCCGCAACCCGGCCATGGCCGCGCCAACGCCGAGACCGGCAAAGCCATGTTCGGTGATCGGCGTATCGACAACCCTCTTGGCGCCAAATTCCTGCAACAGTCCCTGGGTGATCTTGTAGGCGCCCTGATATTCGGCGACCTCCTCGCCCATCACGAAAACGCTGTCGTCGCGGCGCATCTCCTCCGCCATGGCGTCGCGCAAGGCTTCGCGGACGGTCATCGTCACCATGACCGTGCCTTCCGGAATTTCCGGCACGGAGACGATAGGCGTGGCAGCCGGCGCGGGAGCCAGATCGGGAGCGGGCTTGGCCAAGATCTGTGGCGGCTCCGCGTGCGCCGCGCCATTGCCGGTGGGAACCGCGGGCACGGGCGTAGCGGTGGCATCTTCACCTTCGGCGGCAATCACTGCAATCGGCGTGTTGACGGCGACATTGTCGGTGCCATCCGGCACGAGGATCCGCGCCAAGGTGCCCTCGTCGACGGCTTCCACTTCCATCGTCGCCTTGTCGGTCTCAATCTCCGCGATCACATCGCCAGAACGGACCTTGTCGCCTTCTTTCTTAAGCCATTTCGCAAGCTTGCCCTGCTCCATCGTCGGAGAAAGCGCGGGCATCAGAATGTTGGTCGCCATATCATTTCCTCGAAATCTTTTTCGGCCCGCTTATTTCAAAATATCGGTCCACAATTCAGACGCATCAGGTTCGAGATCATGAGAGGCGAAATCCGCCGCTTCCGCGACAATCGCGCGGATCTCGGCATCGATCGCTTTCAGGTCATCCTCGGTCGCGATGTTATTGGCGAGTACGCGCGTGCGCACCTGCTCGATCGGATCATGTTCGTCGCGCATTTTCTGCACTTCTTCCTTCGACCGGTATTTGGCCGGATCGGACATCGAATGACCGCGATAGCGATAGGTCTGCATTTCGAGGATGATTGGACCATTGCCTTCACGGCACCATTCGACCGCATGGTCGGCGGCGGCCCTCACCGCGCGCACATCCATGCCGTCGACCTGTTCGCCGGGAATATTGAAGGATTGGCCCCGTTTTGAGAAATCGGTGAGCGCGGAGGAGCGGGTCACCGATGTCCCCATCGCATAACGATTGTTTTCGATGACATAGACAACAGGCAGCTTCCAAAGCTCGGCCATGTTGAAGCTCTCATAAACCTGGCCCTGATTGGCGGCGCCGTCACCGAAATAAGTGAAGGAAACATTGCCGTTTTCGCGGTAATGATTGGCGAAGGCGAGGCCGGTCCCGAGCGAGACCTGGGCGCCGACGATGCCATGGCCGCCGTAAAACTGTTTCTCCTTCGAGAACATATGCATGGAGCCACCCTTGCCTTTCGAAAGGCCGCCCCGACGTCCCGTCAGTTCGGCCATCACGCCTTTCGGATCCATGCCGCAGGCGAGCATATGGCCGTGATCGCGATAGCCGGTGATCGTCTGATCGCCTTCTTTCGCGGCCATCATCATGCCCGTAATGACGGCCTCCTGGCCGATATAGAGATGGCAAAATCCTCCGATCAGGCCCATGCCATACATCTGTCCGGCTTTCTCCTCGAAGCGGCGGATCAGGAGCATGTTCCGATAGGCGGATAATTCTTCTTCCGGAGTGAATTCAGCGATGTTGGAAGCTACGAATTTAGCTTTCCCGCCGGCCGGTTTGGCGCGGGGAGTAGAAGTTACGGCTGCCATGGTGAGCCTCTTGAAATCGGCACAGGGTGGAGCAACTGGGGCGCGGAAAAAATAACGCAGCTCCAAGCCGAAAGCGAGCACAATCGAAGGCTAATTTCGCATGATAAGTATTTGTATTTAAAAGATCTTATTGAATTAACTTGATTGCGGTTATGCAGCATTAATAACCGTAATTGGGTTAACTTCACTTTGGCCCTATTTGGTGACTGGCGGCAAGAAAACCACGAGGTCGTTCTTATGTCCGCGGCCGAGAAGCGAACGCGCTTCCTCATCCAGAATATCGCGGTCGATCGTCTCCCCCTGCATCAAGTCGATGCGGTGCCGCCACTGGTCATGCTCGGCCTTGAGATTGTTCAATTGTCCCCGCAACTGCGCGATCTGCAATTCATATTCGTCCTGGGTCTTGAGACCGCGCTCCCCGTTGACTGCGTGCCACACGAAATAAGAGGCGACCGCGCCGGAGACGCAGTAGAGAGCGAGGGGGTAAAGAATCGCGCGCACGCGCCTGCGGATGACCATGTCCGCAGCATCGCCGATCAAGGTTAGCAAGCGATTAATATTGAGGATCGCGAAAGGCGATCGAGGGGGTCACTTTCGACGCAAAGATGCGGGCGGTGACAGAACTCAGTCACATTTGCCAAAAACGGCAAGCAGGATCGCTCTGCTGAACCAGCGCCATCCTGCTATAGAATCCTTTTATTTAACGCGATTTTCTGCCGCCGCCATTACGAGCGGAAGGCGAATCGAGACGCCCCAGGCTCATGGATTGCCGCGCCACCGCCCTCGCAATAACGTCCCGAAGACCAATGTCTGGTCTTCGGAAAGGATGCTTAAGCCCTCAGGCCAGGGCCTTCAAAGCCCCCCTGCCCGCATAGCGGGCCTGAGAACCGAGTTCCTCCTCGATGCGGATCAATTGGTTATATTTGGCGAGCCGGTCCGAGCGGGCGAGCGAGCCGGTCTTGATCTGTCCGCAATTGGTCGCGACGGCGAGATCGGCAATCGTCGAATCCTCCGTCTCGCCGGAGCGATGCGACATTACTGCCGTATAGCCGGCACGCTGGGCCATCTCGACGGCGGCGAGCGTCTCGGTCAGCGAGCCGATCTGATTGACCTTGACCAGGATGGAATTGGCGACCCCTTTCGCGATCCCTTCCGACAGGCGGGTCACATTGGTGACGAACAAATCGTCGCCGACGAGCTGGACTTTCTTGCCGACGAGATCGGTCACGATCTTCCAACCTTCCCAATCGTCTTCGGACATGCCGTCCTCGATCGTGACGATCGGAAATTCACCGACGAGCTTGGCGAGATATTGCGCCTGTTCATCAATCGAGCGCGTTTTGCCCTCGCCTTCGTAATGATATTTGCCATCCTTGAAAAATTCGGTCGAGGCGCAGTCGAGGCCAAGCGCAATCTCTTCACCGGGCTTGAAACCCGCATCCCCGATTGCCTTGACGCAAAATTCGAGCGCCGCCTCGGCAGAGGGAAGATTGGGAGCAAAGCCGCCCTCGTCGCCGACATTGGTGTTGTGCCCGGCCTTTTTCAGTGCGCTTTTCAAAACATGGAAAACCTCGGCACCCCAGCGGACGGCTTCTTTCAGGGTGGGGGCGCCAACCGGCAGAATCATGAATTCCTGAAAATCGATGGGGTTGTCGGCATGGGCGCCGCCGTTGATGATGTTCATCAAGGGCACAGGGAGAACCCGCGCCTGCACCCCGCCGACATAACGGTAAAGCGGCAAGCCGGAAACCTCGGCAGCCGCTTTCGCAACAGCCAGCGAAACGCCGAGTATGGCATTGGCGCCGAGCTTCGCCTTGTTCGGCGTGCCATCGAGCTCGATCAGCGTCTCGTCGATGTGAACCTGGTCTTCCGCCTCAAGACCGCTCAAGGCATCGAATATATCGCGGTTGACGCTTTCAACCGCCTTCAACACGCCCTTGCCATTGAACCGGGACTTGTCGCCGTCGCGCAATTCGACCGCCTCATGCGCGCCGGTCGAAGCGCCGGACGGAACTGCGGCGCGTCCCATGGAGCCATCTTCCAACGTGACATCGACCTCGACGGTCGGATTGCCGCGGCTATCCAGGATTTCACGGGCGAGGATGTCGACGATGGCAGTCATTGAAACTCCTTTACAGATCGAGAACGAGCGAAACCGATTCTTACGACGAAGCAGCCGATTAAAAAAGGCCTAAGCACCATTCCCGAAGAATGGCCACCGGTTTTCGGAAGAAAACGGCACAAAATCAAAGAATTCCAAGGGTGATTGGATGGCCGGACCAAGGCTATCGGCTTGGCCTTTGCTAACTAGCAGATCTTAACCTTTTCCTATTATAGTGGCGACGCTTCAGACTTGGGGGCAGGTACTTGGGGGTCAGGTGTCGCTCGGGAAATCCATCGCTGCCGCATTCCTAGCATGTCTTCCCGCATTCCATGTGACAGAGGCCTGGAGCGGCGCCGATTCGATTCCCGAGCCGCCGCGACGTCCGGCTCTGCCGTCGGCCAGACCAGAGGCTGTCGAGACCCAAGCCACAGAAACCGAAGCGGTCGATCCGTCCGAGCCTTCCAGTGAGCGCAAGACCTATCGCGCCCTTCTCAAACGCGAGGCCGAGAAGAATGGCCTGCCGTTCGATATTGCCGATGCCGTTATGGCCATCGAAAGCGGCTATGATCCGAGCGTCATTGGCAGCGTCGGCGAAATAGGTCTGATGCAGGTGCGCCCGAGCACCGCCGCCATGCTCGGCTTCAAGGGCGGTGAGACCGAACTCGCGAAACCGGAAGTCAATATTCATTATGGGGTCAGCTATCTTGGCCAAGCTTGGCACTTGGCCAATGGCGATCTTTGCCGCGCCTTGATGAAATATCGTGCCGGTCATGGCGAGGAAGTCATGACGCCGCTCTCGGTTTCTTACTGCGGCCGGGCGCGGGCGCATTTGGCGGCGGTGGGTTCTCCCTATGGCGCGGGCGCCACGCCCATTTTCCCGCTCGCCAGCCTCCCTGGCCGGATGCCTATGCTTGCGGCCAGACACCGTCCGAGGATCCGGACAGCAGACGTGAGCCGAGCCTTTTGGGCGGCGCACGAGGCAAGGGTCAGGGCGATTTCCGCGCGTATCGAGGCAAAATGGCGTCGGATGGCTGCGCGTTAATAGGCGCACTTTTCCAGCCTACGCCTTTTTCGGATCTAGGGTCACCCGCCAGAGATCGGTGTTGGCGGCATCCTTCAGCGTCACTGTCATCGCCTCGGTCGCGCCGTCGATTGCAACGTGACCGAAAAACTGCAAGCCTGCGGCAGGCGACATGTTCTGGCCTTGCTCGGCGCTCGGGGCCTTCATGTATCTGATCTCAGGCCCGAAGGTGAGATCAAGCGGGTTAGGTCCGAATGTTCCGGCGTTGAGAGGGCCGGACACGAACTCCCAGAAGGGGTCAAAGTCCTGGAATTGCGCCTTGTTCGGATCATAATAATGGGCCGCCGTATAATGAACATCGGCGGTAAGCCACACAGTGTTCCCGATGTTCGCCCGTTTCATGAAAGCGAGAAGATCGGCGATCTCAAGTTCGCGCCCAAGGGGCGGTCCGTTATCGCCTTGCGCGACCGCTTCCGAACCGAAATTGCGATCAACGTCATAGACGACGACAAGACTGATCGGCATGTCGGCGGCAATGATTTTCCAGGTCGCCTTTGAGGCAAGCAATTCGCGTTTCAGCCAGGCGAGCTGGACCGGCCCCATGAAATAGGCATCCGGCCCATAGCTCGTTTGGCGGTTTTCGCCATTCGGCCCACGATAGGCGCGTTCATCGAGCATGAAGACGTCGAGCAGCGGGCCATAGGAAATCTTGCGATAGACCCGCCCCGGCTCCGAGGGCTCGAAGCGCATCGGCATATATTCGTGGAAAGCGCGCGAGGCTCGCGCCGCGAGAATCATCGCGTTCTTCTCGACATATTTCTTGCGCAGGAGTTCGGCCCGCGTCATTGGCTCGCCCGGCCACCAATTGTTGAACACCTCATGATCGTCCCATTGCGCAAGGATCGGGATCTCGGC
>Ga0182033_10000890_pt1 | contig 14586 bp, 17 predicted proteins | sample tim00Cox0000000H_FD_125968 | JGI IMG/M metagenome (GOLD analysis project Ga0182033, IMG submission 125968) | Lab enrichment of tropical soil microbial communities from Luquillo Experimental Forest, Puerto Rico - timezero.00C.oxic.00.000.00H | ecosystem: Environmental > Terrestrial > Soil >...
GATGCCGCCCGCATCGCCGCCGCCTGCCAGACGCTGGATGAGCTGAAAGAGGCCATGGCCGGCTTCACCGGCTGCGCCCTGCGCGACACCGCCACGCAGCTCGTCTTTGCCGATGGCGCGGCGGATGCGCGGCTCGTCATCATCGGTGAAGCCCCCGGCGCCGAGGAAGACCGCGCCGGCCGCCCCTTCGTCGGCGCCGCCGGCCAGCTTCTGGACCGCATGCTCGGCTCCATCGGGCTCGACCGCAGCAAAGTGCGCATTATCAACACCGTGCCCTGGCGCCCGCCCGGCAACCGCACGCCGACCGAGGCCGAAATCACCCTTCTGCTGCCCTTCCTGCACCGGCAGATCGCCCTCATCCATCCTGCCGTTTTGTTCACTCTGGGCGCGGTGGCGGCAAAAGCCCTGCTGCCGGAGGCTGGCGCCACGGGCATCAGGCGCCTGCGCGGCACCTGGCGCGAGGCTCGCATTGCCGGGCTGGACGCCCCCCTGCCCTGCCTGCCGAGCTACCACCCGGCCTATCTGCTGCGCACGCCGATGGCCAAATCCGAGTCGTGGCTCGATCTTTTGCAGCTCCGCGAGCGGCTGGAGTTAATGATTCTCACGAAATCGTGATCAGAAAAGCTCTGTTAATCCGCTGAAACCCTCCAGAATGTCTCATATAGTGAGACTAGTCTCATCGTTAGGCCTTGCATCTCAGCGCCAGATTGTTGTACGGGTTTGGCCCATGCGAGGAGCCACTCAAAAGCTCTCCCGCCTGAACGCGAGCCGGCTGGCCCTGATTGCCACGGTGTCCGTTTTCGCCCTCACCCTGGTGGCCCCCACCAGCGCGGCGGCGAAGTCCCCGGATCAGGGACAAGGCCAGGGATCGACCATCCCCCCCCAAGCGCCGCTTAGCGCACTCAACGGGGATAGTGTGGCCTATGCGGTGCCCCGCAATGCCCCCGCCGGCAATGTGGAAGTCGCTTTGCCGCAGCCTTTGTCGCCTTCCGATGTGGCCCTCTACCAGCGCATCCAGGCGTTGCTGGCCGCTGGCGAGACCAGTGCCGCCAGCGCCATGGAAGCCCGCCTGACGGACCAATCCGCCATGGGCGCCATCCTGGCCGGGCTCTATTTGAGCCCCGGCTATTACACCTCCCCAGCCGAGTTGACCGCCTGGTGGAACAGATACTCGGCCGAGCCCGAGGCTGCGGACATTTATGCGCTGATGCAGCACAAGCTGCGCCGCACCGCCCTGCCGCCCGCCCCGCAAATTGCCATGCTGCCAGAAGAAACGATGATGGCCGGCGCCGCCGCCCATCCTGTTTCCGCGCCCGACAGCTATGCCTGGCACCGTGAGTTCACCGCCGGCCTCAATGCCTGGCAGAATAACGATTTCGCCAACGCCAGCGCCTATTTCACCGCCGCTGGCGCCCTGCCCGGCATCTCCGATGACGATCGCGCCGCCAGCCAGTTCTGGGCCGCCCGCGTCGCCCTGCGGCAGATGCAGCCCACGCAATATCTCGATTTGCTGCACCAGGCCGCCGCCGCGCAGGATACGTTCTACGGCATGCTCGCCGGCCGCCTGCTCGGCCAGGGCTTTTCTTCCACCGGCCTCGCCGCCACCCTAACAGAAGCCGACATCACCGCCGTGGACGCTCTGCCCCAGGGCCATCTGGCCTTCGAGCAGCTCCAACTCGGCCTCACCGGCGAAGCTGCCGATAATCTGCGCGCCCTCTGGCCGCATATGCAGGGCAATCCGGACCTCTCCCGTTCCGTCATGGCCGTTGCCGCCCGCGCCGGGCTGGCCGATATCGCCATCGCCATCGCCAACACGCAAACCTCGCCGGTTGACGAGATTGCCGGCGCGCATCTGCCGCTGCCGGCCCTGCATCCCGATGGCGGCTTCACGGTCGACCCGGCTTTGGTCTACGCCCTGGCCCGCACCGAATCCGGCTTCAACACCCGCGCCGTGTCGCGCTGTGGCGCGCGCGGGTTGATGCAGCTCATGCCCGTCACCGCCGCCACCATGCACCGCGTCTCGGGCATCTCCGGCGCGCTCACCGACCCCTCGGCCAATCTTGCCTACGGGCAGGCTTATCTGAGCTATCTGGGTCAGCAGCCGGGCATCAACAATAATCTGCTCGCCATCATCGCCAGCTATAATGCCGGCCCCAATGCCGCTGCCGTCTGGTACAGCGCGCTGCAGGATAACAGCGACCCGCTGCTTTTCCTCGAGACCATCTCAAATAACGAAACCCGCCGTTTCGTGCGCCAGGTGATGGCCGATAGCTGGCTCTATTCCGAGGAAATCGGCTTGACGCCGACAAGCCTCAACCAGCTCGCCGCCGGCAATTTCCCGACCCTCGGCGGCACAACCGCCGTCGCCAGCGCCAATTGATGAGCCGCATCGACGAAAGCGCCAAATTCCTGCCCGTGCGCATTGCGATCGCGACGATTTCAGACTCCCGTAACGAAACCAACGACACCTCCGGCGATGCCCTCGCCGCCCGCATCGAAGCAGCGGGGCATGTTCTGGCCGCCCGCGCCATCATCCGCGATGATGCGGACGTCATCGAATCCCAGCTCCGCGCCTGGATCTCTAACGATCAGATCGATGCCGTCATCACCACCGGCGGCACCGGCGTCACCGGCCGCGATGTCACGCCCGAAGCCTATAAGCGCGTGCTGGACAAGGAAATCGAAGGCTTCGGTGAGCTCTTTCGCTGGATCTCCTTCGCCAAGATCGGCACCTCCACCATGCAGTCCCGCGCCCTTGGCGGCGTGGCAGGCGGCACCTATCTGTTCGCCCTGCCAGGCTCCACGGGGGCTGTGAAGGATGGGTGGGATGAAATCCTCAAATTCCAGCTCGATTCACGGCATAGGCCGTGCAATCTGGTGGAGTTGATGCCGCGGCTCAAAGAGCATCTTCACTAGAAAAGATGCCGCTTTTTTGAATCTTGGTTTGGCGTCCTGATTCAGGCTACGCGGCTGAGACGCTTCGCCATCGGGACGCGGAAGCGCCTTCGCCCTATGGTTGACGGCGAAGAAAAGCGAAGGCGTTATCGCCGGGAGCGCCATGGCTCATCACCTGATTAATCCACAACATGGCGAAAGGCTCCAGAAGCCGGGCAACCCGCAAGGGGCCTGCATCGACGGCCTCGAAGCCAAGTTGCCCAACTAGTTTCAGAGCCAAGCTTTTGGCAGCGTCATCATCGCCCGCGGCGAACATGACAGGCGGCGCAACAAAATGCTTGGCATCAGCCATGACGGCGAAACCAACCTGGTTCATCGTCTTGACCACTGCGGCCCCTGACGCCAATGCGGCCACCTGTTCTGCGCCGCTGCTGTTGAAGCCCACGGCAAGTTCCAACCCCGCTGCGCCGAACCGCAGCGGATTTGTAGCGTCAATAAGAACCCGGCCGGCGAGATCGCCGCACGCCGCCAGGGCTGCCGGAACAGCATCCCAGGGCGTAGCAAGAATGATGGCATGAGCATCGCGGACCGCCGCCGCAGGGCTTGTGACCCTGGCATTCCCAGCGGCCTGCGCGACCGGAACATGCTTTGGATTGTCCGGCGCCGGAACCCCATAAACAATGTCATGGCCCGCCGCCGACCAGCCTTTGCCAAGCGCGCTGCCAACATTTCCCGCGCCGATGATAGCGAGTTTCATGTCCCGTCCCCTTTCAGGATCAAACTAGGCAAGACATGGAGATTCACGAAATTGAATAAATTTAATGAATGCAGGCTGCTCATCTGGCCTCCGCCCCCGCACCAATAAAATCATGCGGCCTTTCAGCTGGCTAATCGCCAATGCTGCGATAACCCGGATGCGCAAAAGGCAGCAGCCCCTGCTCATCGGCGACACGCTGCAACAGGCTGGCAAGTTGTTGCTGCTCATCGGGGGAAAGCGCGGCCAGAAGCACGCTCTGGTGTGCACGGGCGATCCTGCCCAACGCCGCCAACGAAACCTGCCCTGTCTCAGTCAAGCGAAGGGCATTATTGCGTCTGTCCGCCTCGTCCGGCCGCCGCTCGACCAGCCCTTTCGCCTCCAGTTCGTCGATGAAAGTGACAAGCCGGCTCGGCAGCGTGCCTAGCGCCTTGGCAAGTGCCCTTTGGCTCAAGCCGGGCGTGCGCGCCAAGATTCCGAGAATCCCCGCATGGGGCGGACTGAGCTCCAACACGGCAATCCGCTCCGCAAATTTTCGCGCCGCGTGCGCGCCGAGCTGGGCCAGCAGAAAGGCCGGGCCCGCGGACGGCTGGCCAGCATGTTTTGGCGCATCATCATTAGATATCGTCAGCTCGCCCTCCTCACCTGAATTAAAAAAATAGTTCCACAAAATAATCGTTCATAGTATGAACGATTATCATCATAACCTGTTTTTCGGGAGAATGTACATGCGTTCGTCACTTGTAGGGCATAGCGAGCAGCGCCACCGCGGACCGCCATTATGGCCAACGGCTATCATCTCCACCCTGCTCCTCAGTGCCGGCTTGTTTTTCGTCACCGGCGTTGCTGGCGCTGCACTGCAATTCGGCGCCGCGGTGCCGCTTGGCATTTACGCCGCCGCCGCGGCCAGCCGCCTTCGCTTCCTCGGCGTTAGGGCGGCCGGGACCAATATCGCGCTTTTCGGCGGCGTCGCGGCTTCCATCAACTTGATGGGAGCAGGCGCCATTCTATGGGCAATGTGCTTTCCAGGGCTTGCCCAGGATAGTGCATTGGCGGCGGCCTTGCATCGGCTGCAGCTGGTGCTCGGTGGGCCCGGCTTGTCGGTGCCGTTCGGACTGCTGCTCGCTGGCATCGCCATCACTGGCGGCCTGAGCCGCCTTCTGCCGCCATGGCTGTTCATCACGGGTCTGGTCCTGGCTGCCATCAGCGAGCTGAGCTGGTTCGGGATGATATTGCCGCAGATTCTGCCTCTTATCCCGTTATCTTTGTTTCCCGGTTTTCTGTGGCTGATTCTCACAGGTTTCATCCTGCCGGCCACAAGGACTCAGCCGGACAGTTAGCCCGCGATTTTGTTCTCATTTTGTTCTTGACAGTTCGCCCGGATGTGACCTTAATCAAGGCCAGAACGGAGCGTGAACATGTCAGCAGTTTCACGGGTGCAGGTCAAGACCAGGGATGTGCCGGGCGCCATCAAGGGGCGCGGCACCGCCATCAACCCGCCCAACCGCTTCGAGGCGGCGCGGCTGGAAGCCTTCGACGACGGCTGGGACCTGCCCGAGGAAGAGGCGGCGCGGCCGCAGACCACGTTGCTGCGCGATTCCACCCGTACCATCATCGCCCGCAATGACAGCCCGGACCTCTTCTTCACCCAGAGCGTGAATCCCTACCGGGGCTGCGAGCATGGCTGCATCTATTGCTTCGCCCGCCCCAGCCACGCTTATCTCGGCTTCTCGGCCGGGCTCGATTTCGAGACGAAAATCATCTTCAAGCCGGATGCCGCCAAATTGCTGGAGAAGGAACTCTCCCGCGCCAGCTATAAGCCCGGTGTTATCGTGCTCGGCTCCAATACCGACCCATACCAGCCGGTGGAGCGCACCTTGTCCATTACCCGCTCGGTGCTGGAAGTGCTGGAGCGCTTCAACAACCCGGTCGGCATCGTCACCAAATCCGCCGGCGTGCTGCGCGATACCGATATTTTGTCCCGCATGGCCGCGAAAAGCCTGGCGAAGGTGCATATCTCCATCACCACGCTCGATCCGGCGCTGGCGCGCGCATTGGAACCCCGCGCCGCCTCGCCCCAGCGCCGCCTCGCCGCGGTGCGTGAGTTGCGCGCGGCCGGCATTCCAGTGGGCGTTCTGGCTTCGCCGATGATTCCCGGTGTGAATGATGCCGAGCTGGAAAGCATCTTCGAAGCCGCGGCCAAGGCCGGAGCGGAAAGCGCCTACACCATCCTGCTCCGCCTGCCGCATGAGCTGGCTCCGCTTTTTACCGACTGGCTGCAGAAACATATGCCGGATCGCGCCGCGCATGTGCTGAGCCTCATTCGCCAGGCCCGCGGCGGCCGGCTCAACGATCCGGATTTCCACTCACGCTTCGCGGGCTCCGGCCCCTATGCGGACATGCTGCATCAGCGCTTCGAACGCGCCGCGCGGCAATTCGGGCTGGAGGGCGGCAGCGCCAGCCTCGATTGCAGCCAATTCACCGTGCCTGGCGCGCAAAGCGCGCCGGCGCAAATGAGCCTGTTCTGAAATTCTGAAAGGATTCTGTGCCCATGTTCAGCCTTACCATCATCACCGGCTTGGCTTCGCTCGCAGGTTGCCTTTGCATGGCAGTGGTCTGTGCCGCGCAACTGGGCGAGCTATTTGCCTTTCATGAAGCGAATGCCCGGCCCGCCGGGCTTATGGAACAGACCTGGGAAATGAATAATCCCGTTCAATCCGCGCGACCTGCACGCGGTAACTGGCATACCAGCGGCTACCTCCCCGCTTTTGCGCGGCTAGATGCTCAGCTTGCGCCTTCCACGCCATAATGGAGGTTTCATCCGGCCAGTAGGAGAGTGTGATCTCTTGCGCCCCTTCACTCACCGAATGGAATTCCAGACAACCAAAATCCCGAAGCGCCATCTCGCGCAAGGCGGCGGCGGTTTGCGCATACCCCTCATCCATCTTCCCCGCCTCGGCGCGGAAGATGACGACGAACATCAGAGCAGATCCTTCACCAGCTCCGCCGGGCGGCAGGCTTTTACGCCTTTCGGCGTCGCCACCACGGGGCGATTGAGCAGGATGGGATTAGCGGCAATAGCATCGAGAATAGCCGTGTCCGGCGCGCCTTTCAGCCCCAGCTCGGCAGCCAGGGGCTCCTTCTCGCGCAGCAAAAACCCTGCCCCGCCGCCACGCTTGGCGAGCGCCGCTAGTTCCGCCCTGGCCGGCGGGTTTTTCATATAATCAATGATATCCGGCTCAATCCCGGCTTCCCGGATCAGGGCCAGCGCGTTCCGCGCCGTACCGCATTTGGGGTTAAAATATATTTTAACGTCAGCCATCTACCCGATAATTCTCCGCGCCCCGGGCGGTCTCGCCCTCTTCATGGCCAATCTCGCGCAGTTTCACGCCAAGCGCCAGCTCATCGATGCTGGAGAGCGGCAAGGCCAGGAAGATGGAGATGCGGTTGCGTAGATATTTGAAGGACTGGACGAAGGCGCGCTCCATCTGGATTTCGGTGCCCTCCGCCAGGGTGGGGTCGTCGATGCCCCAATGCGCCGTCATCGGGTGGCCGGGCCAAATGGGGCAAGTCTCGCCAGCGGCGTCGTCGCAAACGGTGAAGACGAAATCCATCACCGGCGCGCCCTCGACGGCAAATTCATCCCAGCTTTTAGAGCGCAGGCCCTCTGTTGGAAAATCAAGGCTTTGCAGCACTTTCAGGGCCAGCTTATTGACGAAGCCTTTGGGCTGGCTGCCGGCCGAATAGGCGCGGAAATGCGCCTGGCCGAGTTTGCGCAGGATGGATTCCGCCATGATCGAGCGGGCAGAATTACCCGAGCAGAGGAACAGGACATTATAGATGCGTTCGGTCATGTGGGCTCTCCCAGGTGACGGTTGCGCGCGGTGGCCCCAGCGGGCCTTGCCGCTTTTGCCGTTGCCTTAAGCGAAGCGCGCCCTGGCGGACAAGCTTTCGCGCCGCCCTCCCTCCTGTCTTCCCCGAATCGTCACATTTGCACCGGCCAAGACAGGGGAGGCATCCCATGGAGTCAAAGGCTTCGGCCCCAGTCTCAAAGTTTTTTGCGCCGCTCGCATCCTGGTGACGAAGCGGCGAAGAAGCGTCGTCTGAATCGGGACACCCGCTAAACTACAAAAAAGCGGCACGCCTGAATCCACAAATTTTATTTATGAATCATCGTCCCAATCCCGCCCTCCGTGAACAATTCCAGAAGCAGGGCATGAGGCACGGTACCATCGAGAATTGTGGCGCCCTTCACCCCCAGCGTCACGGCTTCGAGGCAGGTTTCCACTTTCGGGATCATGCCGCCGGAGATGGTGCCGTCGGCGATGAGGGCCTGGACCTGTGAGGTCGTCAGGTCGTTGAGCAGCTGCTTGTTCTTGTCCAGCACGCCGGGGACGTCGGTGAGCATGAGCAGGCGCTGGGCGTTGAGGGCGCCGGCGATGGCACCAGCGGCGGTGTCAGCGTTGATGTTGTAGGTCTCGCCATCCTCGCCCGTGCCCACAGGTGCAATGACCGGGATAAGGCCGGCGCCGGTGAGGGCGTGGATGACGCGGGTGTCCACAAAGACAGGCTCGCCGACGAAGCCGAGGTCCAGCACCTTCTCGATTTCGGAATCCGGGTCCTTGTAGGTGCGCTGCAGCTTGCGGGCGCGGATGAGGCCGCCATCTTTTCCTGAGATGCCCACGGCGAGCGCGCCGGCCTTGTTGACGAGGCTGGCGACCTGCTTGTTGACCGAGCCGGCCAGGACCATTTCCACCACTTCGACCATGGCTTCATCAGTGACGCGCAGGCCGTTGACGAACTCGCTCTTGATGTCGAGCCGCTTGAGCATGGCGTTGATCTGTGGCCCGCCGCCATGGACGATGACGGGGTTGATGCCGACCTGCTTCAGCAGTGCGATGTCGCGGCCGAATTCATTGGCGAGCGTGCCCTCCATGGCGTGGCCGCCATATTTCACCACGATGGTGGCGCCGGCATAACGGCGCAGGTAAGGCAGGGCCTTGGCGACGATCTGCGCCTCATGGAGGGCGGCTTGCATGGATTCGGTGCTCATGGCCGCTCCCTTGCCATGAAAGCGCAGGGAAGTGAACCGACGCCCCCTGCCCTATCGCGCCACCAGTTTCTGCATCTCCGCCGCCGCTTTGGCGGTGTTCCCGCGCGAGGCGATGGGATGGCACGCAATATGAGCGTCCGGGATATCGAGCTTTATGCCGAACGGCTTTGCGCCATCGCGGCACGCATCACTGGCGAGCTGCATGGGCGCGTGCCGAAGGAAAGCGGCTGATTACAGCAAGCCAGCGATGATGGCGCGGAAAATTTCGACGCCCGTGCCGTTCTCGCTCGAAGTAGTGATGATCTCGCTCAGCGCCGCGGGGTGTTTGGCGGCAAGCGCCTGCACCTCTTCCTGTTTGCGCTTGAGCGGGCCGGGCTTCACGGCATCGGCCTTGGTGAGGACGAGCTGGTAGGCGACGGCGGATTGGTCGAGCAGTTCCATCACCGTATTGTCCGAGGTTTTAATCTCGACGCGGGAATCCAGGAGCAGGAAGACGCGGCTCAGATTCGGGCGGCCGCGCAGATAATCGAGCATCAGCCCCTGCCAGTCGCGCTTGATGGATTGCGGGGCCTCGGCATAGCCGTAGCCCGGCATGTCCACCAGCACCAAAGGTGCGGCCTGGCAGGCGAAGAAATTGAGCTGGCGCGTGCGGCCGGGCTGGTGCGACACGCGCGCCAGCGCTTTCCGCCCCGTCAGCGCATTCAGCAGCGAGGATTTGCCTACGTTCGAGCGGCCCGCGAAAGCGATTTCCACGCCGCGCGGTTCGGGCAGACCTTCCAGGGTCTGGGCCGCGTAGAAAAACTCGCAACCGCTGGCGAAGAGCTTACGGCCGGCTTCGAGCGCCTCCGGCGTTGGGCCGGAGGGCGCGAAATTCAGGCCTTCGCCGGGGCTGTCGTTTTCGGCGCCGCCTGGCGCATGATGAGCCATTGCTGTCCCACGGAAAGAAGGTTGTTCCAGGCCCAGTACAGCACCAGGCCGGCTGGCGAGCGTGCCAGCATAAAGGTGAAGATGAGCGGCATGAACTGGAACATGCGCGCCTGGGCCGGGTCGGCCGGGGCCGGGTTGAGGCGCTGCTGCAGATACATCGTGCCACCCATGATGAGCGGTAGCAGACCGATATGCAGCGCCGGGAAATAAAGCGCCGGGTCCCAGGGGATAAGGCCGAACAAATTGAACAGATTTGTCGGGTCTTCCGCCGAGAGATCCTTGATCCAGCCGAAGAAGGGCGCCTGGCGCATCTCGATGGTGATGAAGATGACCTTGTAGAGCGAGAAGAAGACCGGGATCTGCACCAGCATGGGCAGGCAGCCCGAGGCCGGGTTGATCTTCTCGGCCTTGTACAGATCCATCGTGGCCTGCTGCAGCTTGACGTTATCCTCCTTGTACTGCTCGCGCAGGGCGGTGATTTTCGGCTGGATGGCCTTCATGCGCGCCATGGAGCGGTAGGAATAGCTCGCCAGCGGGAAGAAGAGCAGTTTGACGCCCACCGTGAAGATGAGAATCGCCAGGCCGAAATTGCCGGTGATGCCGTTCAGGTAATCAAGCGCGAAGAAGATCGGCTTGGTGAGGATGTAGAGATGGCCGAAATCCACCGCCTTGTAGAAATTGGGGATGCCATATTGCCGCGAATAGAAGTCGAGGATGCGCACCACTTTGGCGCCGGTGAAGAGGTGCGAGGTGAAATCCGCGCTGCCGCCGGGGGCGGCGGTGACGGCATTGGCGGCGATGAAGCTGGTCTGGAAGGCGCTGCCGTCGCCGTCGCGTACCGTGCCGTAAGACATGGTGGCATTCATGATGGCGTTCTGGTCGGGCGCCACGGCGGTCAGCCAATATTTGTCGGTGACACCGGCCCAGCCGCCGGGGCCGGATGAGGTGAAGCCAGGGGCACCCGAAGCCTGGGCGGCGCTCTTGAGGTCCTTATAGCCGACCTGGTGCAGCGTGCCGTTGAACACGCCGAGCGGGCCGTCGAACAGCACCCAGCTGCTCTGCTCCTTGGGCTTGTAGTCGCGCGTGACGCGGGACCAGGGATAGAGCGAGACTGGCGCGTTGCCATGGTTGATGACGCTCTGGCGCACGGTGAACATGTATTTGTCGTCAACCGAGACGAGGAGCTGGAAGGTCAGGCCCTGGCCGTTATCCCAGGAGAGGGTGACCGGGGAGGACGGGGTGAGTGTTCCACCGGAGGCGGTCCAGACGGTGGAATCACCCGGCACGTTCACGCCGGGGGCAGCGCTCCAGCCGAACTGGGCATAGGTGGGGGTAGGCCCGCCGCGGCGGCCGAGGATCTGCACCAGGGGCGAGTCCGGGGAGACGGTCTCGCGATAGGAGGTCAGAGTGATGTCGTCGAACACCGCGCCGGTGAGGCCGATGCTGCCCTGCATCAGCGGGGCGTCGATTGTCAGACGCGGGCCCGCGGGCGGGACTTCCGCGCCGGCCGCTGCTGCGCCGGGCGCGGCAGTTTGCGCGGGCGCGCTCTGGCTCACCTGCGCCGTCTGCGCCGTGGGCTGCGGGTGCGGGAAGAACTTGTCCTGGATGAAGGTAAAGATTCCCAGCACGGCGAAGGAAAACGTAAGGGCGAGGAGCAGGCGCTTCTGGTCCATGAAACTCAGGAATCCTTGGATGAAGGGGGTGGCACCGGGTCGTAGCCGCCCGGATTGAAAGGATGGCAGCGCAGGATGCGGCCGGCGGCGAGTGCGGAACCGCGCAAGGCGCCATGGGTGGCCAGGGCCTCGCGCGCATAGCAGCTGCAGGAGGGGAAGAAGCGGCAATTGGCGCCGATGACGGGGCGTAAGGTCAGCTCATAGACGCGCACGGCACCCGAAAGCATGGCGGCGGCCGGGCTCATGACTGGGCCTCGCGGGGCAGAGCCTCGTCGAGCGCGGCTTCGAGATTGCGGCGCAATTTGGCGAATTCGATGCTGCCGGTCTCGCGGCGGGCGACAAGCACCAGCTCAGCGGCGAGGTCCGGGCGTTCGGCCAGAACGAGACGCGCCGCCTCACGCAGCCGGCGCTTGGCGCGGTTGCGCGTGACGGCGTTGCCGAGTTTCTTGGTGGCGGTGAAGCCCACGCGCAGCTCGGGCGTACCCGCGGCGGCCTGGAGCAGAAAACCCGGCCGGACGAGCTTGCGCCCTTGCGCCGCGAGGCGGAGGAAATCGCTCCGCCGCTGCAGGCGCTTGGGCAGGTTTTGCCCGGCCATGGCCGCCTCCGCGCGCCGCCTCAAGCGCGGCTTAGGCGGAGAGCTTGGCGCGGCCCTTGGCGCGGCGGTTGGCCAGCACCTTGCGGCCGCCGACCGTCGCCATGCGGGCGCGGAACCCATGCCGGCGCTTGCGGACGAGTTTGGAAGGTTGGTAGGTCCGTTTCACGGTATTCACTCCGGCAAAAAATAAAGACAAATAGGGTTGGCCCGGGCAGTTACCCGCCGGGCAGCGATGGCGGGGTATAGTCGGGAGAGGCTTGCGCCGTCAATGCGGGGATTGGCCGCATCTGCCTGCCATGCTGAGATCACAGCACGAAAAGCGGAGAAAAACTCATGTCTTACGAGAATTTCAGCGCCAGCCAGAAAGAGGTTGTGGCGGCGCTGAGGCAGATGAGCGCGGCCGCCACGGCGCAGGGGCTGGAGAAGGAGCTGGTGGAGCTGGTGAAAATCCGCATCTCGCAGATCAATGGCTGCGCCTTCTGCCTGCAATTCCACCTGAAACTGGCCCGCCAGCTGGGGGTGGAGGAGCGCAAATTGGGGCTACTGGCGGCCTGGCGCGAATCGGGAGCATTCTCGGCGCGGGAGATGGCCGCCCTGGCCTATGGCGAGCGGCTGACCCTGCTCGGGCATAATCATTTGCACACTGAAGACCAAACTGTGGCGGACGCGGAATTTTCCGCTGGCGAGATCGAGCATCTGACCATCGCCATTGCGACCATCAATGCCTGGAACCGTATTGCGGCTGCACTACATTTTTCACCACCGGCCTGAAACGCTTGCTCTTAAACGAAACTAGGGGCAGCTTACACCCATGGTTCTAACCGCCTCTTCCTCCCGGACCGTTCTGGCGCTTCAAGGTGGCGGTGCCCACGGCGCCTTTAGCTGGGGGGCATTGGACAGGCTGCTCGAATCCGGCTTCTCCTTCAGCGCGGTTAGCGGCGTGTCCTCCGGCGCGATGATTGCGGCCATGGCGGTACAGGGCTTCGTGCGCGGCGGCCATAAGGGCGCGCGCAATGCCATGGCCCAGCTTTGGGAGCGCGTGGCGGCGGCGCATATTTTCGGCAGCGCCATGCCGGCCACGCCTTTGGACTGGATGTGGGGCAAAGGCGTGGAACTGGGCAATGAGCTGGCCATGACCGGGCTCACCCAAGCGTTGCGCCTGTTCAGTCCCGGCCAGCTCAACCCGCTGGGGCAGAATCCGCTGGCACCGGTGCTGAAGGATTTGCTGGATGTGGAGGCGCTGCGCGCCCCCGAGGCGCCGAAACTCTTCGTCGGCGCTACCGATGTGGAATCGGGCGAGGCGAAAGTGTTCACCAATCACGAGATCGGGGTGCGGCATCTGCTGGCCTCGGCCTGCATCCCGATGATGGTCCCGACCGTGGAGATCAATGGGCGGCATTACTGGGATGGCGGCTATAGCTGCAATCCGCCGCTCGCGCCGGTGCTGAGCTCGCGGCCAGAGCTGCTTATCCTCATCCGCGCGCAGCCGCGCCGGCGCCAGGGCGTGCCGAGCAGCACCGCCGATATCGTGCACAGGCTGCATGAGCTGGCGTTCCAGGCGCCGCTGGAGGCGGAACTTTCACTCCTGCCGCGCCACACCAGGCTGATGGATATTTCCGCCGACGCGGCACTGGCGCGGCATCCGCTTTCGTCCAAGACCAATACGGAGAAGGGTTTTCTCGACGATCTGTTCGCCGCCGGGCGGGCAGCCGCGGCGGCGGCCCTGCATATGGCATGAATTTGCACCGCCGCGGCCGTCAGCGTTTTGATTTGTTTGGGGATTCCCTCTCGGGCCGCGTGCTGTGGCTGACCGTGGCAGTGATTCTGGGCATTGAGCTGATGGTGCTGATGCCGGTGCTAGGGCAGCTCCGCAATGACTGGCTGTGGGGACGGGTGCACCATGCCGAGTTGGTGATCTACACCATAGCGGTGACCGGCCAGCCGGTGAGCCCGGCGGTGCAGGACCAGATGCTGAGCTATGCCGGGGTTTCCAGCATCAATTACCAGGCGCCGGGCCAGGCGCCGCTCAGCCTGCAGAGTTCCACTCCCCTGCCGCCGCCGGCGAGCGCGATCGACCTGGCCAATGAGAGCATCGGCGAGAGTACCTGGATCGCCCTGATGCATATTGCCGGGCAGGGTGCTCCGGTGGTGGATTTGCGCGCGTCCTCAACCCTGACGCCGGGCGCCAGCATCGAGGTGCTGGCCAGCACAGCGCCGCTGACCCAGGAGCTGCGCAGCGATGTGGCGCATGTGCTCACCCTCACGGTCATTGTCGCGCTAGTCACCGGGCTGCTGGTGTTCGCCATACTGGACAGACTGCTGGTGCGGCCGATGCGGGTGATCACCACCTCCATCATCAATTTCCGCGAGGACCCGGAGCAGGACGAGGCCTCCGACCTCGCCTGGCTGGCAGCGCGGCCGGAGGATGACATCTCTACTGCCGCGCGTGAGCTGAAAATCATGCAGGAGGAGATGCGGGCGGCCTTGTGGCGCAATGCGCGCCTGGCCGCCGTGGGCACCTCGGTGGCGAAGATCAGCCATGATCTACGCAACATCCTCTCCACCGCCCTGCTGGTGGCGGACCGGCTGCAGAGCGTGAACGACCCGACCGTGCAGCGTGCCACCCGCACCTTTATTCCCGCCGTGGAGCGCGCGGCGCAGCTGGTGACACGCACGGTGGATTTCGCGC
>Ga0182033_10000893_pt1 | contig 14550 bp, 11 predicted proteins | sample tim00Cox0000000H_FD_125968 | JGI IMG/M metagenome (GOLD analysis project Ga0182033, IMG submission 125968) | Lab enrichment of tropical soil microbial communities from Luquillo Experimental Forest, Puerto Rico - timezero.00C.oxic.00.000.00H | ecosystem: Environmental > Terrestrial > Soil >...
CGAAGCCAAGGATGAGCCGGGGCGGCACGACCGCGAGGTGTTTCTGATGTTGAAGGAGTTTGCCGGCGCCTTCCTCCAGGGCGGAGACATGCCGCAGGATTTTCTGTCGCCGGCGACGAAAGTGAAGGAGCTCGAGGAGGCGGGCGAGTCGGCGATGAAAGCCTCGCTCGCCAAAGGCATGCCGCATGGCTATGAGGTGGGCTATCAATACTTCACGATCAACGGGCGGATGCTCGGTCACGGCGAGCCCGTCCGGGTCAAAGCGGGAGAGCGCGTGCTGGTTCACGTGGTGAACGGCAGCGCGACCGAGATCCGGAGCCTGGCGTTGCCAGGACACACCTTCCGCGTGGTGGCTCTGGACGGTAATGCCGTGCCGCGGCCCGCCGATGTGCCGGTGGTATGGCTGGGCCCGGGGGAGCGGATTTCCGCCCTCGTGGAAATGGAGCAGCCGGGCGTTTGGATCCTGGGCGACCTAGCCGATGACGACCGGCGGCATGGCATGGGCATTGTGGTGGAGTACGCGGGACGGAAAGGCAAGCCCGTGTGGACGCCGCCGAAACCGTTTCGCTGGAGCTATGCGCGGTTCGCCGTCGAGAACGGCCCGCGGCGCGAGCCGGACGAAACCATGGAGATGACGTTTACGAAGCGGAACGCGGCGGAGCATGGCTTCAACCAGTGGGCGATCAATGAACAGGTTTTTTCGAGCGGATCGATCGAGGCCGCATACCATTTGCGGGAGGGCCGGCGGTACCGTCTGCGCATGCTTAACGCGAGCGACGATGTGCACCCCGTCCATTTGCACCGGCACAGCTTTGAATTGACGAAGCTCGCGGGCAAGGCGACGAGCGGAGTGATCAAAGACGTAGTGATGCTCGGCGGGTATCAGGAAGCGGAGGTGGAGTTTACGGCCGACAATCCCGGGCTGACACTGTTTCACTGCCATCAGCAACTGCACATGGATTTCGGGTTTATGACGCTTTTCGACTATTCGCAGGCGGCTTAAAAACCACCACCGGCTTGGCAGTGGGTACAAGCCGGGCATTCCCGTAAAACTAGAAAAACCACGAAATCCGCGGTCAGCTAAGCGAAACGCCGCCGCCGGCCAGGGCGAACGTCGTCGTTCACGACGCCGACAGCAGGAAAAGCTCTTTCTTTCGGTAGATGCTTCAAGTGGTGATTGCGTGGGACAGCGAAATCAAGAACCTCAAAATCATTAGCGGCCATCGAGCCCGGGTGAGCCCGAGGAACCTTCGAAGAGCAAACTCGAACAGGTCAGGCCTGCTTCGGCCTTCTCGAGCTCCGAGACATCGAGGGGGGTGACGCGATATAGCGAGCCGATGCGCCCGCGCGTGCGGGGAAATGCGGCGGACAAGATTATCGTACCGCCGAGCGCCAAGGCGTTCGCGGCGTGCGGTTCTGAGGGATCCACGTCAATCCAGTCGTAGCCGGTAAACGGCGCGGTGTCGAACCAAGCGCGATTCGCAAGCAGCGTATTTTCTGCGATGCAAGTCACCGCGGATTTCAGATGCAGGCAGCCGCTCACCGCGACGGAGATGACTTCATGCCCGCGCGGCTCAACGATGTCCGCGAATTGGCGGATGCCTTCGGCATTGCTGCGCTTCGTGAGGCCGACGAAGAGTTTTCTGCCAATGCGAAGAACGTCGCCGCCTTCGAGCATTCCGGGGAGCGAGACGTGCGCGAGCTTGCGGTATTTCGCGAGCTCCTTCCCAAGTGAGGCGGCCTCGCCGCGACGGCTTTCGATACCCATTGGCAGAATCACGGCGATTTCATCGAGCACGATGGCCGCGTCTTCCACAAACATCGAATCAGGAAGTTCGGGCTCGGGGGGCAGAGAGATGACGCGCGCGCCGAATTTCCCGAGAAGCGTTTCGTAGGCCTGGTGCTGCTGGCGTGCCCGAGACAGATCAATAGCCTTGCGATCGATGAAGGAAAGCTCGCAACGCGCGATGGCCGGACTGACGCGGCGGGTGATGGCGGTGAGCATGAGGAGAGGGAAAAGTTTACACGAAAACCGACCGAAGCCATCACTTTCGAGAGCCGGACCTTGGTCAGTAATCGAGACAATGAGGATTCGAGTGCAATTTTCTCGGTGAGTCGTTCGGCGACGGTTACTCGCGAGCAGGATTAGAGAAAGACTTTCTCGAGCACGCGAGAGAGAAGAAACTCGAGCGAAGGAGTCGAAACCGAAGGGGCATGGTTCATCCAGAGGCGCATAATTCCCGCGCCAAGGAGCATTCCGGCGAGAATCAGAGCGATGGCGCTCAAGACCACCCATAAATCGGACTTGGAGACCCTGAAAATTCCGGTGCCGGCAGCAGGCTTCTCCGCCCCTTCTCCCGACGAGACGTTCGGCGCGGCATAGGTATTTCCCACGCGATTCGAGATTTCCGGCTGAACCAGCAGCGAGTATCCCTTTCGCGGAATGGTTTCGACGTAGAGGGGTTTGTCGGAGGAATCGCCGAGGGCCATGCGCAGCTTGTTCACCGTGGTATTGACATTGGCGTCGTAGTTGACATGCGTGTCCGCGGGCCACAGGCGCGCGCGCAGCTCTTCCCGAGTGACCACTTCCCCCGGCTTTTCCAGCAGCGTTAGCAAGGTCTGGTAGACCTTGCCCTGGAGCTTCAGCCGGGCCCCGTTGCGCGTGACTTCCTGCCTCTGCTGATCGATCCGAAAAGGTCCAAAGTGAATGTAACGACCGCTAGAAAGCAGACCTGGTCCGGGAATCACAGGATTATCCGGTTCTTGCATCGACATGACTTCCGATGGCATAGACGGTCACCCATACCCCTTTTCTGCTATAGACGCAAAAACCACTCGAGCGTTTTCTGAAATTACGAACGTTTTCGCACATAAGTTCCATACGAATTGCGGCACGTAGGTCACGTTTGGAAAAAGAACGTGTATTTGCTGGAATCCTGCACAAATCGGAGTGTTACACGGCGCTAAAGCCAGGCGTTTAGCTGCGGTTTATACGGAATCCTGGAGACATCCTTCGAATTGATCGTAAATGAGACACTCGCTTTACGCTTATTCACCCCGTCCGTTTCCCATCCTTCACCAGCAGCTCGCGCTTTGGGTCTATTCAATGGAAATCTCGGAGACCAGGGAGATACCCGGCCTATGGCCATACCCAGGTTGTTCAAAAGCGGACACGTGTCCGAATACGGACGGTAGTCCTGGTTATGTCTCTAGGCGCCCAAGCTGTGGTCGAGGCCCGGCCGAGCAGCCCACCCGGAGGAGCAAACCAAACAAGCCAACAATGATTCCGCGAGGCGCGCGGAAGCACCGGCCGAAAAGGCTTGGCGAATCCTGCATGAGGGCTTACCGGCGGGCGAACTGCGACCGACGGGCAAGGCGGTACGCGCATTAGGTTTGCTCGCGGGCAGTGCGGAGGCGGAAAAGGCGGCGGTTTAAGGATTGCGAGACGAAAAACCGAGTGTGCGGTCGGCGGCAGCCACGGCGCTCGGTTCGATGCACGCGGAGCACGGCGGAATCTCGAAGAGGCGTTGGGGACAGCGAACCGAGCGTTGTGCTGGCCGCGATGAATTCGCTGCTGCAGCTTCACGACGATGTGGGCCACGACACGTACTACGAAGTGCTCACCGGAGAGAAACGCGCGAACCAGGGGCTGATCAAAGAGCAATTCGACACGCTCAAAGACAAAAAAAGATGGCGGAAATGGGATTCGAAGAGGGAATTGGTTTTATTCCGTTTGCCGGAATCGGCCACGAGGTTTTCAAAACGGCGACGAAAAACGATTCCTCGCCGCTGCGCGCCGCCGTGCTCGAAGCCATTGCCTTGCGCGGTGCCCCGTCGCTCCTTCCCAAAATCAGCCCGGCCCTCGAAGATGACAAGGATGTGGTGCGCTTTACGGCGGCGGCCTGCGTGGCGCGCCTAAGCGGCCTGCCCGGGAACCAAGCAATTCGCCGCCTTCGAAACCCTAGACCTCTTTCAACAAACCAACGGGCGATGAACCGGCCGGATAGAAACTAGTTCGCAGCTAGTTCGCTTCATGCTGCGTGGGCAGGATTTCCGGGATGGGTGCGCGCTTTCTTCGAAACTCGACGAGCAAACCAGCGGCGGACAAGGTAATGCCGTGCTGTTCGAAAATGTCGGCGTAAAGACGGCGCAAGGAGACTGCCGCTCGTAAGATGGCGTAAACGACGAGGCTGCGGCGAGGAGGACTGGGAGGGCCGTGTTGCTGAGCCGGAACGGCGGACTTCTCCCTCGCGGACATAGTCAGCACTGTAGCAATCCTTCCCGCCAAGGTGAAATGGTCCGGAAGCCTAGAAGAAAAACGGCCGGCCGCGCGGACCTGCTTACAAGAAGGTGCTTCGGGACAGGTCTTCGAAAGTCAGGCGCTTGTCCATGTCGAGCATTTGATTTCGATACCAGTACAGGCCCGCGAAGGCGCTTACTACCAACGCGATGATCCAGAGAGCGTTGATGGGACTCAAGACGGACCATTGGTCTAACTCCGGGAGCCACGACTTGAAAATATACAGGCCGAACAGATAACCGACGGCAAGCAAAGGAGAGTGACTCTGGAAGGACGGATACGGGCAGGTAAACGGCATTTTACGGAAACGGATCAGGAGCATTTCTACAAGAACGAGCAGCGATGCGCACCAGATTGCTGTGTGCAGAAGGGCGGTCATCCATCCCCAGTACGCCCAGGTGACGAGCAACACCGGCGGTCCCATCCAGGACAGAGAGAACACCAGCAGTGCACGCCGGACTACCGAGCGGGCATCGTGCCGATCAGGGTCGAGCCACAGCTGGAAAATCCAATTCGCACGTAAGTCCAGTGGAATCTCGAACGCAAAACGGATACCGACTAGGGTGCAGTAGCCCAGGATAAACGGGATCGAGAGAAATTCCACCGTTGGCACGGCGCTCGGCCCGGTGGAAAACTGGTGGGAGCCGGCCGCGAAGGCATCCGCGGAAATCACAAGCCCAACCGCTAAAAAGCACAGCAGCGTCTGAAGGTGCGCGGTACTGCGCAAAAGACTCCGCGACACAAAATGGTAGCAGGCACGCTCAGTGGATGAGCGGAAAGGCAGTTTGCGAGAAAAGGCCAGTAGAGACAAAAAATAAGAGATTCGAGCCATGGGACGGGCATCGGCCAGTTCGGGGAGGCGGATGAAGGACCGGCGGAAACTGAAAGCGTAAGCGACCATGGCGGTGAGCAAGGAAACTCCCACAGCGATCATCGCGGCCCTGGCCATGCTGGCACTGAAGGCATCGTTCGCCCCGGCCCAAACCGTTCGCGCCACGCCCAAGAACGACACAGGGGGCAAAAGCGCAACGCGATGCGCGTTGGCTATCGAGAGGCGCTTGAGCAAATCGGGCACGGTCAGGCTGGTGGCCAGCAAGATCAACAGGGCGACGACCGAGACAAAACGAATCGACAGCGAAACTCTGCGAAAAGCCGAAGGAGGCAAGAGAGCGGTCAGCAGTCCAGCCAGCGCGAAGAGGGCAAAGAAACTAAAGAAACTCGCGGCGAAGACGGCGGCAGCGTGTCCGGCTGCAAATCGCAGAAACAGAGAGAGCGACGGCCGGGACCCCACGACCGCGATAGGGAACAGAACCACCGAAGCGCCATTCGCCACGAAGGTGAACACGCCGGTCAGTGCGAGGAGGGCACAGAGATTCGCAAAGAAAATAGCGCCTAGAGAAAGCGGCAAGGGGACCAGATTCGCGTAGTCGCGGCGGTCAAGAAAGATGGTGTCCCAGCGCCACAGTGCGGCAGCTCCCGTTACCGACACAGAAAGGACAATGAAAAGGTACTCATCGGGCAAGGCGGCCCTGAAGGGGTCGACGGCCCCTTGTCCGCTGAGGAACCGGATTAAGGAGCCATACTTTTCAAGCATCAGCAAAGAAACCAGCAAACCCGGCATGGCCAGGAGGACGAGGATTACGCCTACGCCGAGATCGAGTTCGCCTGCCTCCGCGTCACCAGCGCCGCGAAACATGCGGCCTAGAAAAAGTTCGACGAGGCATCCAAATGGCGATCGGCGAAAAGCGCAGCGCCGCTCTTCAAGCCATTGCTTGGTCCGGGAAATCATGGAGAGGCCACTACGCCGACGATGTCGGTTACGACTTGCGTGATGTCGACGTCCTCGACTAGGTCCAGAAAAACATCCTCGAGCGAAGACTTCCCGATCTTTTCGCGAACAGCCGACGTGGGGCCGTGAGCGAGCACGTGGCCTTTTCGCAGAACAATCAAATGGGAGCAGACCTTCTCCACCACTTCGAGAATATGCGAGCAGTAAAAAACTGCCTTGCCCTGCGCGCTCAAGGCCTGGATCAGGCTCTTGACGATGAGAACGCTCGTGACGTCGAGCCCCGAAAGAGGCTCATCGAGAATCAAGACGTCTGGATTGTCCATGAGGGCAGCGATCAAGAGGATCTTCTGCCGCATGTCCTTCGAATAAGAACCCAGCGTAACGTGGCGATGCGGCCATAGCGAGAAAAGCTCCAGCAGGGAGTTGATCCTGGTACTTTTCCGCGACGGCGGCATGGCGCGCAGCGTCCCCACCATGTCCAGATATTCCTCTCCCGTGAGGTGGGGATAAAGATTCGGTTCCTCGGGGACGTAGCCGAGGATTTTTCGAAACGCGATCAGATCCTTGTGAACGTTTTGATGATGGTAAGTGACTTCCCCATACGTCGGTTGAAGGAGGCCAGTCAACATTTTGACCGTCGTGCTCTTCCCCGAACCGTTCGGTCCCAAATAGCCAAGAACTTGTCCTGGCTCGAGCGTAAAGGTCACGTTCTGAACGGCCATGACCGAGCCGTAGAACTTGCAAAGGTTTTCCGCCTCGAGCACTCTAACCTTCCTCTCACAAGCAAGCCGTGTGCTCCAGGTCGCGCGGTCATTCGACTGCGGCGCCGAGGAGTTTCCTGTCTCGCAGTTCGCCCCACTCGATCATGGATCGCCGATCGACTTCTTTCATGTAAGTCGGTTCAAGACTTCCCGCCGGCGGGAACGCGCGAACGAGCGTCTCCGGGGGCCCGAGATAGAGCAAGGCGTCCGCTTTGTTGCTAAGGGGCGTGCCATGGTTATCAGGAGAGTCTCCAAGAGGGGTCCCGGCTAGCTCGCAGAGAATCGGAGCATTTTGCGGAAGCCGGTGGAGGCGAACCAGCTCTTGCGCCGGTGGCTGGAGCAGCCCGCGATTGTCGAGCAGAACCACATACGTAGAGCCGGGATAACGAGATTCGACGCGCGTGGTAGCGTCCTCGTCGCCGTTCCGGTCGCCGGACTTGGTGACATGATTGGCTCCCAAAACGACCAGGGCGCGGCGCCCTCTTCTCAAAACTTCGTTCACCATGACGTCGGCAAAGGAGACGTTATTGTCGCCAAGGGCTTCCCAATCAGCATGGGTATGGATGCTCTGCCAGGCGACGGCGGTGTCGCCGGCAAGCACGCGCAAACGGCGATTAGGCGGAAGGCCCTTGTTGACCTCGCGGACTGCAGCAAGCCATTGTGCGTAAATCGGGGACTCCCACGAAGCGACCTTGGTCGTGTCGCGCCAAATGTGCCGGACTTCTTCGATGGGGAGGTCTTCACCGCCGATGTAGCGGTCGAGTAAGAGCTGATTGTGGCGGCTGGCGAATTCGACGACGATGTCCTGGACGGTTTGCTGGAACTTTCGATCGCGGATCAATCGCCCATAAAACTCGCCCGCTGGCTCTAGCCAATGGACTTCGCCAATCATCACCACGGGATGATGCCCGAATGCGGCTACAATGCCCTGGATAGCATCAGCTACGTCGCAGGGTCGTGGGTCCGCCTGCGACCGTGATGCCTCCGTTTCTGTGGCTTGCATAACGTCTCCCAAAGCGCTGGCGCAAGGCATGCCACTTGGATGCCGATGCCTGATTTCTTCTAAGGCGCCGGGATTCCCACGGCGAAGAGCAGAAGCCAGCGCGCCCCCCTGCAAATGCCACCAGCCCCCAAGCAACAGGCAACTGGCCAAAGCTCCAAACGCGATTCTCCAAACACCTGAATGCAACGTCCACTGCCGAAGCAACGAAAGCAAAACGTCGCTGAACGTTTCTTGCCCTCCGGTTTCGTCGAAAATCCACAACATTTCGTCGGCGAACCGCTCGCGGAAAGCCGCCGGGTGCAGCCAGAGCAAGCACTTGTAGACGGTACGCTTCATGAGGCCTTGCCCGATTCCGCGGCGCGGAGGTGCAGCCTGGCTTCTCGAAGTACAGTTTTCAAACGCACGAGGTCTGCTTCCAGAACCCGCCGGCCAAATTCCGTCAGACGGTAGTATCGGCGCGGCGGATCCTCTTTGCTGGACCGTACGGTCGCTTCTTTTACCAGGCCGCGATCCATCAGTTTTTGCAGATTGTCGTACAAGGTGCCGGAACCCAGCTTGTAGTGGCCTTCTGACTGGCGCGCGACTTCTTTGATGATTCCGTAGCCGTGGCGGTCTTCGCCGGCCAGGGCCAGCAGGATGTGCAGGGCTGCGGGCGACAGGGGCAGCATCACGCTTAGGTCCTCGTTCATAGTCGTATTCCGATATATCGTAGTCCGACTACATTGTCAAGGGTGGCGATGCTCGATAAAGCCGACAGGCAGGATCCGGCACCCGCTTGAATCGCCGATTCGGCCGCTCCCTTCCGCCCTGGGGCGCGCGTTTCAGAGGGACGAGGTGACAACGAAAAAGAACCATCGCTTGTCTTTGCGCGTAGGCAGCGCCCTGCGAGAAATGCCGGGCAAGAGCGCAAAAAGGGCGCTTCAGTTTGCCGCAGCCGCGGCCGAAGCGAGCACGGAAATCTCCACGCTCGAAGGGAAGCGTTTCGAGCGATAAATGCGCTCGGTGGCTTTCTGGTAGTCCGATTCCTGCGCTTCAAAAATGTTCGGGACGAATTTTTGCGGGTTGCGGTCGATCACGGGAAACCAGGTGCTCTGCACCTGCACCATGATGCGGTGGCCTTTCTTGAACACGTGGTTCGCGGTGTGCAGATCGATCTGGAAAGGCGTGACCACGCCCGGCGGGATAGGCTCGGGCTTCTCGAAGGAGTTGCGGAAGCGTCCCCGGAAGACTTCATCGGCAATCATCAGCTCGTAACCGGAGAGCTGCCATTTCTCCGGATATTTTTGCGGGTACACGTCGATGAGCTTGACGATCCAGTCGGCGTCGCTGCCGGTGGTGGACGCAAAGAGTTTCGCGGTGACCTGCCCGGCAAGCGTGAGGCCTTCTTGGAGCTCGTTGGTTTGCCAGGTGAGGACATCCGGGCGGTTGTCCACGAAGCGCTGATCCTCGACGAGCCAGGTGTACCAACCGCCGGGGTGGTCTTCGGGATAGGTCATGTCGACGGGGCGATGACGATAGGGCACGGGATGCGCGGGATCGCTCGTGTAGCCGTCAAAAGCCTCGGTGGATTCCTCGGTCGGGGGGTCGAAGGAGAGCTGGCCGTCTCGATGAAAGTAGAGATTCTGCGTTTTGGCCTCGCGCGGGGGCCAGGAATCGAATTTCACCCAGGTGTCGCTGCCGGTCTGGAAGAGCAAGGCTTCTTGGAGAGGGAGACTGCCCCGGTCCTTCAGCCAGTAGGCAAACCAGGGGGCCTCGATTTTCTGACGGAAATAAAGCGCGGTGTCGCTGCCAAAGGGAACGAGGCCGAGCGAATTGCCCGCGCCACGTGCCCAGCCACCGTGGTTCCACGGGCCGGCGACGAGATAATTCAGGCGGTCGGGGTCCTGTTTTTCGAGGATTTCGTAGATTTTCATGGGGCCGTAGAAATCTTCCTGGTCCCACCAGCCGGCGACATTCAGGTTTGGCACGGTGGGCCGCTTCAGGATATAGGGCATCGCTTGCTGCTTCCAAAAAGCATCGTAGTTGGGATGCGCGACGAAGTCGTTCCAGGTGGGAAGCGCTCCGTGAATGTATTTTTTGTTGGCGTTTGAAAGCGCGCCAAGCTGCAAGTACCACTCATAGGTGTCGAAGCAATCAAATTGAAACGAGAAGTTGGTCTTGTCGGTCTCCATCATGGTGGAGTATTCAAAGCCGTAGCTCAGGCGGAACGCGCCGTTGTGATGAAAATCGTCCCCGAGAAACATGTCGGCGGGGGAAGCCTGCTCGGAAACGGCTTTGAGCGCCGGGTGCGGCTCGAGCATGCCCATCACGGTGAGCCATCCGCCGTAGGAGATGCCTAGCAGCCCGACGCGGCCATTGTTGTGGGAAACGTTTTTAACGAGCCAGTCGATCGAGTCGTAGGTGTCCGTGCCCTCATCGATGGCCTTGGGATTTTTCGGATCACGGAGGGGCCGCTGCATGACGAATTTGCCTTGCGAGCCGTAGCGCCCGCGAATGTCCTGAAAGACGAAGATGTAGCCGTCCGGAATCATTTCCGCGTAGCGGCCGAGTTTGCGGCTGTAGCCCTTTTCGTCGTCGGCGAGACCGTACGGGGTGCGCTCGAAGATGATGGGCAGGGGCTCGGACGCGTTTTTTGGCGAATAGATTTCCGTGTGCAGCTTCACGCCGTCGCGGGCAGCGATCATCACGTCGGTCTTGTCGAAGATCTTCGAATAGTCGGCGCGCTCTTGCTGCGCGGCGGCCAGTCCGGCCAGAAGAAGCAGGGGCAAGACGAAATAGCCATACTTCCGGTCAAAAGGAAAAGCACGCACGAGTTTCTCCTCCTCCTTGCCTTGCTGCGGTTAGCCGCCGGCTTTCTCGACCACGCAGAAAAGATTGCCGTCGGGATCTTCCAGAACGACGAAGTCGCTGCCCGGCCTATACCGCCAGGGATAGCGGGTCGCCCCAATGCTCGTTAACCGCTCGACTTCCGCCTTTTGATTGTTTGTATAGAGGTCGAGGTGCAGTCTGCTCCGCTTGCCTGAACGCCTCTCGGACACCCGGTCCAAAGACAGGTTGGGCCCGTTCCCCTGAGGGTCGCGAAGAACCACCCAGCCGCTCGTGGCCGGCTCTCGCGGAACGTAGTGGAGCGCTTCTTGCCAGAACGCGAGCATCTGGTCGAACTCATAACAACGAATGACTATAGAGCCGATCTTCATTTCTCTGAATCCGCCGAGCAAACCGACCGTTACTCTCCCGGCAGGATAAGGGCAGGATGGTACACGAAAGCGGGCGGCTCTGTTACACTGAAAATGGCTCGAAGCGATCCAAAAAGGAGAAATATCCGGGCTGCTGGTTCCCTCAGCAGCTATTTTTGTGTTTAGAGGAGTCGGCCGACGAGCGCCGTTCAGACAAGAACCCATGAGTCAAGAGATTCGAAACATTGCCATCATCGCGCACGTGGACCACGGCAAGACCACCCTGGTCGACGCCATGCTGAAGCAAAGCGGCATTTTCCGCGCCAACGAAGCGGTGGTCGAGCGGGTGATGGATTCGAACGAACTGGAGCGCGAGCGCGGCATCACCATTCTCGCGAAAAATACCGCGCTCTTCTTCCGCGGCACGAAGATCAACATCGTGGACACGCCGGGTCACAGCGACTTTGGCGGCGAAGTCGAGCGCGCGCTGCGGCTGGTCGATGGCGTGGTCGTGCTGGTGGATGCGAGCGAAGGGCCTCTGCCGCAAACGCGTTACGTGCTGCAAAAGGCGCTGGCCGCCAAGCTGCCGCCGGTGATTGTGCTGAACAAAATTGACCGCGCCGACGCGCGCCCCAAAGAAGTGCTTGACGAGATTTACGACCTGTTCATCGATCTGGATGCGACGGAGGACCAGCTCGACTTTCCGATTGTTTACACCAATGCCCGCGACGGCGTGGCGCATGCGAAGCTTACAGACCATGCAAAGGACTTGCTGCCGCTTTTTGAAGCCATCGTGAAACACATTCCCGCGCCGCCGGGAGATCCCGCGGGCGCGCTGCAAATCCAGGTGATGAACCTGGATTACAGCGAGTTTCTGGGGCGCATCGCGATTGCCCGCGTGTTCCACGGCAAGCTGCGGCGCGGTGACGAGGTGGGCGTCAGCAAGCTGGACGGAAAACTGCTGCCCACCAAGATCACGAAACTTTTCACGTTTCGGGGCCTCGAGCGCGACGAAGCCGAAGAGGTTTCCGCGGGCGATATCGTGGCCATCGCCGGCGTCGAGAATATTCAAATCGGCGAGAGCATCACGGACCTCGATCGACCGGCGCCGCTCGAGCCTTTGCTGATTGACGAGCCCACGCTGGCCATGATTTTCACGGTAAACAGCGGGCCGCTTTCCGGCCAGGACGGCCAGTATCTGACCTCGCGCGACCTGCGCGACCGCCTGCAAAAGGAACTGCTCACCAACGTTTCGATTCGCGTAGAGGACACCGACACCCCGGAATCGTTCCGCGTGCTGGGGCGGGGCGAGCTGCAGCTCGCGATTCTCATCGAGACCATGCGGCGCGAGGGCTTCGAATTGATGGTGGGCAAGCCGGAAATCGTGACGCGCACGGAAGAGGGAACCAAGCTCGAGCCCGTCGAGCGGCTGGTGGTCGACATTCCCGACAATTTCATCGGCATCATCATGGAAACCATCGGCGGCCGCCGCGGGGAGATGACCAAGATGAGCAATCACGGCTCGGGGCGCGTGCGGCTGGACTTCAAGATTCCTTCGCGCGGGCTGATCGGATTGCGCAGCCAGTTGCTGACCGACACGCGGGGGACGGCCCTGATTCACTCGATTTTCGATGGCTGGACGGAATATGGCGGGGAGATGGCGCTGCGTCCAACGGGCGCGCTGGTGGCCGACCGCGCCGGAGTCTCGACGGCGTTCGCACTGTGGAATTTGCAGGAGCGGGGCGAGCTGTTTATCGGCCCCGGTGTTGACGTTTACGAGGGGATGATTGTCGGCGAAAATTCGCGCGAGCAAGACATGGACGTGAACGTCACGAAAGAGAAGAAGCTGACGAACATGCGCTCGTCTACGGCGGACGAGGCGATCCGGCTGATTCCCCATCGCGAACTGAGTCTCGAGCAGGCCGTGGAATTTATCGCCGACGACGAGTACGTGGAAATCACCCCGAAGACCATTCGCTTGCGCAAGAAGGTTCTGCAATCCAATAAGCGCCCGCGCCGCTGGCAGGAAATCCGCGCCAGCCAGGAAGCGGGCTAGACACAAGATCGCTCAGGTCTTCGCATTGATGAGTTTTTCGAGGTCTCCCGCCAGCGAGGTCCTGGTGCTTCAGGATGTCATATTCGCGCCATGCGCTGGTTCGATCGCCGAGCCTCAGATAGGCTCCCTCTGGAGGTCGTAGAAGCATGAGCCCATTTGGGCAAAAACAGTCGCGCGGAGGGGATCAGCAGCCCGCCCTTTCTCGAGATATTGCATGGCTCTCGCAGGATTCTTTTTTCCCCTTTCTCGCTTGCCACAGAAGAGCCGCCACTTTATCTGTAGATCTCCAAGCACCGTTCGAACCACCCGTCTTAGCGGGCTGATTTTTCGAGAAGTTCGTCCAGGTACTGCTTCCAGACGGCGGCGCGTGTGTGGGTGCCGTGGCCGCGGGTTTCGTCGGTAATGGGTAGAAGCACGAAGCGGCCGTTTTTCACTCTTTTGATTTCCCGTTCGGCGATGCCGAGCTCCGGCGGATTGATGAAGTCGTCGGCGGAATTGATGTACATCGCCGGCGCGGTGATTTTCTCAAGCTGTGGTGAAGGGTCGTAATTGCGGGAAGCATTCACCGCATATAAGAGGTCGTTGGCGTCGAGCGCGGCAGAACGCGCCTTGAAATAATCCTCCAGCCCTTCATCGGCGGCATCGCGCGTCGGGTAAGTTTTCTGCACGTACAACGGGGCACTCCCCGCGATCAACAGTAAGTCGAGGGCCGTGCGCAACGCCTGCTGCGGCTCCGCCGAGTATTCTCCGCTTTTCCATTCGGGATCGTTGCGAATCGCGTCCATCACCATCTTGCGCCAGATGCGATTGCGCCCGGCGATCTGGACGGGCAGGCAGGCGAGCGGCATGAGCGCATCCATAAAACTGGGAAAGGTTTCACCCCAGACGAACGAATGCATGCACCCCATCGATGTGCCCATGACCAGGCGGAGATGATTCACGCCCAGGCCTTCGGTGAGCAAACGGTGTTGCGCGGCGACCATATCATCGTAGTCGTATTGCGGGAAGTGGGCGTGCAGGCCGTCGCTGGGCTTCGAGGATTTTCCGTGGCCGATGCCGTCAGGAAGAACGATGTAGTAGCGCGTGGCGTCGAGAAGCTGGCCGGGCCCGAAGAGTTCGCCCGCAAAAATCGGCGAAAGGAATTGATGTCCGGTGCCGCCGGTGCCGTGCAAAATCAAAACCGCGTTGCTGACGCGGCCTTGCGCGTCGCGCGCGGGCTTTCCGAGGGTTGTGTAGTGAAGGCGCAGTTCCGGCAGCGATTCGCCAGAGCGAAACTGGAAATTCTTCACGACAAAGTCGCCTTCGGCCGTGGCAGGGTTAGCCTGCTGCCCAGCGGCGGGCCGCTCCCCGAAGAAGACCATGGCAAACAGGCCAAGGAGAAGTCGTAAGAAGGATCGCGACATGTCTCACCTCAAAAGGATTTGCTAGAAAGGCCAAAAATCTATCATAAACAGCTGGAGTATCG
>Ga0182033_10000895_pt1 | contig 14547 bp, 16 predicted proteins | sample tim00Cox0000000H_FD_125968 | JGI IMG/M metagenome (GOLD analysis project Ga0182033, IMG submission 125968) | Lab enrichment of tropical soil microbial communities from Luquillo Experimental Forest, Puerto Rico - timezero.00C.oxic.00.000.00H | ecosystem: Environmental > Terrestrial > Soil >...
GTTATCGGTCGGGGTCGAGGCCGGAATCCCGTGTGTATCACAGGCTTTGCGAAATTCGGCGAGCGCGATGGGGCCGGTGACGTGGCGGTGGGTGGTGACCGAGAGGGCGTAGCGGGCGTGGTCGTCGAGCCAGCACAGGATCTCGACATGGGTGTGATCGGCCAGCCACCAGTGGGTGAAGTCGGCGTGCCAGCGTTCGTTGGGCTGCTCGGCGGCGAAGCGGATGTAGGAGGATTTGGGCCGCTTGTGCGGCTGCGGGCTGACCAGCCTGGCCACGCGGCGATGCCGGTGGATCGTCGCTGCCCCGACGGTCAGGCCGTGGTGGTGGCGCAGGTGCCAGGCGATGGTCGCCGGCCCGTTGTCGAAGCCTTTGCTGGCCAGATCGGCGCGCAGGGCGATGATCAAGTCGGTGGTCTGCTGGGGCAGCCGGGCCGGGCTGGTATGCGGCCGGCGCGAGCGGGGTTGGAATGCGGCCTCGCCCTCCGGGTGGTAGCGGGACACCAGCCGGCTGATCCAGCCCTGCGAAACCCCTACTCACGGGCCACCTCCGATTGGCTGCGACCCTCGACAACAACAGCGGTGATGACCAGACGAGCCTTCGACACCACCTGACGCTGGGCCGGTCAACCTATTCCGATGTCTTGCGACACGCTATTCGTATGTCCTGAAACCAGACGCTGTCCCCGCTACCAGCGGAAACAGCCCCCGGAGACGTCTCCGGGGGCCGTTTTCATGCCCGATGGCCACGTATTTGGTCACGTTAGCCTTGCTCATCATCTAACTTTCGTCCTCAAGTCAGCTGGACCCCACGTGTTGCCGATGAGGAAGGCCGCCGCTTGTTCTGCGGCGTCTCGGTCATCGTTTCGAAGGACATGGGCGTAGGTCTGCAGGAAGAAGCCGACGTTGGCGTGGCCGGTCCGCTCGCTGATGACCTTCGGAGGGCGCCGAGAAGAAATCCGACTCGTGGTGGCCGGACTTCGTGACGTGGCTCAGCGAGCGCAGCGGTCGCAAGCTGGCAGCGCCGTCGGCGCCAGGCGGCACCGGCACGACGGTGATTGAGCCGGCGCCCGGTAGATACCTGCGGGAGCACTGACGTGGGCCGCGCAGGTGGCCCATTGTGCGGGAAGCCAATGGCGACCTACGATAGTGAATCCCCAGCCTAATGATTAGACGTGCTGGGGCGGCTAGTAATGGCGTGCTGGGGATTAGTGATAGGAGATGCAGATGACGGCAGCACGCGAAGTCGTTGTGCTCAGCGGGGTTCGTACTCCGATCGGGAACTACGGCGGCGGCCTGAAAGATTTCTCGCCGGCCACGCTCGGGGCCATGGTGATCCAGGAGGCCGTCGGCCGGGCGGGCGTGGCTCCCGATGATGTCGATCACGTTGTTTTCGGGCACGTGATCCCGACCGAGAAAAAAGATGCCTACCTTGCCCGAGTCGCCGCGGTCAACGGCGGGCTGCCGGTGAAGGTACCCGCGGTCACGGTGAATCGCCTGTGCGGCACCGGGTTACAAGCCATCGTGGATGCCGCACAGCTGATTTTGCTCGGCGACGCCGACTGCACGGTGGCGGGCGGCTCGGAGTCCATGAGCCGCGGCGCCTACCTCGCCGAGAACCACCGCTGGGGTCAGCGGATGGGCAACAGCGAGCTCGTTGATTCGGTGACGGGTACGCTGGCCGATCCGTTCGACGACCACCACATGGGCATTACCGCGGAGAACGTGGCGGAGAAATGGGGTGTGCCGCGCGAAGAACAGGATGCACTGGCGGTCGAAAGTCATCGCCGTGCCGCTCAGGCCACCGCCGGCGGGTACTTCAAGGAGCAGATACTCCCGATAGAGGTCAAAACCCGGAAGGGCACGACGGTCGTCGAAGTCGACGAACACATCCGGGCGGACGTCGACCTCGACTCGATGGCCAAACTCCGTCCGGTTTTCAAGAAGGACGGCACCGTGACCGCGGGCAACGCCTCCTCGATGAACGACGGTGCGTCGGCGATAGTGATGATGGATCGTGCCGTTGCGGAAAGTCGCGGGCTGTCACCGATGGCCCGGCTGGTTGGCTACAGCTATGCGGGGGTCGACCCGAAGTACATGGGGGTAGGGCCGGTTCCGGCCGTCAAGTCGTTGCTGGAGCGCACCGGATTGACTGTCGACGACCTCGATGTGATCGAACTGAACGAGGCGTTTGCCGCCCAGGCTATCGCGGTCATGCGTGACCTCGGCCTACCCGCGGACAAGACCAATCCCAACGGCAGCGGCATCTCGCTCGGGCATCCGATCGGCGCGACCGGTTCCGTGCTGACCGTGAAGGCGCTCTACGAGCTCGAACGCATATCCGGACGGTATGCGCTGGTGACGATGTGTATCGGCGGCGGACAAGGTATCGCCGCGATCTTCGAGCGGTTATGAGGGCGCCGTTCGCAAAACCGACCGTCCACCCTCGCACGTCGCACGCGATGCTGAGGAGGTGAAGGAGGTGGCCGAGCGTCATCAGGTCCTGGTGCTCGGCGGCGGTTTCGGGGGACTCAGCGTGATCAAGGCGCTGGCCCGAGCGGACGTCGACAGCACGATCGTCGACCGCACCAACCATCACCTCTTCCAGCCGCTGCTGTATCGCGCCGCCGCTGCGCAGCATCATCAAAAATCAGGCCAACGCACGCACCGTGCTGGCGGAGGTCACCCGGTTCGATCTGAACGCCAAAATGGTGTACGGCGTCTCACCCGATGGCCGCGCTCTGCAGCGCCGGTACGACACGCTGGTCGTGGCAGCCGGAGCCACGCACGCCTACTTTGGGCACGACGAGTGGGCCGAGTTCGCGCCGGGAATGAAGACGCTCGAGGATGCCCGCGGCCTGCGCAGCCGCATCCTGTCGGCGTTCGAGATGGCCGAGACGGTTGTCGATCCCGAGCAACGCGCGGCATTCCTCACGTTTGCCGTGGGCGCGGGTCCCACTGGGGTGGAACTGGCAGGGCAGGTCGCCGAATTGGCCAAAAGGGTACTGCCCCAAGAGTTTCGCTGGTCAACACCGGCAAGGAAACCCGGGTGGTGCTGATCGAGGCCGCGGCACTGCCACCGTTCGACCCGAAGCTGCAACGCTACACCCAGGTGCGGGTGGACACCGTGGCGACCGCGATGACCGACGACAGCATCACCGTGAAAGGCCCGAAGGGCCAAGAGGAGCGGATCGCGGCACGCACCAAAATCTGGGCCGCCGGGGTGCAGGCGTCCCCGCTGGCGAGGATGCTGGCAGAGGCCACAGGCAGCCAGACCGACCGCGCGGGGCGGGCGGCGGTGCGACCAGACTGCGCCCTGCCCGGGCATCCGGACGTGTTCGCGATCGGCGACATGGTGTCGCTCAACGGCCTGCCTGGGGTCGCGCAGCCGGCGATGCAGAAGGCCAAGTGCGTCGGAAAGGTCATCCGGTCCCGGTTGAAGGGCGACGACACCGTCGCACCGTTCAAGTACTTCGACAAAGGCGCCATGGCGACCATCGGCCACAACGCCGCGGTGGCGCACGCCTTCGGGATGAGGTTCACCGGTCCTGTCGGCTACTTGATGTGGGGCTTCATCCACGTGCTGTATTTGATCGGCTGGGGGAACCGGATCATCACGCTGTACAACTGGATGCGGTCGCTGAGCTTCACCCATCACCGCGGCGAACGGATCATCACCCTCGAACAGGCGCGCCACGAACTCACCCCCGCCACGACGCACCTGGACGCCGACGAACTCAACCACCTGCTGCAAAAGCGGGCTTAACCCTATTTCAGATGGAGGCAAACGACATGGCGCAAACAATCCGATCGGTGGCCATTCTCGGGGGTGGTTTCATGGGCGCCGGTATCGCAGAAACCGCATCCATCGCGGAATTTGACGTGCTGATCAGGGAATTGCCCGACTACATCGATGGGGCGCGCACCAGGCTCGAGAAATCCTTGGAAGGCGCGGTGAAACGAGGAAAGCTCGACGCCGAGCAGCGCGACGCGGCGCTGGCCAGAATCAAATTCACCGGCGAGTTGACGGATGTCGCCGGCAGCGACCTGGTCATCGAGGCGGTACCAGAGAACCTCGAGCTCAAGCTATCGATCATGAAGGGGCTCAACGAGATCGTCAGCGAAGACACGATCCTCGCCTCCAACACCTCCGCAATCCCGATCGCCGAACTCGCTGGTGCGGTCAAACATCCGGGCCGCGTACTGGGCTTACATTTCTTCTCACCGGTGCCGGTGATGAAGTTGGTGGAGATCGTGAAGGCGCTGGACACCAGCGACGAGACGATCACGACCGCAAGGGAATTCATCGCACGGCTCGGTAAGCACCCGATCGAGACGAAGGACCGTGCCGGGTTTATCGTCAACTTCCTGCTGACCCCCTATCTGATGGGCGCGGTCCGCATGTACGAAGAGGGATTCGCCAGCCGCGAGGACATCGATTCCGGGATGAAGTACGGCGCCGGTCACCCGATGGGCCCGCTGCAGCTGTGCGACTTCATCGGCCTCGACGTGCTGAAGGCGGTCTGCGACTCGTTGTTCGAGGAGTTCAAGCGCGACGAATACGCGACGCCGCCGCTGATGAAGCGCATGATCTCCGCGGGGCACTTGGGCCGCAAATCGGGTCGGGGTTTCTACGAGTACACCCAGTAGCGGAATGTCGAGCGCGCCGGCATGCGGCGCTGGTGGTCCGCGCCCCGCATCTCATTAGCGGATCCCGCATTCCGAAGTCCATTGACCCCGCCTCGATGAGGTGTTCGCCCAGATCAACGGTGCACAGCGGTACCTGTGGCGCGCGGTCGACCAGCACGGCAACGTGCCCGACATCCTGGTCCGGTCGCGCCGAAACGCGGTGGCCGCAAAGAAGTTGTTCCGCCGACTGCGCAAGGGCCTGCGGTAGGTGCCCCGGGTGATCGTCACCGACAAGCTGGCCAGCTACCCGGTGGCGCACCGCGAGCTCATGGCGTCGGTGACCCATCGCCGGTCGAAGTACCTGAACAACCGCGCCGAGAACTCTCACCAGCCGACCCGGCAACGCGAGCGGGCGATGAAACGCTTCACGTCGATCCGGCACCCGCAACGGTTGTTGTCCGCGTTGCGCGGCATCTGGCCGCACTTTCGGCCCCGTCGGCACCTGTTGTCGGCGGCCGACTAGCGACAGGTGATGGCCGACCGCTTCGCGGTCTGGAACGAGATCACCGGGGCGACGGCCGCCGCCTGAATCGGCGGCTGGGACAGGACGTTTCGTCCAAGCCCACGGCTCATCACCCCGAATCATCACATCGGCCAATTAGGTTGACTCAAGTTGACAGTGCCTTCTCCGGGCCGCACGGTTTGTCGATGTGAAGGTGAACAACAGTCGTCGCGCCACATAGTGCCGGGGAACAGACATCCGGCTCTGTTCACAGGCAATGGGTTGAATACGACGCCCGCGATGACGCCCCCGCCATCGGCGTGGGTGCCCACATTCGCCAAGAACACGTACGGGCCGAGCTACCGGTGCAGCAACTCGCCAACATAGCGTGAATACCGAATCCGTATCTCTTCCAGATCGAGTGCGGGCTTCGGGCGCCGTGGGAGCCGTGCCGGAGGCGATCGCCGAAAGGCTCGGTAACTCAGCCGATGAGCCGTACGGGAAGGCGGATTTCGTCGAACGGCCGAGATCGACGATGAGCATTCCGCTGTCCTCGGCGCCGTCATGGAAGCGGAGGAAGAACTCAATGCGGCGCAGCGACGGGAAATCGCGGGCATTTACCGAGTTTTCTTGAACGCGAACATTGTTCGCCGCAGCCGCGTCCTTAACGTCCAAAAGTCAGATAAATCGCCAGGCGGCGCGGGCTATCGCCAGTTCTTCGTTGGTGGGCATCACCAAGACGGTAGTCTGTGAGTCGTCCGTCGAGATCACCCGTGCCCCACGGACACTGGAGTGGTTACGCTCGGGATCGACCGCGATGCCGTATTTTTCGAGGCCGGAAAGCGAGTCCTGGCGGACGTTGGCGGCATTCTCGCCAACCCCCGCGGTGAAGGCGATCGCATCGACGCGGCCGAGAACGGCCATGTACGCGCCGACGTACTTACGCAGGCGGTGGACATAGACGTCATATGCGAGTTTCGCCGCCTCGGAGCCGGCCTCCATCTGAGCAGTCAACTCACGGAAGTCGTTGAAACCACATAGCCCTTTGAGCCCCGAACGACGGTTGAGCAATTCGTCGATCTGCTCCACGTTCATCCCCGCCCTGCGACGAAGGAACATCAGAACTCCGGGGTCGATGTCCCCGCAGCGGGTGCCCATCACCAGGCCCTCCAGCGGTGTCAGCCCCATCGAGGTCTCGACCGCCACCCCACCGCGCACCGCCGAGGCCGAGGCCCCATTACCGAGATGCAACACGATCGTGTTCAGGTCGGCCAGGTCGCGGTTCAGGAACGTCGCCACTTCCCCAGAGACGTATTCGTGCGAGGTGCCGTGGAACCCGTAACGGCGGATCCCATATTGCTCGGCGATTTCCCGATTAATCGCGTACGTCGCGGCGGCGTCCGGCAGCGAATAAAAGAACCCGGTGTCGAACACGGCTACGTGTGGCACGTCCGGGAAGTACTTGTTTGCGACTTCGACGCCGGTCGCGTTCGCCGGGTTGTGCAGTGGCGCCAGATCGGAGAGCTTCACGAACTCTGACAACATTGTCTCGGTGACCAGTGTGGGCTCGTGAAAAAGCGTGCCACCGTGCACGAGCCGGTGGCCGACGGCCCTGATCGGGGCCGCGTCGAGGTCCAGGCCACTGTCGGTGAACATCTGATACATGAGCCGAAGCCCTTCCGAGTGATCGGGGATGGGGCCGCGATGCTCGAATCGCTGGTCGTTGAAATCGTGTCGCACGCGTCCTTCCGGCTCGCCGATCTGCTCGACCAAGCCGGACGCGACCGCAACGCCGGCGACCGGATCCACCAACTGGTACTTGATCGAAGACGATCCCGAATTGATCACGAGGACCAGGCCGCTCATTGGTGTGCCTCCCTATGCCGGCGTTTGTTGGGGTGAGTGCCCTTGTGCTTGAATGGCCGTGATCGCCACGGTGTTGACGATGTCATCCACCAACGCGCCGCGGGACAGGTCGTTGACCGGCTTTGCCAGGCCTTGCAGCACGGGCCCGATCGCGATCGCGCCAGCGGTGCGTTGCACCGCCTTGTAGGTGTTGTTGCCGGTGTTCAGGTCCGGGAACACCAGCACGGTGGCCCGACCGGCCACCTGCGAACCGGGCATCTTGGATTTGGCAACACTCGGCTCCACGGCGGCATCGTACTGAATCGGCCCCTCCACCAACAGGTCGGGCCGGCGCTCACGCACCAGTTCCGTCGCCGCGCGTACCTTGTCGACGTCGGCGCCCGCGCCGGAGGCACCAGTCGAGTAGGACAGCAGCGCGATCCTGGGGTCTATGCCGAACTGGGCGGCCGTCGCCGCCGAAGAGATCGCGACGTCGGCCAACTGCTCGGTCGTGGGGTTCGGCAGCACCGCGCAGTCGCCGAACGCCAGCACCCGATCGGACAGGCACATCAGGAACACACTCGAGACCGTCGAGACACCTGGGGAAGTTCTGATGATCTCGAACGACGGACGGATGGTGTGCGCGGTGGTGTGCGCGGCGCCGGAGACCATCCCGTCGGCAACCCCCAGGTGCACCATCATGGTGCCGAAATACGAGATATCCCGCATGACCTCGCGGGCGCGCTCCTCGGTCATCCCCTTGTGCGCGCGCAGACGGGCATATTCGGCGGCGAACTTGTCGAGCAACCCGCTGGTGTCGGCGTCGAACACCTGCGCATCGGAGAGGTCGACACCGAGTTCGGCACCGCGCCGCCGCACCGCGGCCTCGGCACCCAGAACGGTCAGATCGACGATACCGCGCGCAAGCAGCCGCCCGGCCGCCAGCAGGATCCGATCGTCGTCGCCCTCCGGCAACACGATATGCCGGCGATCGGCACGGGCGCGATCGAGCAGCCGGTACTCGAACATCTGCGGGGTGACCGCCGAGGGGACGACCGCCCGCATCTGCTCCAACAGCGCGTCCACGTGGACGCGACGCTCCGTGATCTCCAGCGCGGTGTCGACCTTGCGCAGCGTATCGACCCTGACCCGCCCGCGCGTATGGGATGCCAACTCGGCGGTCTTGTAGGTCCCGTGGCGGGTGGCGATCAGCGGCAGCGTTGGCTGGATGCCCTTGACCAGCTTGTCGATCGCCGGGTGCGGCAACAGGCCTCCGTTGAGAATGATCCCGGCCAGCGACGGAAAACCCTGCGCCTGCTGCGCGGTCACCAGCGCGAGGAGCACTTCGGAGCGGTCCGCGGGCACGATCACCACCTGCCCCTCGGTGAGCCGCTCGAGGATATGTTCGGCGGTCATGCCGCCGACCATCAGGCTCATCGCCTCACGCCGCAGCAACTCCGGATCGCCGCTGTAGAGGCTGCCGTCCAGGGCTTCGCACAGCTCGGCCATCGTCGGGGCGGCCAGCACCGGCACCTCCGGCAAGCTGAACGCGGGCACCCCGGTGTCGGCCAGCGCCGCCCGCACCTCGTCCAGGCGCTCGGGGTCGCACCGATTGACCACGACCGCCGCGGCTTGCGTGTGCGCGCCAGAAAGTTCGCTCAGGCACCGTTGGGCGATCTGCCCGATGGTCTCGTGATCGCGATCATGGCCGTTGAGGGCCAGCAACACCGCTGCCCCCAGGTTCACCGCGATGCGGGCGTTGAAGGCCAGGTCGCTCGGGTGGAGGATGTCGGTGTAGTCGCTGCCGACGATGACCATCGCGTCGCACTGGCGGGCGACCTCGTTATAGCGCGCGACGATCTCACCTAGCGCGGCCTCGCGATCCTGGTGGACCCGTTCATAAGTCACGCCCACGCACTGGCTCGGGTCGAGGCTGGCGGTGGCGTGCTTGAGCAGGAACTCGAGGACGTCATCGGGTTCGTCGGTGGACCGGACAATCGGCCGGAAAACCCCCACTCGCACCGCGCCGGCGACCGGCGAATGCAGCAGGCCGAGCGCGATGACGGACTTGCCGGTGCCGCCCTCCGCGGACGCGATGTAATACGGCCTGGCCGTCGCGGAGGAGGGCGTACCGGTGCTGGAATCGGGTTCGGCCATGATGTCACTCACTCGGCGGAGGTTGGCGGTATTCGATCTGGTCCAACTGATTATAAGGCACTGTCAACTTGAGCCAACCTAATTGGCCGATGTGATGATTCGGGGTGATGAGCCGTGGGCTTGGACGAAACGTCCTGTCCCAGTCGCCGATTCAGGCGGCGACCGTGGTCGTCGCCCCGGTGATCTCGTTCCAGACCGCGAAGCGGTCGGCCATCACCTGTCGCTAGTCGGCCGCCGACAGCAGGTGCCGACGGGCTGAACGTGCGGCCAGACGCCGCGCAACGCGGACAGCAACCGTTGCGCGTGCCGGATCGACGTGACGCGTTGCATCGCCCGCTCGCGTTGGCGGGTCGGCCGGTGAGAGTTCTCGGCGCGGTGGTTCAGGTACGTCGAGCGGCGATGGGTCACCGACGCCATCAGCTCGCGGTACGCCACCGGGTAGCTGGCCAGCTTAAGGTGCAAGTGGATTGCTCGTTGACGTCGAGGATCGCCGTATCGAGGTTATTCGTCGAACCGGCCCGGCCGCCTTGCGGGTACACGATCCGAAGTCTCCGCATTTGCAGGCGTACAAAGGTATCCCCACGTACGCGGCCACGACGAAGTAGCCGTCGAGTGATATCATGATAGCATTTAGTTGCATGGCGCAGATCCTGGTCCGGCAGATCGATGACGATACCAAGAGCAAACTGCAACGCCTGGCTCGCCAGCACGGGCGCAGTACCGAGGAAGAGGTCCGTGAAATCCTGCGTAACGCGGTCCGGGAGGTTGATGAACCACCGACCAAGCTGGGATCACGCATCGCGGCCCGGTTTAGTGGTGTCGGCCTAAAGCAGGAGGTGGCCGAGGTGCGGGGACAGCCAGTCCGACCCGCGCAGTTCGAGTCATGATTCTGCTGGACACCAACGTGCTCTCCGCGCTGATGCAGCACACGCCCGATCCGGCTGTCGTGAGGTGGCTCGACGAGCAACCGGCCAGATCAATCTGGACAACATCCATCACCGTCTTTGAGATCCGCACTGGCATAGAGCTTTTGGAACGCGGACGGCGTCGCAAGAGGCTTGAGGAGGTATTTTCGCAGCTTCTCACCGAGGACCTCGAGGCGCGTGTTCAGCCTTTCGACCAGCTGGCGGCGCTGGCCGCCGGAACCATCGCGGCGGCGCGCCAGCGAGCTGGCCAGACTGTGGAAATCCGCGACGCGCAGATCGCCGGCATCGCGACCAGCCGACGGGCCAAACTCGCCACACGAAACACTCGACGTTTCGAGGGAGCAGGCGTGGGCCTTATCAATCCGTGGGACTGAACTACATGCGCGCCTGCCGGAATGGCCATCCAGTGAGCGCCATCACCAGCAGCACCCGGTCGACAGGACCGCCGTTTGGACTGCCAGATGAGAGTCCATGCGGGACTGAATAAAACGGCGTACTTTACTGGTAACCCTGAATATTCGAATCCGGCGTATTCGTTCACCATGTACCGAGGGAGTGGGCACGTCGTTTGCGAAGCCGGGAGCGAACGGTTCTTGCTGAACCGGTGGCGCAGCTATCAATCCAAGACTGCTTAGTGTGGTTCACAGCTCATAAGCGTCAACCCCGCCATGCTCACCCCGCATTGCGGAGGCAAGGATTCGGGGCAGCGGGGTGGGGTTTCGGCGGACGAGGAATGTGACGAGTCGCCGCGTTGTGGTCTCGGCTGTCTTGTTGGTGATGAAGAAGACCGGCTTTGGTGAGAGCGTCAGCTCGCCGTTGAAGAAAGAGCGCGGTGCCGGGCGGAAGGGGGTCTCGACGACGGCCTTCTGCGGGCTTGGCCGCATGAAGGCGTTGTGCACCGTGCCGGTGCCGCTACAATGCTTTGCGCGGTATTGCCGGGAAACGCTCCCCAGGCTGCCACAGCGAAGACCATTGCTGTCCATACGTTGATGCCGAAAGCTCCGTAGCGCAGGCGCGAAATTGCGTCGTCGAAAGCTTCCGCGTTGTGCCCAACGCCAACCAGGAGCAGACGCTGACGGGAAAAGGGGTGACGGCACGAGCAAGCGTGTAAGCGGTGAGTCGATCGCAATATGCGGTAGTTCACTAGTAGCCCTCCCTACCCTCCACATACGATTCCGCCGTTTCCGCCTGGTGTAGCGGAGGATTCTCAAAATGCTTCGAAACATGGCGTTCGAGCTTCGACTGTTCGGCGCTTGTCGGGACGTCGCTGCCGAACTCCGGTCACTGCCGGAGCTACGTTCGGCGCTATGGTCGACGTCGTGGCAGACCCGCTCGGCAACACCGACTCGTACTACAACCTCGGCTCCTACCATCGGGCTCTCGATATTCGCCTGTGCGCCAACGGCTTTGCGCTAACGGCTTTGTACACCTCGTGACGTCGAGGTGCTACAGGTCCAGAACTATCCGCGGGGCGGCGTCGACGCGGCGCATATCTTCGAGACCGAGATAACCGACGCTGTTGCCGAGTCGACCGGGATCGACCGCCGCGGTTTGTTCAGCCAGCACCCGCGTGACGCGGCCGTCAATCTCGACCTCGGGCCGAAAGCTTGGGGCCCGGGCCGAGGTGGATGTCGGCGCTACAAGCCATGTTCATAGTGGCAGCTGGTCGGATTGGACCACGACGGCATATCGCGAGCCGGACTGCTCGTGCCGCGGCCGCGCCGTGGAGATCTCACTCACCCGTTGGGTGGTTGAGGGTCGGGTGAAGTGTGCTGGGCTGCCGTGGGCGCCTATTTTCCACGCCGCATGACCGTCAGGCCATCGACGCTGACCTTCGCCTTGTTTCCCGCGCGTGGCGCGTTGCACGCGAGTTGTGTGACCAGATGCCGAGCACTGCGCTGATAGTCCAGCTGCTCGACGAGCGACTGTCTGCTGACGAGCCTTTAAAGGGCAACTCTCGACGACAGAGCCGGGACAACTCTAGGCTTCCAGTGGACGTGAGCGGAGGGACGCTGATATGAGTGACCAACCAGAACCCCAGGTGCTAACTGTCAATATCACGTGGCCGCCGGATGCATGCGTAGATGCCGAACCTGTTGACGCCTTCGTCTTCACCGACATTGGTGAGAATGTGGGCTTTGCATTCGGGTTGGTCCCTCCACCGCCCGGAAACGCCGGAGGGACCGCAACACCACGGAAGGACAACCGATGACAATGCGACCGCTCACGGAAGAACACTCCGGACCGCAGTCATTGGCCGAGCGCCCACTGCTTGCCGCAATCAAGCAGCGCCGCACGCACCGCGTCAGTGACACCACCTGGCACGGGGTGTCGTGATGTATGCGGTCTCTGATTCCTGTCCCAGCCGGGTGGCGGTCGTGGTGGCGGGGGCGGGGGCCCGCGGCGGCTATGAGGCTGGCGTGCTCTCCGTCCTGGTCCCGCGCCTCTACCACTCGGGTGTGCAGAACCTCATGTTCGTCGGCACCAGCGCTGGCGCGATCAACGCGACGATCTTCGCCGCGCTGGCGCACCTGCCTCCGGCCGAGCAGGCGCAACAGGCGCTGCAGATCTGGCGTAGTATCACCGTTTCCGACGTGTTCCGGTCCCCGACCGTCGGGTTTCCCGGCATCGCCGCGCGCGTGTCCGGGCAGCTGTTGGGCATTCCGCGACTGCAGCTCACCCATCTGCTTGACACCGAGCCGCTGCGCCGCACCGCCCAACGCGTCATCGACTGGAACCAGCTGCGCGACAACATCGCTTCGCGGCGTGCCACGCTTGCGGTGGTGGCGACATCGGGTGCCGACAACCGCAGCGTGGTGTTTGTCGATCGCGGTGACGCTACGCCGATGCCGCCGCCCGACGACCAGCGCCCGATCGACTATGTGGCCGCCCACATCACTGCCGAGCACGTTCTCGGGTCATCGGCCATTCCGATCGCGTTCCCGCCGGTGCACGTCAGCGAGCCCGAGCCCTGGGATGGCTGGTATCTCGACGGCGGAATCCGCCTGAATGCACCGCTCAAACCGGCGATCGCGCTGGGTGCCGACGCGATCGCCGTCGTGGCAACCCACCCCGAAATCGACACCGCCACAGCACCGCCCACGGCAAGCCCGCCGCCGGACGTCTACGATGTCGTCGTCCGGCTTATGGACGCGACACTGGTCGACCGGATGATCGAGGACCTGCGGACACTGATTAAAGTCAACATGCTCGTCGACTCCACCGAACGTGTAACCGCTACCGGCCGGCCACGAAAGGCGATTCCGTTCCTTGCCATCGCCCCGCCGGCGCGTGCAACCCTTGGCCAACTTGCGGAGCAGATCTTCCAGAATCAGCGCGAGCGCTGGCGGGGCGTCGTGCCAACCTTGCGCCAGGCTGAGTTACGGATGCTCGGCCGCGCAGTCGGCGGCGGCGGCCCACGCCGCGGCGACCTGTTCAGCTACCTGTATTTCGATCCGGAGTTTATCGAGGCGTCGATCGAACTCGGCCGCAGCAACGCCGAGGCGGTCTTCGAGGGCTTGCCGCCAGACCAGCTGCCGTGGCAGACCGGTCCCCGGCAACTGCTTACGACGCCGTGAGGAGGAAGCCATGCAGATCGATGAGGGCCTCGTGAAGGGCCTCGAAAGTATCGGAGTCGATACGGCATTCGGGTGGCAACAGGGAAACATCGCGAGCCTGACGGTCGCGCTGAAGAATTCCGCCATCCGTCCGATCGCCACTCGCCACGAACAGGCTATCCGAGCGGTCGACGGCGGCTGTCCCTCCCGATGGCCACGTATTTTGGCGACATTAGCAAGGTTTACTAGTTAACTGTCCTGTACCTTCGTTGCTGGATTCCAGCCTGTTGCCGAGAGTGCAGATAGCCGAAAGTCGGTTGGCAGGAAGGGGATTGGGATCACGCTGAAACAAATCCCGACAATGCCGAGCACAACGGCTGTTAAGCGCAAAGCCTTTGCCTTTCACTGATTTCGGTGGCTGCTTTGACGCTGGTTGCCATCCCTGCGGTAGTGGTTGATTGGACATGTCGACTCGCCGCCCTTCTCAGTCATCCTGCGGGCTGCCTCTTATTATGAGCGCGACAGTTGCTGTCGTAGGGCCGTTTGTCTCGGGAAAGCGCAGTACTAACGACCTTCGGAACGCGATTCGGCAGGTGACGGAGTGGCCGCCTGCAGGCCAGGCCGCAGGCGCGGCACCCTCCGGGCGGGACCTTGCGGCGGGCCAGCACGCAAACCGCCCGTCGAGCCCGGGTCGTCCACGAACGAGATTCCCGGTGGGTTGTCCCTGAGTGCTAACGTCACCGCACCACAACTGGTACTACCACGTCTGAGCGTGAGGTTGTGCGCGGGACGTTCGAGGAGTTCGCCGACCTATGAGCGCACGCGGGAAACGGGAGGAGATGCGTCGGCGGCTTGAGGAGCGCCACCGGCGGCTGGCGGATGCCCGCAAGATTCGACCGGCCGCCGCAGTCGCCGCCCGCTTCATCGAGATCGA
>Ga0182033_10000897_pt1 | contig 14539 bp, 14 predicted proteins | sample tim00Cox0000000H_FD_125968 | JGI IMG/M metagenome (GOLD analysis project Ga0182033, IMG submission 125968) | Lab enrichment of tropical soil microbial communities from Luquillo Experimental Forest, Puerto Rico - timezero.00C.oxic.00.000.00H | ecosystem: Environmental > Terrestrial > Soil >...
AATGAGCGCGTCGGAATGGCGCGTGGCTGGCATGTCGGCATTCGGGCGGCCGTCCTCGCCAAAGAGGTCTCACTGAAGGATAAGTTCATCGATATAGCCCGGGAGCTCGGGTTAGAGGATGATCCGTATGCACGTCTGCTCGTCGGCGAAGCCATTGTTGCCGAAGCCGTCTATAAGATCGGCAATTCATGGATCACCGAGGGCATGCGGCGCGGCGAAATCCCTGCAACGGCCGGCGCCGTTGCGAGCTTGTTGGCGTCGCGCGCCAATATCCATCGTTCTGGACTGCTCGCGGCCCTGACAGGACCAGCCGGCGTTGCCGTCCCCAAGGGCGGCAATGGTCCGGAATGGGGAATGAGCCGCGTGGCAACGCATCGTATCGGTGGTGGAACCCTCGAGATGCAGCTGAATTCGGTTTCTGAGCGCTTCCTTGGTCTGCCGCGTGAGCCGAGCTCCGACCGCGATATGCCCTTCAATCAGCTGCGCCAGAATGTCGCACGCCGGAGCAAAGAGTAAAATTCAGGCCTCCCATGGTGACGGGGCGACGCGCCACCATCCCACCTGGAGAGCCGGCCGAGATTCTACTTGACCGGCTCTTCATAATCGAAAAAAATGAATATGCTTCACATTTTGCCGGACACCGCACTTCCGCACAAAGAGAGGAGGCCGACTTCGGTCGGAGAGTTTTGCTATGCAAATGAATGACATGGTTCTGATCAGCGTTGATGACCATATCACCGAGCCCGGGACCGTATTCGACAACCAGCTCTCAGGAGAGGCGCTGGCGACGGCACCCAAGTTGAGAGCGGCACCCAATGGCACTAATTATTGGGAATACCAGGGGATTAAACATGCCTCGATCGGGCTCAATGCGGTCGTGGGTCGCCCCCCTGAGGAATTCGGCATGGAACCGACCTCACTCAGCCAATTGCGTACCGGCTGTTATGACGTGCATGAGCGTGTCAAGGACATGAACGTCAACGGGATCGCTGCATCCCTGAATTTTGCCAGCTTTCCCGGTTTCGACGGCGGTACCTTCATCAACGCCCCCAATAAGGATCAGGCTCTCGTCCATCTGCGCGCCTATAATGATTGGCATGTCGATGAATGGGCTGGCGCCTACCCGGGGCGTTTCATCCCTTGCGGTCTGCTTCCCCTGTGGGACATCAACGCCACAGCCGCAGAGGTCAGACGCTTGGCTGATAAAGGCTGCCATGCGGTATCGATGAATGAAAATCCAACGATACGCGGCCTCCCCAGCATCCATAATGAACATTGGGAACCGCTCTGGAAAGCGGTGGCCGATACCGGGACCACAATGTGCTTGCATATCGGCAGCGGCAATCGCGCACCCCACGCTTCGTCCGAGACTCCCATCGAGGCATGGATCTCGACCATGCCGATTTCGATCGTTATCGGCGCTGCGGACTGGCTGAATTTGTCGGCATTGCACCGCTATCCGACAATGCGCATCGCCTTGTCGGAAGGCAGCATTGGCTGGGTCCCGTATTTCCTCGAACGTGCGGATTTCAGCCACAAGCAACATCATGCCTGGACTCATTCAGAAGCCTATCTCAATGGCATGAAGCCGAGCGATGTGTTCAAACGCCATTTTCTCAACTGCTTCATCGAAGATTCCTTCGGTCTCAAAAATCTGGAGGATATAGGTGAAGATAATATCGCCTATGAATGCGATTACCCTCATTCCGATAGTTTATGGCCGTACGTGCCCGAGAACCTCTGGCCCGCACTGTCACGTCTCACCGACGCCCAGATCGACAAAGTGACACACGGCAACGCCATGCGTGACTTCAAGTTCAACCCTTTCGCGCATCATCGTAAGGAAGATCTGACTGTTGGCGCCTTGCGCGCAAAAGCCACACAACAAGCGGTCGACATATCGGTTAAATCGAGCGGAGGCGCCGCGCCGCTCTCCGACGGTGAATTACGTCCTGTTACCTCCGGCGATATTCAGAACATGTTCCGCAAACAGGCGGAGGTGGCCTGAATTTCACAGATCCCAGCCGACCAATGTCTCGGCGATGACCCTCCTGCCGCGGTAAAAAGATCCTAGGCAGGAGCCGTCATCAAGTAGATCTAAAGGTTTCTGCCCTCGGTGGAAAAAAGAACAAATAAACCAGAACGGCTGACCCAGCTTACGCCCGGGTCAACCGTCCCGGCAGGAAAGGGGAGCAATATGTCGAGTTTTGTTCTGGTTCATGGCGCACATCATGGTGGCTGGTGCTGGTACAAGGTTGCCGCATTGCTGGAAGCGCAAGGACATCGTGTCCTCGCGGTTGATCTGCCAGGACATGGCCGTAATGCCGGCGCGCCAGGAACGATGCGATCCTATATTGATTATGTCTCTAGACTTCTCGAAACTGAAGCAGAACCTGTCATACTGGTCGGCCATAGCATGGGAGGCGCGGTCATCACAGGCGTTGGGGAAGCGTGCCCGAACAAGATCGCGCATCTCGTATATGTTACAGCCTTTCTCGCTGAAAATGGCGTTTCAATGACGGGCGCGTTGTCTGCCCAAGCCGGCGCCGACGGTATGGTCCCCGTCTCAGATCTCTCTGAGCTGGTCTATCATGATTGCCCGGTCGAAGACGCGATGCTGGCGCGACTATGCCAAACGCCGCAAGCAGTAGAACCGCTGGTGACCCCGGTGATGTGGACAGCAGAGCGTTGGGGCAATATCCCCCGCACTTATATTGGCTGCACGCTCGACCGGGTGTTCCCCATCGCGGAACAGCGCCGGCGCACCGCCATCCACCCTGGCGCCAACTGGGTAGAACTGGAATCCAGCCATTCGCCCTTCTTTTCAATGCCCGCCAAACTTGTGGCCTACTTCACGGCGCTGACAAATTGAATTTGACCAGCCGCCCTCATCAAAACCTGGAACATTTGAATGGCTGAGAGCAACATGGATCTAATTACCGAAGAGAGCGATGGCATCCTGATTGCCACGCTCAACCGCCCAGATAAGCTGAACGCGCTCAATGCCGAAACCATGCGCCTCCTGTCCGATGCAGTCATTCACTTTCGTGATGCTGAATATCTCAAAGTATTTTTGCTCCGTTCTACAGGCCGCTATTTCTCGTCCGGCGCTGATCTCAAAGACGAAGGGCGGAATAAGGATCTGCCCCAGCCCCGTACTGCGAGAGAAATCCGCGAAACTCACCGGATCCATCTAAACGGTATGCAGCGCATCTATGATGAGATGGAACATATAGAGAAGCCATTCGTCGTCGCGCATCATGCCATGTGTGTCGGCGGTGGGCTGGAAGTGTCTTTATCCTGCGACTTCAGGCTTGCTGCAAAAAGCGCGGCCTATTCATTCCCCGAAGGTCTGTTTGGGGTATTGCCCGCGTCCAACGGCGTTAGCCGCCTCACCCGGCTTTGCGGTCCCCATTGGGCGCGTTGGCTCGTGATGGGCAATAAGCCAGTGCCGGCGGGCTTGGCATTGACAATGGGTCTTGTCCATCAAGTCTATCCCGACGGAACCTTCGAGGACGAAGTCATGGCATTCTGCCGCCATCTTGCAAAGCAAAATGGTGAGCAGATGGGTGCGGCTAAGATCGCAATCGAACTGGCCAGCGAAGTCGGCCGTGATAGCGGTCGCCATATCGAGCGTATGGCCAATAGCGCATTGATGCTCAACCCGGAATACCAGGCACGTCTGCAGGAATATGTCGGCGGGGTCGGGCGCCGTCGGTGAGCCTTGGCGCGTCCATCTCAAGCGGGGCAATCCAAGCGCCTGATGGCCCCCTCCCCGCTCTCGATGCCTTGCTAGAGGCGGAATCCAGCACCAAATATAAGTGAAGGAGATTCATATGTCCAAGGCAGCGTCAGAACCGCACTTTCAGATTTTCCGTAAAACCGATGCACGCGAACTTATGGAGAGCGGCATCATGTCGATCCTGCCCTACACGCCTATTCAGGCGAAAGGGGTTAAGGCCGTCAAGGAAGCGAGTGCTGTCCCTGGCAGTAAAACCAAGGTTCTATTCAATATTCCGGGCTTCAGCCTGCTGCATGCTTGGTTTAAGGCCGGCTACCCACTCGCGCTACATAGCCACGATTCCGATTGCCTTTACTACATTGTCGCGGGTTCTCTGCGACTTGGTACGGAAGAACTCGGCCCGCAGGAAGGATTCTTCATCCCTGCCAATGTGCCCTATAGTTACACGCCAGGGCCCAAGGGAGTTGAGGTTCTCGAATTCCGCCATGCCACAAGCTTCCATTTCAATGTCCTGGCAAAAGGTGAGGCATTCTGGGAACGGGCCGCGAAAACGGTCGCCGCACATAGCGAGGACTGGACCGCCGCGAAAATGCCTTCCGAAACACCCGTGTAGCGTTAACCGCACCAAACTGAAATAATAAATAATGCCGGCCTTTTTTAAAGGCCGGCATTTCACATTAAGCAAATCAAGAGTTAGCGGCGCTTTTATACGTTCATGGCATCGTCATTTTTATATGTTTTGTCTCGCTCTGTATCATGCCGCATGAATGCGCAGAGGTATCCATCGAAGATACCTCCAAGCAAGCGATACGGTTGATCATTTTTAACGATCACTTCACGACGCGGCGAACTTGAGCGGTATCGATTTCGGTCCATTGATAAAATTCAGTGGCGTGATTGTCGCCGGACCGTCGAGACCAATCGATTTCAGTCGCGGCAAGAGCTCCTCCCATAGAATGCGCAGCTCCATCCGGGCGAGCAGCTGGCCAAGACAAGAATGGGCACCATGGCCAAAGGCAAGTTGCTTGTTTGAGGTACGATCAACGCGGAATTGATAAGGGTCTTCAAAGACGTCTTCATCACGGTTTGCAGAATAGTAGCTCAACATCAGCAGATCACCCTTGGCGATCTTGCGATCGCGCAGCACTGTATCCTGTTTCGCATTCCGCATGAAATGCTTAACCGGCGTGGTCCAACGGATTGATTCCTCAACCAGGCCCGGTATGAGAGCCGGATTGGCCTTCAGTTTAGTGAACTCATCTGGATTTTCACATAAGGACAGCATCGAGCCCGCGATAGCGTTTGTCGTGGTGTCATGTCCCGCAGTCGCGATGAGAATATAATAGCCAAGCGTTTCGCGCGGTTGCATGTGTTGGCCGTCAATCTGGGCGTTGGCGATAACAGTTGCCAAATCGCCGACCGGATTACGACGGCGATCGTCCGTCAGTTTTGAAAAATACTGAGCAAATTCGGCGACGGCCGCTTCGCGGTTGGGTTTATGAGCCGGTTCACCATGCTCATCATGTTCGTCGGGTGCGAATATCTGCTGGGTTAGCTTATGCATTAACGGCTCGTCCTCTTCAGGCACACCGAGGATGGTCATGATGACGTTCATCGGAAAACCCAATGCAACAGTGCTGACAAAGTCACAGCTTCCCCCTGTCGCCAGGAGCCTGTCCACAAAGCGACGGGCCGTTGCACGAACCTCTCCTTCTATTTTGCGGAGATTCTGCGGGAGAAACCATGATTGGGTAATTAAGCGATATTTGGCGTGCTCCGGTGGATCCATCTGGATCAGATTTTTCGCGGCATTCTGGCCTTGGCGCGCTGCATTGACGCGCTCCATATCCTCCCGGCTCGTCAGGATAATCTGCCTATCCCCGCTGGCGTAGAGTTTATTGTTAAGCCCGACTTCCTTGATGTCATCAAGCTTGGTCACAATCCAGAAGGGTTCGTAATTATCGGGCGCGGCAAGGCCCAATGGATTATGAGCGCGCAACCAGCGGAATGCCTCCTGGGCACGGTCACTTGCATAAGCCTGCGGATCGACCACCGTATTGGCAATGTCCAACGGGATGGTGACGTCGTCGACTAAGGCTGTCATTTACGCTTCTTCCTTTCTGGAGGGCCGTCATTTGTGGCGCTGTCGCGACGACCATGGACCAGTAAGGGTAAAAAGGGAAGTACATTCACTTATTTTTTCACATAAAACCTTATGCCCATATTTGAATTAGCGACCTTCCGGTTATGAGCCTGTTCGGCTCTTTTTAATGTCCTGATTTCACAGCATAAAAATAACTTTTTGGAAAGTACGCGTCAGACTTGGCGCGAATTTCTGAAGCGCTTGCGCTCTACTCTACAAATGGCAATTTGTCGAGCGAGTGGAGGCATAGGTTCATTAGATCCGTCATCAGTGAACTGATGGTGTGGATGCTCCCCACCCAGACGGCATTGTATGTTGTCTACCTAGCGCGACGGTGACACCTTTAAAGGAGGGGTATATGCCAGAGGTTCAGTTGCCGGCCCAGAGAGAACGCTGTGGTTTCTTAACACCTCAATCTTCACGTATGTGAAATCTTCAGGGTCTCTCCCACTACCAACGAGCGTGAATCATAGCCGACCCCACCTGCCAGAGCCGGGGCACAAAGCGCAGAGAAATAGCGCATTAGAAAAAACCCCTGATATTACCTTATCATTTTCCGACAATTACCGGTATGATACTGTGATCGGCACGTCGTTCAAAAGAACGAAGTGTCGAATTCTTGCACCGGGCGACCCGGCAATGTCGGTCAATCTTTGATCTGCATCAAAGGTTCCGGCGGTATTTCTTTATATATCCCAGAAAAATGAACTTTAAAGAAAGGACGATGCATAATGAGCGTCGAAACATTGGAACGCCCTAGCAACCCCGCGCGCATTAAGCCAGGTTACGATATCTGGGACTGCGATCATCACTATTACGAGCCGCCAGAGGCGTTCCTGCGGCACCTGCCCGAAAAATTCAAGGCCTCTTACCAGTATCTGACCATCAACGGCCGCACAAAGCTGGCGATCGACAGTCATATCCAAGGATATATCCCCAATCCCGGCTTCGAGATCGTGGCACGCCCAGGCGGACACGAGACCTTCTACCGAGGGATTAATCCCAACGGATTGAGTCTGCGAGAGATCGGTGGTGCCCCCGTCCGTTCTATTGCCGCCTTCCACAATGGTGCAGCGCATCTCGCAATGATGGATGATCTCGGCCTGCACGCCGCCCTCATTTTCCCGACAATGGCCGTCATTCTAGAGGAGCGTCTCAGCCACAATCCTCAATTGCTTCAAGCGCTGTTCCATTCACTAAATCAATGGGTGGCCGAAGAATACGGGTTCGGCAACGGCCGCCAGTTTCCCGTCGGTGCCATCACCCTTGTCGACCCCGACAACGCTATGTCGGAGCTGGAATTCCTCATCGCTGCCGGATGCAACGCCGTGCAGATCCGCTCCGCCCCCATACGCGGTCCCCTGGGAACACGTTCACCAGCCGACCCTGTCTACGACAGCTTCTGGGCGCGCTGCGTCGAAGCCAAGGTATTGGTGTGTAGCCATGTCGGTGATTCCGGCTATGACCGCACCTATCGGGAATGGGCCGGTACGCTGGGTCAGGGGCAGAGCGAAGCGCTACCCTTCAATAAAGGGGCGATGAAAGAGTGTTTCGACAATATGGGCCGGCCAGCATCGGATTTCATATCCACACTCGTGTGCTGTGGTGTCTTTGACCGGCATGGGGGGCTGAAAGTCGCGATCGTCGAGAGCGGTTCGGCCTGGGTTGCCCCCATGCTCGATCGGTTGGGCCGGGCTTATCGACGCTGCCCGCAGGATTTCAAACGTAATCCGCTCGAGACTGTGCGCGATCATGTCTATATCATGCCCTTCTACGAGGATTCGTCACGCGTGCTCGGGGACATGCTGGGCATGGACAAGGTTCTGTTCGGTAGCGACTGGCCTCATCCTGAAGGCATGGACGAACCGCTGGATTTCTTCGAGGACATCAACGAGTTGACGCCCGCGGAGCAAAAGAGGGTGATGTGTGACAATCTCAAAAATCTTCTCGAAGGACGGTGGTAAGCTGGCACAACTCCCGCCGCGTTGCCGCGGTGGGAGCAGACTGCGACCCCGTCCAAGAAATATCAGGCAAGCAAATGACCGAGCTTAAAAAGATCGATCCAGGAACGTCGTCGATTTCCGATGATCCCGTTATCATTCCCGTGGAGGCATATATTTCGGCCGACTATGCGCGGCAGGAAGCGCGTAAGCTGTGGCGGAGAGTATGGCAGGTCGCCTGCCGCGAGGAAGAGATTCCCGAAATCGGCGATTTCTACACCTACGACATCGCAGAAGAGTCCATCATTATTGCCCGTGTTGGACCGGGCGCGGCTGACATTGCGGCTTATCACAATGTTTGTCCCCACCGTGGACGCCGGCTAACTTCGGGTTGCGGCAAGACCAAGCGCTTCTTCTGCCGTTACCACGGATGGCAATGGAATTTAGATGGCCGCAACCACAAGGTTGTCGATCGGGAAGACTGGGGCGGTGTGCTGAGCGAAGAGTTCTTGCGGCTTCCACAGGTGAAATTGGCGCGTTGGGCGGGCTTCGTCTTCGTCAATCTGGATCCAAACAGCGAACCTCTGGAGAGCTTTCTCGGCAACGTGCCTTATTGGCTGGATCCGTTTGAAATTGGCAAGATGCGTTACAAGTGGCGGCAATGGCTACATTTTCCGTGCAACTGGAAAGTCGCTCTGGAAGCCTTCATCGAGGGCTACCATGTAGGGACATCGCATCCGCAAATTCTGCGGTGGTCTGACGGCCATACTTGGAGCCGCGCCGAGGGCCTACATAGCTGTTTTGGCAACGCAGCGCGTATGACAAAGATTTGGGGAGAGCAAGCGGAGTTGACGTTTCCACCCAGATCGGGCCGAGATGCCCGTCAGGAAATCACGGCCTTCATGGAAAACATGAACGAAACCGTCGGCCTGGGCACATTGACGACTCAGACTTTCATCGATGCCGCGCGAAAGCTGAAAGACGTTCTGCCCGAGAACGTGTCCGGCGCGGATGCGTCAAAGACAATGATGGAATTGGCCAGACAGATGGACGCAGCGCGGGGCGTGGAATGGCCTACGATCGATCCGGTTCACTATGCGCAGTCAGGTACTGACTGGCACATCTTTCCCAATACCATATTTCTGCACGGCATGACGTATTTGCTGGGTTATCGGGCACGGCCCCATGGCATTGATCCAGATAGCTGCATTTTTGAGGTCTATGCGTTGGAGCGTTTTCCGGAAGGCCAGGAACCAAAGCCGGAAAATCTCCATCAGCCCGACATTTCGAAGGAAAGCTGGCAGCTCGTGCTCTGTCAGGACTTCCAGAACATGCCCGAAGTGCAGAAAGGGATGAAGTCGTCGGCATTCCGTGGATGCGTGCCCTCTCCGCTTCAGGAAAAGCCTGTGATCAATTTTCATCATAACCTTGCCGAATTCATGGGGTCGGGTGAACCGCAACCATTCCCTAAAACTATCATATAACGCGCCGGCGCGGGACGGCTCGTAGTGGCCGAGTGACAAATGGGAACCAATATGGAGGCCGATAAACACCCATGCCTCCTAGAAACATCAAGTCTCCGTTATTGGCCTGCCCGGCCCAGAAGTGACGATCATGGAAGCACTGGTCGCTAGTCGCGACATATCGGATCACCTCATGCATCTGATGAATGAGGTAATCGTCGACTGAGCTTAGCATGGATCATTCTGTCACCATGGGCATCTCCAGGGATATTGGCTAAGTTGAACTCTGATGAGCGATCGGACGTTCCCGAAATAGAAGCGCGGTTTACATCGCCATCGATCCGGCACCTTGCCGACAGTTCAGGCGAGGCTCGAAAGGTCGCGCTCCGTGTCTCGAACGAAGATCCACAAACAAGCAGGCTCAAACTTTGACAAGCTGACCAGTCATTTGCCGGGAATCTTCCGAAACGAGAAAATGCACCATAGCGGCAATGTCCTCAGGTTCGGTGGCACGCCGTAACGTCGTGTTGGCCAACATGGCGTCAAGCTGCTCTTTGCCGAAGAAATGACGTAACCCATCGGTGACAACCATACCGCACACCAAGCTGTTGCAACGGATATTCTGTGCGCCAAACTGAGCAGCGATATAGCTGGTGAGCGTGTTGAGCGCTCCCTTGGATGCGCCATAGGCCGTAAGACCCCTGTTTGGATATTCCCACGCCAGGGATGAGGTGTTGACGATGACGCCGCCGGTCTTCTGGCGCAGCATCTGGGCGATCACATGTTTCGACATCAGCATGGGGCCACGCACATTGACGGCAAAGGTCGCGTCCCATACGCCCACGGTCATGTCCAATAATCCGTGTGTCTGGTCATGGCCAAATATCTCGGGCGCGTTGTTGACGGCGTTATTATGCAGGATATCCACCCGACCGAAAGCTTCAACCACGGCTGCGACGAGCTCATGAACTTGGGTCTCTTCAGCCACATCCGCAATGAACGCTTCTGCGTTGAGGCATTTGGCTTTCAGGCGCCCGGCGACGTCAGTCGCAGTGGCATTGTTGATATCAACAATGGCGATCGCGGCACCGGCGCGTGCCAGACGTTCCGCGGTCGCCGAACCGATGCCACCACCGCCGCCGGTGATGATGGCGACCTTGCCGGTCAAATCCTGTGCGATCATGCTGCACCTCCCCTGTTTGGCCAGAGCGAACTGGCGATGAGAAACTCAATATTTTAAGCCTGTGCCATGGGAGCGGGATGTTTTCGCCATGGCGGCGGTCATGCAGCCTAACGAGGTGTCGTGGGTAGTGACCACGTGATGCCTTGCTGTGAAATATATCGGTGCAGAGCAAATCGCGCCTAATCCTCATATCGCTTTGATAGAGGCTCAGCGACGAAATGCCGCAATATGCCTGCGACTTCGACGGGAGTCCGGCCTGGTTCTCTCTCTAGCCACCAGGCGAGGATCGATATCATCGCCGCCACTGTGAAACGAATGGAAAGTTCGTGCGGAATGATGTTGCCAGGCTTGTCTGGCCAGCGCTCAAATTGGGCCACCGCCCGCTCGACCATGGCACGCTGAGTGACGGGGCCAGCCACCACCAGCATCGCATGGGAGATAGAGTGATTTTTGGCGACATACTCGGTTACAACGCGCATCGCGGCCTCGTCATCCTTTGCCAGAAAGGCAGGCAGCATTGCGGCGCCGACATCGGCCATCATCTCATCGGCAATCTCCAAGAGCACGGCCTCGGTATCTGCATAGTGCCGGAAGAAGGTCGCATAGCCGACGCCGGCGCGCGCTGCGACGACAGCAGCGCTGATCAAGGAAAACTCCTGATCCTGCAGTAATTCGAGCAACGCAGAGCGAATGGCTGTACGCGATTGCAATATTCTACGGTCGTGAACTCGATATACCAATAAAGCTACTCATTATATGATAATTACCTACTCATAAATAGATCATCTTATATCGTCAATGCCAAATTTGTTTCACGCAAGAGGACGATTTGTCTTCAGTGCGACGTAGTGCTTGATAGGCCGGCCGCGGTTCACAACTTATGATCTCATCTGACGGATGGACGACGAATTTCAGGCGCGCATATTGTGATGGACTGAAGCTGAGCTCGATGCATACGAGATGTCTTCCGCCAACTTCATGATCGAAACTGATGATTTTCCTGGAGCATGGCCAAGAAGACACCCATGCTGGGGCATTTTTGCTTTTAGCAGGTGGCTGCCTGCCGCCCTCCGTCGGTGAAAATTTGTTCTGGCTGGATACAGCCATCTTCCGGTCGGTTCTGGTGCCAATAGGGTGAATCGATTGCCGCCGGCGCGTTTCACTGCGTAAATCGCGCTTTGTCGGCTGCATGAGCAAAATCTCCGCCTCAGCAATGTCTTGGCAGCAGATGGTGATCCCGACACATGCTGTTACAGCCCATCCGTCAGGGCTGCTGTGGCCATATGCAGGGACAGCAGCGACGATGTGCGTGACGAGTGTTTCGGCCTCCTCAACAGCGCGCAGGTCTTCAAGGGCAGTGACGAACTCATCCCGCCCAGTCGGGCTACCATATCCACCTTGCGGATCGCATAACAAATGGCATTTACCGCTGCGAGCAGGCTTTGGTTACCCCCACGGCATGGCTGTTCCTATCGTTGATGCCTTGAAGCCGCCGAGATCCAGCACGGCGACCGCCATCAGCGTTTGATTGCTGCAGGCCCGCTATTGTGCCTCATCTATACTCCTTCGTCGCTACGATGAGCTACAAATCCTCCCTTATTCAAGATGCCAAATCTGGTCTCATGGGCGCTGACGGGGAACAACTTCCCCTGCCGCGTTAATTCCAGTAATTGAGCTTTATTACCCTTGTCAGAATACTCTTATCAGGATATTTATCCAAGAATAAAATTCTCGGAGCTTGGTATGACAACCTTGCGTGTTCCGGTTCTCATTGTCGGCGCTGGCTTGGCAGGCCTTACCGCCGCCGTACTTCTTGGCTGGCGCGGCATTCCCGCCCTACTCGTCGAACGACGCGCTTCGACCTCACGGCATCCTAGGGCACGCGGCGTGAACCTGCGCAGCATGGAATTGCTGCGCGGTGTTCCGGGACTAGAGAAATCACTGCGAACGGCAAGCCCGCTGGACATGGATGAATTCAGCATCGTCATCGCTGAAAGTGTCAGAGGGCGGGTGTTCAAGACCCTTCTGGCGCCGGGAACACTCGATTCGAGCCTACTGTCTCCGTCAGAGCGGTGCAGCGCTGGCCAAGATGTTGTCGAACCAATCTTGCTGCGCCATGCGCAAAGTTTCGGCGCCGACATCCGCTTCGGAACAGAACTCGCTTCATTCACCCAGGACAAAAATGGTGTTGAAGCTGTTCTGCGCGATCGAGCCACGGGGGAGCGATCACTCATCACCGCAAACTATCTGATCGCGGCGGATGGCAATCGCAGCCCGGTCCGACAAGCGCTTGGCATCGGCGTCGAGGGACGCGGCACATTGTCGCATAATATTTCGATCCTGTTCGAAGCAGCGGATCTCGCTGCGGTCCTGAAGCGCCAGGGCTTTGCGCTCTATTACCTACAGAACAAGGATTTCACCGGCGTATTCGTCAGCACTGATGATCCCAGAATTGGCCAAGTCTCAGTCGAATATGATCCGCAAAAAGAAGGTGCGGAATCCTACGGCGCCGCACGCTGCGCTGATATCGTGCGCGCAGCCCTAGGCACGCCGGATCTTGCACTCACCATCCTTAACGTGATGCCATGGGAAATGTCCGCGCAGGTCGCCAGACAGATGATGGAAAGCCGTGTGTTTCTCGCCGGCGACGCCGCGCATACCATGCCACCGACCGGTGGCCTTGGGGGGCAGACCGCGATTCAGGACGCGGCCGATCTTGCCTGGAAACTCGCCTTGGTCCTGCACGGTCGGGCGGGAGCCGAACTGCTTACCACCTATGAGAGCGAACGGCATCCTATCGCGGTGATGACCGTAGAGAAGCAGACCGCGAACTATGTTGAACGGCTGCGCATCGACCGCACAGATCTGACCAACCCAGCTGCGGAGATCGACTATATGAGCGTCGCCATGGGCTATCGTTACCGTTCTGCCGGCATCATCGCGGATGCAACGGATAACGGGCAGCTTACGGAAGACCCGATGCGTCCGACCGGCCGGCCCGGCACGCGCCTGCCGCATGTCGAGGTTATGCGGGATGGACAAGCCATTTCGACCCTTGACTTAGCGGGGAACGGCTTCCTTCTGCTGGCGGGGCAGACAGGCGATGCCTGGGGCAAAGCCGCGCGGCTCGTTTCGACGCAAATGGGCGTGGAAATCATCTTCTGCCAGCTAGGCAACAAAATCATCGACAAGGCCGATACCGTCATGGCTCAGACCGGCCTTGCCCCAAGCGGGGCCTTGCTCATTCGTCCCGACGGGTTCATTGCCTGGCGCGCGGTTGGCATCATGGGTGATCCGGCCGGCGAGCTTAATGACGTCATGAACCGTATTCTGTTCCGTGAAACGGAAGCAAGGGCTGGCATTGCATGAACACAAGGCGCAAGGTGGCCAATCCGCTGGCGCTCGCCGTACTCGCCTGCCTCTTCGAGCGGCCAATGCATCCTTATGAAATGGCGACAACAATGCGCGAGCGCCATAAGGATGAGAGCATTCGCCTCAATTACGGCGCGCTCTACACCGTGGTAGAGGCGCTCAAACGCCATAAGCTCATCGAACCACAAGAAATCGGCCGCGAGGGTAACCGCCCGGAGCGCACGATCTACCGTCTGACCGATGCCGGGCGACTGGAACTGATCGATTGGCTCAGCGATCTGATCTGCAATCCTGTGAAGGAATACACGCAGTTTGAAGCGGGATTATCGCTGCTACCAGTATTGCCGCCCGCCGATGCTGTGCGGCTTTTGGAGCAACGCTGTGCAAGGCTGGAAGTTGAGCTCGCACAGATCCGGGCCTTGCGGGCATTGATCAAGGATAAGAGGGTTCCACGCCTGTTCTGGATCGAAGCGGAATATCGCTGGCGCCTGCGCGAGGCCGAACTCGCATGGGTGCGCGAGCTTGCTGCCGAGATTGCCGACGGAACCCTGGATGGCGTCTCGGAATGGCGCAACTGGCATGGCGTGCTTCAGGAGGGCGGCCAGATCATCCCCTTCAACCTGCCCACGCCGGCGGAGGACAACCAACAGAGCTGAAGACTAATGCGGTGGCATTACCGTTTAGGCGATCGTGAGG
>Ga0182033_10000900_pt1 | contig 14532 bp, 15 predicted proteins | sample tim00Cox0000000H_FD_125968 | JGI IMG/M metagenome (GOLD analysis project Ga0182033, IMG submission 125968) | Lab enrichment of tropical soil microbial communities from Luquillo Experimental Forest, Puerto Rico - timezero.00C.oxic.00.000.00H | ecosystem: Environmental > Terrestrial > Soil >...
GCCACGCCGCCTGTGACGCCTGGGACGCTTCCCTCTGCCTTGCCGCATGATCTCTCGCCATGGGGCATGTTTCTCAATGCCGATGTGATCGTGAAGCTCGTCATGCTCGGTCTTGTCTTTGCCTCCCTGGTGACCTGGACTGTCGGTCTTGCCAAGACGCTCGAGCTTTGGGCGGCAAAACGCTCGGTGCGGCGCGGTCTCGCGGTGCTTGCGCATGCTCCCAATCTGCACGCAGCGGCGAATGAACTTCGCGCCGTCAAAGCCCCTGTTGCAGAACTCGTGACCGCCGCAGCTGGCGAGGAGGATCGCTCCAGCGGGCTCAATGCGGAAGGCGTGAAGGAACGCGCCACCGCGCTTTTGGCGCGGATCGAGGCGCGGGCCGGACGCTCCATGACGGCCGGGACGGGCGTGCTCGCGACGATCGGCGCGACGGCGCCTTTCGTGGGCCTCTTCGGCACGGTCTGGGGCATCATGAACAGCTTTATCGGCATTTCAAAAACCAACACGACCAATCTTGCCGTAGTCGCGCCGGGCATTGCCGAGGCCTTGCTTGCGACGGCCTGCGGCCTTGTCGCCGCCATCCCGGCGGTCATCATTTATAACGTCTTCGCGCGCTCGACGGCGGGCTATCGCGCGCTGCTTGGCGATGCCGCGGCCGAGGTGCTACGCCATCTCTCGCGCGATCTCGATCAGGGCGCTGCAACGAAGGACAGTCAAGACTGGCGTGTCACCACGATGCGCCGTCCAGCGGAGTAAAGAGGCATGGGTGCGCGGCTCTCTTCGGGCGAAGACGATCTCGACGAAAACCACGAGATCAATGTCACGCCTTTCATCGATGTCATCCTGGTGCTCTTGATCATTTTCATGGTCGCAGCGCCTCTCTCGACTGTCGATGTCAATGTCGATCTTCCGGCCTCGACGGCGCAGCCCGCGCCGCGCCCGGACAAGCCTTTGTTCCTGACCATCAAATCCGATCTTTCCGTGGCGCTTGGCGATGAACCCATTGCACGCGAAAGCCTGGGTGCGGCGCTTGACAAAGCGACGGGTTCGGACAGAGACCAGCGTGTCTTCGTGCGCGCGGACAAAAACGTCGCCTATGGTGACATCATGGGAATGATGAACCTGTTGCGCGGCGCCGGCTATCTGAAGATCGGACTGGTTGGCCTCGAAGCTGCCCAGACTGGCGGTCCCGCACCAGCGGAGCCACACCCATGAGCACGGCCGCCCGGTCCATTCTCCCAAGCGAAAGCGCCGGACGGAACCTGCCGCGCTGGGTCTTCGCGGCCGCTCTCGTCCTGCTTTTCCATGCGGGCTGCGGCTATTGGCTGATGCACAAATTGCATGAGGAGGAGGCGGTTCCGGCTGGCGCTCCGCCGGAAGCGGTGATGCTGGAACTTGCGCCGCTGGCTGTGGCGCCGCCCGTCGAAGCCCCGGCGCAAGAGGCCCCGACGCCTACGACCGAGGCGCAGCCGGAAGAAGTCACGCCGGAAACGCCGCCTGAGCCAACACCACCTGAGCCCACCCCCCCAGCGCCGGTGGAACCGCAAGCCGTGGCGGCGCCGGAGCTGCCCCCTGTGCCGAAGGCCGAGGTGGTGCTGCCGCCTAAACCCACGCCCAAACCAAAGCCCGTGCCGGTGCAAAAGGTGGAGAAGCCTGCGCCGCCGAAGCCGGTTGCCAAAAAGGAGCAGCATAAGCCTGTGGCGCAGAAAACCACTGCGCCGCCGCGTGCTGACGCCAAGGCCCAGGCGATGGCCGCGCCTTCGGCGGGCGCATCGGGTTCTTCGATGGCCCCTTCCGATTGGAAGCAGATGGTCTTTGCCGCGCTTGCGCGTAACAAGCGCTATCCCGACGCCGAACGCATGCGCGGCACTCAGGGCACGGTGTCGCTGTCGTTCACGATCGACCGGAGCGGCCGGGTTGTCTCGGCCCATGTGGCGGGCAGTTCGGGGTCGCCAGCGCTCGACGAGGCAGCCGTCGCCATGGCCGAGCGGGCAAGTCCCTTGCCGCCGCCTCCGGCGGAAGTCCCTGGCAGCCGCATCAATCTGGTCTTGCCGGTACGGTTCAGCATCAGATAGGAAGAGAGGACAAACCAAGCGTCATGAAGTATGGCCCTTGGTAGACCAAAGTGCTGTCACCTGCCAAATGTGCTGGCTATCCCGAGCCCGATCGTCACGCCGGCAAGCGCAGCTGCCACACCGATCGCAACAGTCTCAATCACCGTCCGAAGAACGGGCCGCTGCCCGATACGTGCGCGGCCGATGCCGAGGCCGATCAGCAGCAACATTGTGACGCTTCCCGACACCCACCGGCCTTCGCGCACAGGCATCAGGGCGAAGGGGACGATCGGAATCGCCGCCGAGAAGAAGTCGGCGATCAGCATCCAGAGCGCCTGCACCAGCGGGCTCTGCGTCATCCCGGGCTCGGCTGGAGCCGTCACGGCGGTTGCGATCCCTTGCAGCAAGGCCGGGTTGGACCGAAGGAAGCCGGTGACGAGTGCGGTCTGGTCATTCGTCATGCCGGCGGCATGAAGCTCGCCTGCCACCCGATCCATGACTTCACCCGGATTCTGCTCGATCTGCGACTTGAGCCGAGCGGCAAAGGTTCGAGCCTCATCCCGGTTCGTCTCGACCTCGAGATAGGTTCCAGCCATCATGGACACAGCTGCCGCGCACGCACCCGCCGCGCCGGCGATCAGAACAGCCATATTATCGGTGGTCGTCGCGGCCACGCCAAAAACGAGGCCGAAAATCGAGACGGTCCCATCTTCCATGCCAAAGACGATGTCTCCAGCACTCGAAACCAGAGATTTCTTCAGCCGCCCGAGCATGGATGGGGTCGTCATGAGGTGCTCTCGTTATCAGGGGCAATGAACCGTTTGGCTTCAATCAAGCTCCTGAAAGCAAGAGGCGGGCCGAAAATCCTTGGGGTTAGCCAAAGCCCCCGGAGCACCGGCAGGCCATGAACAGAAGACCACGGACTCGAGCGGCTTTGCGAACAAATCAATTTGAACGGCGGGGGATACCTCGCAAGTATTGCGTCGGGGAAAATTCTAGAATGGCACCAACGGTCATTCTTTATGACCGTTGGTATGAGAGTTGAGGGGGGCCGAGAAGATCCGTTAACGAATTAAATTCGGATCTTCCTTGACGAGCTCGTAAGTTGGCCCGGTTTCGCACTGATTGCATGGCGGAAACTTATGTCCCTTCACCATTTTCACTTCATGCGGCTGTTTATGATCCTTGTCGTGGATGGCCTTGTAGACCCCTGTCGTTGTACAAGCTTCGCCTTTTTTCGGCATAGTCGTCCCCTGGAATTGAAAAACAAGGCCTTTTAGCTAGCAAGCAAACGGATGGCAACGTCTTGTCATAAAGAGATGATCCTGGCTTGGGCTGAGCAGATGGCCGGTCGTGGCTCTGAACATGCATGGACGCCCGAACGGTCCAGCTGCCGCGCTCGTTTCGGACAAAAAAGGGTCGCGGCGCCCGCTGATAGATGAAAGGGCGCGGCATGTCAGGCAAAGAGGAATGGGTCGTCTGGAACGGCTCTTTGGGAATCCTCGTTATGGCGGCGATCGGCCGTATCGAGGAGGGCGAGGGCGGCAGGAGCGCCTTTCTGGCGCCGCCCTATGATGTCGTGGGGCCGTTCAGTCTTGACGAACTCGAAATGCAGGGCCGGATCGCCTTTGGCGCATGTCTTGTCATGTCGCGCCAGAGATGGCAGGAGGATCAGGTCGATCTGCGCATCGAGGGGCGAGAAAAACGCCGTGCCTTCCTGTTTCAGCCGGATTTCGAAGACGATCGGGAGCACCGCGAGGTCCTGAACCTGCCGATGGAGGGTCCGCTCAAGCCGTCGGAGATCAATGCCGCGTTCCGGCAGCTGGCCAAGATCGCCCATCCCGACGCAGGCGGCAGCGACGAAGATTACCGCCGCATCGCGGACGCGCGCGACGCACTGCTCAAGCAATTCGGGAACGCCGCGTAGACTTGCAGCGCGTGCGTTCAAGCGAACGGAAATCGCTCACGATTGATCGCGTTTGTTCGCCGGTGGTCGCGCGTCAAACGGTCGACAGCGGATTGAATCCGGCCATACGCGAACGGTCGCCACTACAGTGGCTCGAACAGCTATCGAAGATCCAGCCTCGACGTGGCCTAGGTATTCGAACGCCGCCACGTGCCGGGCGCCACACCGAACGCGTTCTTAAACGCGCGGGAGAATGGCGCCTCGGAGTCGTAGCCGACAATTTCGGCAACCTGCGCGAGGGACGCACTCGTATTTCGGAGTTTATCAGCCGCGACCTGCATGCGCCAACTCGTGAGATAGTGCATCGGCGGCACGCCGATCAGACGAACGAAGCGGTCGGCCAACGCCGAACGCGACAGGCCGACCTCGCGGCCAAGGTCATCGACCGTCCAGCGTCGGGTGGTGTCGCGGTGCATCACCGCCAGCGCCCGCGCAATGTAAGGGTCGCGCAAACCGGCGAACCATCCGGTCTGGCCGTCCGGCAGGGCCTCCGCGTAACGCCGCACCGTCTCCACGAACAACAGCTCCGAGAGCTTGGCCAGTACAGTCTCCGATCCCGGACGGCCGGTGGCCACCTCTTCGGCGGCATATTGGAATGTCGCGCGAATCCATTCTGCGGCTCGACTTTGCTCAAGGTCGAGCTTGAGCACGGGCGGCAGAGTCGAGATCACCGGATTGCCTTCAGCGCTGGCGCAACCGAGGAACCCGCAGACCATCCGCGTTCGTCTACCCCCTCCGCCATGGTGAATGGAGAACAGCCCGCTGCCCTGGGGCGGATGGATAATGTCGCTCCCCGCGACAGGCGGCAGGCTCAGGTCGCTGCCCATGAGATGAAGGTCATTGCGCGGTAGCACGACGACTTCGCCGGCCCCGATCGCAAGGCCGTCTCCCTTCTCGCCCTCGACTCGGATACGAAGGTCGCCCTCGACGACGTAGTGATAAATGATCAGGTGGGACGCTGGCCCGACAGCAGGCGCGCAATGCTCTGGCGCGAGGCGTGCCGCGATGCACCACGGCGCGAAGAACTCGGCGTGCAAGAACACACCGCCGGTCAAATGCGCCACCCTCAACAGGTCGGATAACGCGTCCATATCTGCTTTCCTATCAGAATCCGGTGTTTCTGTCATGTCTCCCGGTGGGCCGGTCATAGGCCCTCGACGGCCTCCCGCTTAAAGATGGCCGCGTCAGCCGACCGGTTCCGTCCATTCTGTCGGCACAGAAGGAGACCGAAAATGAATGCGATCAACAAAATCTCAGATACTGAACGGTATGCGCGCTGCGTTCAGGCCTCAAAGCGGGTGCACTGGAACATAGACGAGGATGTGATCAGAGGGCGCGGTTTCGATGCCGCCCAGAAGTTCCTTCCGGACGGGCTTTCCCTCGCCAACGCGTTCACGTCCCTGTCCGCTGATGAAAAGCGGTTCGTGAGCCAGATCCAGGGCCGCACCTACGCCAATATCTTCGGGCTGGTCGAGCGCTTCATCAATGCCAAGGTCCTGGAGCTGAGCCAAGATCACTGGTTCGGCGACCAGGTTGCGCTCGAGGCGCTGGTCGGGTTCAGCGAAGAGGAGTTGAAGCATCAGGCACTGTTCAGACGCGTCGACGGGATGATCGGCGACGTTCTGCCCGATGGCTATCGCTTCGACATCGATCCCAACGCCGTCGCCTACGCTGTCCTCGGCAAGAGCACATGGGCCGTGTTGGCACTGACTCTGGATATCGAGTTGTTCACTCAGCTCCATTATCGCCAAAGCATCGAGCCGGACGCCGAACTTTCCGAATTGTTCAAGGATGTCTTCCTCTATCATTGGAAGGAGGAGAGTCAGCACGCGATCCTTGACGAGCTCGAGCTCGTGCGCCACGACGCCGGGCTAGAGGCGGAGAAGCGCGAAATAGCGGTCGATGAGTTCATCGAGCTGGTCGCTGCCGTTGACGGCATCCTGCAAGCCCAGGCCACATCCGACGCTGGTTACTTCGCGGCGAAATGCGGCCGCGCAATCGACGAGGCAGAGGCGCGGGCAATCGAGGCCGCATTCCTCAAAGCTTACCGCTGGCAATATATCCACTCGGGCGCTCAGCACCCGCGCTTCGTGAGGGTGCTTTCCAGTCTGATTACCGAAAACCAGGGACAGCGAATTCAGGCGGCGCTCGCCGAGTTCCAATGATCAGGCATGAACTCTGACCACCAACCGAGCAAACAAGGCCTGTTGTGCTGGACCAAGCGAAGCCCTCAACCCGGCCCTCGTGGCCGCATGATCGACGGCTCGGAGCGGCGAGGCAGCTACACACAAGCGGCTGCCTCGCTCCTTGCTTCCACTGTGTCCCCTTGGGCTGAAGGTGGCCCTGCGCATAAATTCGGCTCTGACCTGTGTCGCGCCAATAAGCGGCCATTCGCCGACGCTGAATGCCACGCTCCTGTTGCCCGCATGAGCCTCTGCCGGATAGCCTCGATTTTCAGCTGAAAAACGCGGACACTCAATTCGATCGGTTCATCCCCGCAATCTCCAACCAGCCAAGGAGTGCCTACGATGAATGGAGCCGAATTGCTCGTATCGGCACTGGAAAACGAAGGCGTAAGACAAATCTTCGGCGTTCCGGGCGAGGAGAACCTGGATGTCGTCGAAGCGCTCCGCCGCTCCACGATCGAGCTGGTGCTGACCCGCCATGAGCAGGCGGCAGCCTTCATGGCCGCAACGCACGGACGGCTGACCGGCAAGCCCGGCGTCTGCCTCTCGACACTCGGCCCCGGTGCGCTCAACCTCACGACAGGCGCTGCCTATGCCCTGCTCGGCGCAATGCCCATGGTCATGATCACCGGCCAGAAGGGGATCCTCAGCCGCAAGCAGGCGCGCTTCCAGGTTGTCGACATTGTCTCGACCATGACCCCGCTCACGAAAATGTCCCACCAGTTCGCGAGCCCGGCGACGATCCCGGCAATGGTGCGGGAGGCGTTCCGGGTGGCGCAGCAGGAGAGGCTTGGCCCGGTCCATCTCGAACTGCCGGAGGATATAGCGGGTGAGGCGGCGCCGGAAATTCCGCTGGTGCCGCTCCATCCTATCGATCTGCCGGTCGCCCCTGCTGCGGCGCTCGATCGAGCGGCCGAGCTGATCCTGAAGGCCGAACGGCCGCTGGTGATGCTGGGTGCAGCTGCGAACCGTCCGCATCTGGCCGATGCTTTGTCGGATTTTGTGGTTCGGCTGCAGATCCCATTCTTCAATACGCAGATGGGCAAGGGTGCCGTCACCGGAGGGGCCGACCTCTATATGGGCACTGCGGCCCTATCTGAGCAGGACTATGTCCATCAGGCAATCGACCGTGCCGATCTGATCATCGCGATTGGTCACGACACGGTGGAGAAGCCACCCTTTCTCATGGGACCGGACGGGCTGAGGGTCCTGCATGTGGGCTTTTTACCGGCCACGGTCGAAGAGGTGTTTTTTCCGCATGCGGAACTCGTCGGCGATGTAGGCCCAAGCCTCAAGCTGTTGGCTGACCGTCTCGAAGGCAGGCTGCCGAGGGCGGGCGCGCTGCTCGGCCTGCGCGACGCGATCCTCGCGCGGATTGCCGAACGCGCGGAGGAAAGCCGCTATCCGCTGATACCGCAGCGCATCGTGCATGATGTGCGGCAGGTGATGCCGGAGGATGGCATCGTCTGCCTCGACAATGGCATGTATAAAATCTGGTTCGCCCGCAATTACCGGACACGTATTGCGAACACACTCCTGCTCGACAATGCACTTGCGACGATGGGCGCCGGATTGCCTTCGGCCATCATGGCTGCGCTGCTTCATCCGGCACGAAGGGTGCTCGCCGTATGCGGGGATGGCGGGTTCATGATGAATTCGCAGGAGATGGAGACGGCCGTGCGTCTTGGGATCAATCTCGTCGTGCTGATCATTCAAGATAATGCATTCGGGATGATCCGCTGGAAGCAGGCGGTAGATGGTTTTGCCGATTTCGGTATGACCTTCGGAAATCCGGATTTCGTCGCTTATGCACGAGCCTATGGTGCGAAGGGGAGCCGGGTCGAAAGCGCCGACGGCCTGGTGCCGGCGCTTGAGACGGCATTTGCCAGCGGCGGCGTTCATCTCATCAGCGTCCCTGTGGATTATTCCGAAAACATACGGGTCCTGGTCGACGAGCTGCAGGCCAATGCAGGAAGGAACGGAGATCAATCATGATTGAGGCGCTTCCTTCCGGTGCCCGGTCACGTTGTTCGGAAACTTGCGAGCAGAACAGCCAGCACGCCGGTGAGAAAGATGCTATCGAAGGTCCCGGCTCCACCAATCGACGCAATGGGTGCGCCTAACCCCTGCACCTTGCCGAGATTAAGCAAGTCGGCTCCGATCAATGTCCCCAGACTTCCGCTGATATAGGCGAGGGGGCCCGCGCGCCGCGAGGACAGCACAAGCGCCACAATGGCTGTCAGGAGCGGCGGTACGATGATTGGCACAGCTATTCCAATGCCCGGAACCGGGCGGGCGAGGATATGGACGACCGCCGCGACGATAGCTGTGGCGAGGGCGCCAAGGCCCCAGATCCGATGATACCAAAGGAGATAGAGCGAGAGAGCGGTTGGGATGAGCGCGCCGCCGACATTCACAGCAATCACTGTCCCCGGCCAATCTACAACGACCGGCACGACATAATGCATGCCGAAGAACTCGATCTCCTGCCCAGTGAGGAGCCGTTGTTCAGGAAGCACCGCCACCGGAATGTTGATGTAACTGCCAAGCAATGAAGCAACAAGCACCATCATCGCTGTGCGTGGCCCAAGCCCGATGCTCAGGTAAGCAAATCGCAAAACATGAATCTGAATGAGGATGAAAACGCCAAGAAGAAGGAGGATGAGGAAGGCGAGAAAGGGGAGGGCGACAGGGAAATAGAAAAGGTGGTGCATCATGCGCTCCCGGACCACTGCGGCGGCATGTTGGCCAGATTAGCCAACCATCGCCTTGCAACAAGACATGCTGTTTTGTGCCGACGCTCAAGGCAAGAATGTGTTTTGGCGACGGCGCAAAGTTTTAGAACCAAATGACAACCAGAGCGTTTGCTATAGAATAAGAAACAGTCGGCAGGCTCGTGACTGATGAGCGGGGCGCGTTATGTCGCGGCCATGGCGACCAGGACCACTTTTCGGGAGGACACGACATGACGATCCGAAACCCCGTCGAATGGACCAATGATGTAGCGATCCAGACGGCTCATGCCTTGCGATCGGCAGGCCATGTGTTCCTGCACACGGCAGAGGATGCACCCACTGGGCTGCCGGAGGTCCGGCGGATCGAAATTTCAGATCTCAAGGAGGTATTGATGCGCGGCCTGCGGGATTTCGGCGCCTACCGCACGGATGTGATCTTCATCTGCCTCATCTATCCACTGGCGGGGCTGGTTATCGCGCAGTTCACGCTGAGACTGGAGCTGTTGCCGCTGCTGTTTCCCTTGATCTCCGGCTTTGCCCTGATCGGTCCCTTCGCCGCGGCGGGCCTCTATGAAATGAGCCGGCGTCAAGAGCAGGGGCAGCCCGTCTCGTGGGTCGATGCGTTTGGCGTCTTCAGCTCGCCGTCTTTCGCGGCGATCATCAAGCTCGGCCTGGTGCTGTTGGGCATCTTCCTCCTTTGGCTCGCGGTGGCGATGGGGATTTACTTTCTGACCTTCGGCTTGGCCATGCCGACTTCGATTACCTCCTTCTTTACCGACGTGTTCACGACGACCGCGGGCTGGGTCATGATCGGCGTTGGCGTCACGGTCGGATTCCTGTTTGCTCTCCTCGTGTTGGCAATCAGCGTGGTGTCCTTTCCCCTGCTGCTCGACCGGCCCGTGTCCATTTGGACGGCGATGCGGACATCGGTTCGTGCGGTGATGCTCAACCCCATTCCCATGCTGGGCTGGGGACTGATCGTCGCGGCGAGCCTGGTACTCGGAGCGATTCCGTTCCTGGTGGGGCTCATAGTCGTCATGCCGGTTCTGGGCCATGCGACATGGCATCTCTATCGCAAAGTGGTGGCTTAAGAGGGGCGCGAAATCACCCGATGCTGCGGAACAGCCTGCAGTGGGGGGCTGGAGTGCCCCCGGATCACGTCGCAGTTGGCAGCGCGGAATTTCCGCGCTGCGTTTGCGAGCGAGGCGGCCTTCACGCCGCTTCCTGGCGATGCCGGCGTCCTTGAGAATGCTGCCTGAAGAAGCCGATGATTCTGCTCTCGTGGCGATCCAATATGAAGTTTGCAGCAGGCTGATGAAGTCGGTTCATGTCAGTGCCGGTATGCCGAAGAATGACCAGATCTCCTGGGCGTCGTCGCCCTCGATCGCCAAGGTTCCGCCAATTTCATCCTTGGCGAAAGTGAGCGTCGCCTCGACATATTGAAGAAAATAGAGCTTGTCCGCGGGCCTGCCAGCCAAGATGGTGCTCAGCGGGTAAGCCAAAGCGGGTGACGTGAACCAATTGCTCCGCCCCGCGACCGCAACCGATCCCGAAGGAAGCACCAGCGGCGACCGGAAAGTACCTGAAACCTCATAGGATTCGCCTTGGAACGGTATGCTGGCCGCCGCTCCGAGATGTTCGAATGCCTTGGCAATTGTAGGCCGGGCCTTGCTCGCGACATGATCCGGAATGTCGATGGTTATCGCCAATGACCCCGTATTCTGGAGCGGGCCCTTGAAAAGAATGAGATCATAAGTGATTTTGAGAGGCATAGTCTTCTCCGCTTTGGTGTTGAACACACTCGACAGTCTCAGAGCTATCCTTGCAAAACAAAAAAACGCGCGCTTATCTCAGAGTTACGCACTCCCGTGTGTAGTGGGCGCTTACCCGCACTAAAGGCGGACGTTCCAAACATCCTGGATTATCTGTGTTTCGGGACGCTTACATATTATCAGGAGATTCAGCTCGTTCCTGAGATTAACACTCAGGCTGAAGTGTTTGACTTGCCCTACAGATCTACCATCTATGTGGAAGGGCAGCCCTTACGCGCTGTTTGTTGAACTGTACATAACGGCGACCATGTGAGCACAGTCTTGGATGGTTGGCAAGCTTGACAGCCTTGGGCAATACGACATCTACGCTCTCGCCGGCTTCCATTCTTGTCATCGCAAGACATGATGGATGATGCGATGCGCGATCTCGCGGCCAATTCCCCAGCCAAATCCATGGATCACTGATTTCAGCAAATGCGGTCCATCACCGGCGACACAGGCAATGATCACGATAGCGACGACCGCGCCTATCAAGGCATATTTCACGTTTGCTCCTTGCCACTCAAATCGGTTTCGCTTGAAGCACAACGAATTGAATGCTTTGTCAACGCCGGGGACGTTGTTATACCAAGAATCGCAAAGAGCGACTCTTGGTTCCTTTCTCGAATTTCCGTTCATTCAATGGGTTGCGGAAATTCGAGAGTGGCACCAACGGTCATCTTTTATGACCGTTGGTATTACGCCGAAAGAAATCCCAACAGCGCCTGCCGGAAGTCGTCCGCGGCTTCAAGATGAGGCACATGGCCGACGCCTGGCAGCGTGATCAAGCGACAGCGAGGCACCTCCGCCGCCGCCGCTTTCGCCGCTGTTGGAATGTCCGGCATGCGCGCGCGCTGTTCTGGCGTTGCATATTGGGCGAGCGGGGCCGAGCGATCGCTTTCGCCCGCGAACAGAAGCACCGGCGGCTGCAATGTGCGATAGAGATCGCGCACGGGCTCCTGATAGATCATTTGATATGTCAGCGCCGTCGCTCGGATGAAGCGCTCATATTCGCCGCTCAGGGCGACGCGCATGCGCCACTCCACAAAGGGCTCAAATTGCGCTGCAGGCAGCGTCGTAAAATAATGTGCGACGAAGGCCCGATAGGTCTTCACGGTCTGCCGCCGCTCCGCCTCTTCCAACACCTCGGTTGGTTGCGGCGGTACGAATTCGCGATAGTCCACCAGTCCGATGGGGTCCTCCAGAACGAGGCGTTCGACCCGCTCGGGATAAGCGGCAGCGAGCCGTACGGCCAGCATGCCCCCGGTGGAATGGCCAATGAGGTCGACGCGCCGCAAGGCCAAAGTGTCGAGCAGCAGGATCGTGTTTGCCGCCAATGCTTCGAAACTATAGGCGAGATCGGGCTTGGAGGATTTGTTGAAGCCGATCTGATCGGGAACGACGACGCGAAAACCTGCTTGTGTCAGCCACGCGATCACGCCGGACCAGTAAGAACCGTCGAAATTCTTGCCGTGAAGGAGCACGGCCGTCTGGCCATTCGGTGCGCCGGCGGGTGCGACATCCATGTAGGCCATTCTGAGAGGCTGGCCAGCCATGTGCAGCGGCAGAAAGTGCGTAGGGGCGGGGTAGGGCCAGCCTTCGAAGCCAATGCCGAGCGGCTCGTCATAGCTCTCAGGCAGGATGGCGGGCGAGCCAGCATGAGCCGCACCCGGCATGGCGGCAGCGGCAGCTGTTGCAGCCGGGAGCAAGATCGCAGTGCGCCGTGTCAGCATGTGAAAATCCCGTGCCGCACCGTGATCATCGCGGTCTTTTAGTGCGCTCTAACTTCCTCAAAGGTTCACCGCGCAGACGGTTTGGGCCGAGGCTCGATCTGCACCGTGGCCGTCATGCCTGCCACGAGGCGCACGCCATCCGGCACTTCATCGAGATGGATGCGCACCGGTACGCGCTGGGCAAGACGCACGAAGGTGAAGATGGGATTGACGGACGCCAGTCCCGATTGGTCTGGTTGGGCATTCGCAACATTGATGCCGCGAGCGACGCTATCGACATGACCACGCAGGACCTGACCATAGCCCATCAGTTTGATCGTCGCGGGGTCGCCTTCATGAATGGATTCGAGATAGGTCTCTTCGAAATAGCCATCGACCCAAAAGGAATCGGTATTGACGATGGAAATCTTATTCTGTCCGACAACAGCATAATCGCCGAGCTGCACCAGGAGATTGGTGACATAGCCGTTGACGGGGGAACGAATGCGTGTGCGCTCAAGGTTCACCCGCGCCTTGTCAAGATTGGCAAGCGATTGTTGATGGCTCGCCTCCGCGCTCATGGCGGTGCTGGCGTAGGTCTGCTTCTCCTCGATGGTGGTGGCGAGGAGGTTCAGCTTTTGCCTTCGCTCTGATTCTGCCTGAGCATTCTGGGCGACCACCTTTGTCTGCTCTGCTGCTGCCTCGGCCAGATGCACAGCAATCGTATAATCTGTCGGGTCGATCTGCATCAGAAGGTCGCCCTTGTGGACGAACTGATTGTCGGCGACCGGAAGTTCGACGATCCGTCCGGCGACTTCGGGCGCGATCGTCACGACATAGACGCGCACGGTCCCGTCGCGCGTCCACGGCGCGCCCACATAGGTGTCCCATGTCGCCCAGCCGAGCGCGGCCGCAACCGCAACCGTCCCAAGTGTGATCAGGAACGGAAGAATGCGCACCCGCGCGGCAGGTTTGGCGCTGCCGTCAATGCCCACTGGCGGAAGTTTGGTTTTGGGTTGGAGGCCAGCCATCACTCACCTAGTCGCGCGATGAGGAGGACGATGCACGAGAGCATGATGACATAGACCGCAAACTCGAAGAGAGCAGGGTGCCAGACGTGGCGCAACAAGCCGAAATGATCCGCAATCCGGCGCAATGGGACCAACATGAGCCACGCCGCGACCATCATCAAGGCGATCGGCGCCAAGTAGACGCCGTAGAGATCGATCTCAGCGAACCTCACCAGAATGCCCCTGTGTCGAAATAAACGCCATAATCGCGGAGGGTTTCCGTCATGGCAAGAATGCTTCCGCGGGCGCGGAGCCTGACCCGTGCTCCCGGTGCGGCGTCGGGCAGAGCGGCAAGGGCGCGGTCGAGCCGGGCGAGGCCTTCAATGGCTGTCGCGCTCTGGCCTCGCGCCAAGGCGTCAAGGACCGCATCGAGTTCGCTGCGCACGTTGAATCGAGGCGCGATCTCGCGGAGGCGGATGATCTCGCTCCCCAGCGAAAGCACTGCCGAGAGCCATGCACGCTGCAGCGGCTCGGCCTCCTCCGGCAGCGCGAGCAGGCGGCTATAAACGCTGCTCTCCCATTCGCCCTTCGTCTGCGGATTGCGGCGCTTTGCCAAGTTACGCAAGTCGCGCAATGTGAGAGCCAGAAGCCTGCGAGCGCGCATTGGTGGCGATAGCGGGGGCAGCAAGCGGATTGCCACTGCCGCAGCGCCGACCCCGGCGACAATGGCCACAGCAGAATTGTAGAACTGCTGGGTATCGTAAATCATCAGATTGCTGGGCGCGAGCAAGGGCGTGAAGTTTGCGGCAAGCGCGGTAAACATGGGCGTCTGCCACGGTTGGGCGACGAGGCTGCCAGCGGGCACCAGGACAATTCCAATCGCCAGGACGAAACCGGTGAAGGTTTCTGTCTGCGGTAGCACCGCGAATTTGATGATCGCCGCAAGCATGGCGGCGATGCACGTGCCGAGCAGAAAAGCCAAAGCGAAGGTGTAAGCCTGATCGGCACGCGGCGAGGCGATGAGAATGACGATTGCGGCAAATGTCATGGCCAAGGCC
>Ga0182033_10000901_pt1 | contig 14514 bp, 15 predicted proteins | sample tim00Cox0000000H_FD_125968 | JGI IMG/M metagenome (GOLD analysis project Ga0182033, IMG submission 125968) | Lab enrichment of tropical soil microbial communities from Luquillo Experimental Forest, Puerto Rico - timezero.00C.oxic.00.000.00H | ecosystem: Environmental > Terrestrial > Soil >...
ATCGAGCGCAGCTGGATGGCGGCGTCACGCACGTCGCGGGCAAACGGTCCGGCTTGATCGAGGGAAGACGCATAGGCCACAATTCCCCAGCGCGAGCAGCGGCCATAGGTCGGCTTGATACCGACCACGCCGGTCAACGCGGCGGGCTGGCGGATCGAGCCGCCGGTATCGGTGCCGGTCGCGCCGAGGCAAAGCTTGGCCGCCACCGCGGCGGCCGAGCCGCCGGAAGAGCCGCCCGGCACCAGCGGCGTGTTTGCGCCCTTGCGGCGCCAAGGCGAGATCACCGGGCCGAAAAACGAGGTCTCGTTCGACGAGCCCATGGCAAATTCGTCGTTGTTGAGCTTGCCCAGCATCACGGCGCCGTCGCGCCAAAGATTGGCACTGACGGTGGACTCGTAGGTCGGTACGAAATTATCGAGGATGTGCGAGCAAGCGGTGGTGCGCACGTGCCTGGTTGCGAACATATCCTTGATGCCGAGCGGGAGGCCTTCGAGCGGGCGCGCGTCACCCGAACGCAACCGCGCATCGGCGGCACGCGCCATGGCCCTCGCCTGCTCGGGCGTCTCCAGCACATAGGCATTGAGGGCGCGCGCCTGCTCCATGGCCACAAGGTGCGCCTCGGCCAGCTCGAAGGCGGAAAACGCGCGTTTACGAAGTCCCTCACGCGCCTCGGCAAGGGTGAGAGACGTGAGGTCGGTCATATCGAGTCCGGATGATCGGTCCGGCACATTTCATTCCACCACTTTGGGGACCACAAAGAAATGATCCTCCATCGCCGGTGCATTCTTGACGATATCGTCGGGAATGCCGCCGTCAGTGACCGCATCGGCGCGCTTCTTCATCTCCATGGGCGTGACCGAGGTCATCGGCTCGACGTTTGTGACATCGACTTCCGCCAATTGCTCGACGAACGCGAGAATCGCGTTGAGCTCGCCCTCGAGATGCTCGACCTCCGCATCGGACACCGCGATACGTGCAAGATGCGCGATGCGGCGCACGGTCTCGGCATCGACGGACATCTTGCGCTCCCGCGAAGATTGACCAGCAGCGGGCCTATAGCAGCAGAGCGGCTTTGCTGCCAGCAACCTATGGATCGGCGTGTATTGCGCGCGCTCCTGAAAGGCCCGATATAGTCCTCATGGACGCGCCCAATCCTTCCGCCACGCCCACGTTTGCCAGCCGGACGCCGCTCCATATCGGCGCGGTTGCGCTAACGGTTCGGGATCTGGATCGTGTCACCGCTTTTTATCGCGATGTGATCGGGCTCGCCGTGCTCGAACAGCGCGCGAATGAGGCAATGCTCGGCGCAGGCGCCGTGGCGGTCGTGTACCTCGCGCATCGGCCGGATGCCAAACCAGATGATGCGCGGGAGGCGGGCCTTTATCACACCGCGTTTCTGATGCCGACCCACGCCGATCTCGCGCGCTGGATCCTGCACGTGGCGCGCAGCAGGGTCTCGCTCACCGGCGCTTCCGACCATGCGGTGAGCGAGGCGTTCTATCTGGACGATCCCGAAGGCAACGGCGTCGAAGTCTATTCCGACCGGCCCGCCGAGAGCTGGCTATGGACCGGCAGCGATTTGCGCATCACCACCGATCCGCTCGACGTCGACGACATTTTGCGCGAGGTGCCGAGCAACGCCACTTACGCGGGCGCGCCCGACGGGTTGCGCATCGGCCACGTGCATCTGCGGGTCGGCGACGTCGGACGCGCCGAGGCTTTTTATCGCGACGTCATCGGGCTCGACGTCACGCGCCGGCGCCACGGCGCCTCGTTCATGTCGTCGGGACGCTATCACCACCACATCGCCGGCAATGTCTGGCACAGCGCCGGCGCGGGCATGCGCGACAGCAATCGCGCCGGACTTGCGTGGTTCTCGTTTGAAGCCGATGCGGACGCGTTCGACGCGGTCAAGGCGCGGTTGGGGCAGGCGGCTTCCACGCTGTCGCCGGCTGCGATCGAGACCTCCGATCCCTGGGGCACGCAGCTGCGCATCGTGCGGGTTTAGCTGTAGCCCGGGTTGAGCGAAGCGAAACCCAGGGCCAAACTCGCCATCTCGGCCGTCCCGGATTTCGCTTCGCTCAATCCGGGCTTACTTCAGCGCCGCCGCCTGCCCCAGCGCACGCAGGCGCTCCAGCGCCTCTGCAGCCAGCTTCTTGGTCAACTCCGTCGCCGGCAGCGCGCGGCCGAGAGCCGCCGCCTGTCCCGCCCACATCGGCGAGAAATCGCCTGAGCCTTGCGCCTCCGCTTTGGCGCGGAGCGGCGCCAGTGCACCCGCAGCGAGCGGAAATTCGGGTGCCACGTCGGAGATCGGGCCGAGCTCGCGCATCACCCGGTTGATGAGGGCGCGCGCGGGCCGCCCGGTCATCAGGTTGGTGAGCGCGGTACCGTCGTCGCGCGCCGTTTTGAGCGCCGAACGGTGCGGTGCCGAAATTCTGGATTCGGGGCACCACAGATACGCGGTGCCGAGCTGTACGCCCGCGGCGCCGAGCGCGAAGGCGGCGGCGATGCCGCGCGCATCGGTGATGCCGCCCGCGGCGATCACCGGCACCTTCACCGCATCGACGACTTGCGGAACCAGCGCGAAGGTGCCGGCCTGCGTCGCGATGTCGTCGGTCAGGAACATGCCGCGATGGCCGCCGGCTTCGTTGCCCTGGGCGATGACCGCGTCCACCCCGTGTTGTTCCAGCCAGCGCGCTTCGGCGGCCGTGGTCGCCGAACTCATGATCAAGAAGCCGCCGCCCTTGAGCCGCTGCAGCAGCGACGGCTCCGGCAGGCCGAAATGAAAGCTTACGACCGCCGGTTCTGTCTCCTCCACCACTTCGCACATCGCCGAATCGAAGGCCGTGCGGTTGCTCGACGGCACGGGAGCGGCCGGATCGATGCCCAGCTCGCGGTAGTACGGTTTAAGCGTGTCGCGCCAGCGCGCCTCGCGCGCATTGTTGAGAGTCGGCGGCCGATGGCAAAAGAAATTGAGGTTGATGGGCTTATCGGTGTGCGCGCGGATTTTTCCCATCTGCTCGCGAATCTGATCTGCGTTGAGCATTGCACACGGCAGCGATCCGAGCGCGCCCGCCTGCGCCGCCGCGATCGTCAGCTCGCAATCCATCGCGCCGGCAACGGGGGCCTGCACGATGGGCAATTCGATCTTGAACAGTTCGAGGAGACGCTGGTCGGGCCACATCACTGCACCATTGTCGGTAATCAAATGCCGGAGTTATTCACATCGTAGTGCGAACGGCACGAGTTTCGTTGCCTTCCCAATATGCGCGCGACATGCTGCCAATGCCACTCCCTGGGGTGGAGCGCGGCATGGAGCAGCTCACCTTCATTTGTCCGACAACCGGACAAAAGGTCGACACCGGCATCGAGACCGACCTCGATACGCTCGTGCGCATCAGCGACCAAGTTGTGCGCGCACGTTGCCCGGCCTGCGGACAGTGGCACGAATGGCCGGTGCGCGACTCGCTGCCGGCGAAGGCCGCCTGAACTCGCGCCTACGTCCCACTACATCGCCTGGCTCATGCCGCGGTTGCGCCGCGCCATCGCGCCCATGATGTAAAGCGCGAAATTCGGCACCTCGACCATGAACCGAAACTTGTGCTGATCGATCAACGAGAGCTCGCAAGCTTCTTTGGCGCGCGCGGTTGAACTGCGCGGCGCACCGTCGATCATCGACATGAATCCGATCGCCTCGTTCGGTCCGCAGACCTCGATCACCTTTTCGCCGATCGTCATTTCGATCACGCCGGACTGCACGATATACATGCAGCTGCCGGGATCACCTTTGTTGAAGACGATGCTGCCAGCCGGGAACGTTACGTTGGCCCCGGCTCGCTGTGCGAACATGCGCATGTCGATGTCTTCCATCCCCGCCTCGCCATTCTCCACTTCGCCTCGACCGCCGCCGGGTTATGCCAAGATTTTGCGCCGCCGCGCTAGCTTCCCTCCGGTCGGACTGTCGACTACCTTGGCGCCGGAAGCGCCGCTGCGCGAGGCGTTCATCGCTGAGCAATATGCGTATTGGGCGCCGCTTGCGCGGAACGCCGGATTGCGAGTCCAATAATTCGGGAGGAAGTGACCATGGATGCCGCCACCCTGGAGCAAAGACCGGTCGAGAGGCCGCTGCCGGTTGCACAGGCGCGGATCGGGATGATCATTCCGTCGGCCAACCGCATGACCGAGCCGCAATTTCACCGTTTCGCGCCGCCTGGTCTCGGCGTGCATGTCGCGCGCGCCCGCATCGCTGGTCAGTGGAAGCGGCCGCTTGCGGAGATGGCGGACGAGATCGCGGTTTCGGCAAAGCTCCTTGCCGATGTCGCCCCCGACTTCATCGTGTTTCATTGCACCGACACGTCGATGAGCCAGGGCCCACACGGCGAAGGCCGCATTCTCGATATCGTCAGGGACGCAACCGGCATCGAGGCGCTGGCGACCAGCCGCCTGGTGCTCGAGGCGCTGCGCGAGTTGGAGATCAAGAGCATTGTCCTGCTCAGTCCCTATCGTAGCAATCAGGCGGTGATCGACTATCTGACCGCGAGCGGCTGCACCGTAGTCCACGACGTAGCGCTTGCACTCACGTCGCCCGACTACGGGAAAATCACGCCGCGCGAATGGACCGAACTTGCGCGGGTGCATGACCGGCCGGAGGCCGACGCAATTTTTCTGAGCTGCACCAACACCACACAAATCGAGGCGATCGCAGACATCGAGCGCGCGCTCGGCAAGCCCGTGGTCAACAGCAATCAGGCGGTGCTGTGGGGTTGCCTGACCCGGCTCAAATCGAGGCTCGATCCGCTGCCGCCGATGCCCGCGCTGGGGCGGCTGCTGCGGCACTTCGATAGCTGAGAAACAGCTCACGAACGAACCGACGTCCACAATGCTTCGGATCACCGGTGCCGCGCTCGCACTGGCCATGACGGCCGGATTGGCGGCGGCGCAAGCGCCGCGCGAAGCAGATTCGAACGCCTATCCCAATCGGCCGATCCGGATGATCGTCCCGTTCCCGCCGGGCGGGCCGGCCGATCTCATCGCGCGTTTCGTAGGGCAACGCATGAGCGAGGATTGGCGTGTGCCGGTGGTCATCGAAAACCGGCCGGGTGGCAACACCGCGATCGCGGCGCAAGCGGTGGCGCGCTCCGTCCCCGACGGCTACACCCTGCTCGTGCCTATGGACACGACCATGGTGGTCAATCCGTTGGTGCTGCCCAATCTGCCGTACGACCCGGTCGGTGATTTCGCGCCGATCAGCTTGCTGAGTAAGAACATGTCGCTAGTGGTCGTGCGCAGCGACGGTCCGAAAACGATCAAGGAGCTGATCGCCAGGGCCAAGGCCAATCCGGGAAAACTCAACATGGGCGCCGGCACGATCACCTCGCGGCTCGGCGCCGTGCTGTTCGCCAAAGCCGCCGGGATCGACGTCCAGCTGGTTCCGTTCAAGGGCAGCGCGGAGATCGGCCAGGCCGTGCTCGCCGGCACCGTGGATTTCGCGCTCGACAGCACCGGCACCAGCTTGCCGCTGATCGAGGGCGGCCATTACCGCGCGCTCGCGAAATACAGCGACCGGCCGCTGCCGATTTTTCCCGACCTGCCGAGCCTCAGCGTGGCGGCCGATTTGCCCGATATCGGCGAAAGCTCCACCTGGATCAGGCTCGCCGCACCCGCGGGAACGCCCGACGCCATCGTCGATAAAATTCATCGTGAGGTCGCGAGCATCTATGCCGACCCGAGCCTGCTCGCCAAGTTGGAAAGGGCCGGCATTCTCCCGGTCGGCAGCAGCACGCCCGCCGAGTTCGCCGCGTTCATTCGCGGCGAAACCGCGCATTGGTCGAAGGTGCTCAAGGAGAGCGGCAACCTGAAGCTCGAGTGATATCAGCGGCGCTGATCATTGACTCGTCATGGCCGGGCTCGTCCCGGCCATCCACGTCTTGTTTGCAGCAGAAAGAAAGACGTGGATGCCCGGCCCGAGGCCGGACATGACGGAGGATGGGCCAAACTCTGAGGCGCTAGGCGCGAGCTACACCGATACGGCTTGGCGGCGATCCTCGGCATGGCTTGCTTCATCGTTCACGGACCAACCCGCCATGTAGCGCCCGATAACCACCGGATCGGCGCCGGCCGCCGGGCACTCGTGCACGAATGCGCCGTTGAACATGACCACGATCCGGTCCGAGAGCTCCAACAGCTCGTCGAGATCCTCGCTGACCAGGAGGACGGCGGCGCCGCGATTGCGCACCTCGACGATCTGCGTGCGGATCTCGAGGGTGGCGGCAAAATCGAGTCCCAAGCAGGGGTTGGCGGCGACCAGCACTTCGACGTCGCCTGAGAGTTCACGCGCCAGCACGGTGCGCTGCACGTTGCCGCCCGAGAGCGTTGACACCCGGGCATCTGGATCGGGCGGCCTGATCCGATAGCGCGCGATGAGATCGCGCGCCGCGGCGTCGAACGCCGAACGATTGAGCCACCCGGCCTTGGCGAATGGCGCCCGATCGAATTTGCGCAGCGCCAGGTTCTCGGCGACGCTCATGCCGGGAACGCAGGCGCTGCGCAGCGGCTCTTCGGTCAAGCAGAACACCTTGTGCCGGCGCATCTCGGCGCGGGTGGCGCGATAGCGAGCGCCGTGGATGCGCACCTCGCCGGCGCGCGCCTCGCGCTGGCCGGCCAGGACCTCGACCAATTCGCGCTGGCCGTTGCCGGCCACCCCAGCGATTCCCACGATCTCGCGGCTGCGCACGACCAGGTTCGCGCGCCGCACCGCCGGATGCAGCGAATCGTTGTCGACGTCGAGATCGATCAGCTCGAGCCGCGGGTTGCCGGCCTCACCGCGGCGCGCCGCCATTTTCGGCGGCGTATCCGTGCCGATCATCAGCTTTGCCATCTGATCGATGCCGAGGCTTGCGACCGCGCCGCCGCCCACGATGCGCCCGCGGCGCAGGATCGTGACTTCGTCGGCGAACTTGGTCACCTCGCGAAACTTGTGGGTGATCATCAGCACGGTAAGCGCGTGCGCGCGCGTCATGTCCCGCAATAGACCCAATATCTCGTCGGCTTCCGTGGGCGTGAGCACCGAGGTCGGTTCGTCTAGGATAAGGAAACAGCGGCCGAGATAGAGTTGCTTGAGGATCTCGATCTTTTGCTTCTCGCCCGCGGCCAGCGCGCCGGCCGTCGCATCGAGCGGGATCGCGAACGGCATGCGCGCAACGAATTCCTCGAGCGCGGCGCGCTCGCGCTTCCAGTCGATCACCGCAGGGATGTGATCGCGCACCAGCACGAGGTTTTCCGCGACACTCATGTTCGGCACCAGCGTGAAGTGCTGGTAGACCATGCCCAGCCCCAGCGCATGCGCCTGCCGGGGGCTGCGGACGACCTCCTCGCGCTCGCCGACGATCAGCTGCCCCTCATCGGCGGCGTAATAACCCATGATGCACTTGACCAAGGTGCTCTTGCCGGCGCCGTTCTCGCCGAGCAGCGCATGGAACGAGCCTGCACGCACCTTCATCGACGCACGGTCGAGCGCCACGAGCGGGCCGAACCGCTTGCTCATGCCGACGACCTCCAGGCGCAGCGCAGCGGCCGGGCTCTGGGGCGGGTATGTCATGCGAGTGCCTTCAGCAAGGCCGCAGAATTCGACACCGTGCCGAACACGCCGCCCTGCATCTTGACCATCTTGATCGCATGATCGTGGTTCGACCTGTCGGTCGCGCCGCAGCAGTCTTCCAGCAGCAGGCATTCGAACCCGCGATCGTTCGCCTCGCGCATCGTCGTGTGCACGCACACGTCGGTGGTGATGCCGGTGAGCACCACGTTGTCGACGCCGCGCAGCCGCAGCATCAGCTCGAGATCGGTGGCGCAGAACGACCCTTTGCCTGGCTTGTCGATGATCGGCTCGCTTTCGATCGGAGCAAGCTCCGGAATGATCTCCCAGCCCGGCTCGCCGCGCACGAGAATGCGCCCGCACGGACCGGGATCGCCGATGCCGGCGCCGATGCGGCGCGAGCGCCAACGCTTGTTCGCCGGCAGGTCGGCCAGATCGGGGCGATGCCCCTCGCGGGTATGAAACACGTGAAAGCCTTGTTCGCGCATGTGCGCGAGTACCTTTTTGATCGGCTCGATCGGCGCGCGGGTCAGCGACAAGTCGTAACCCATGCGGTCGACGTAGCCGCCAATGCCGCAAAAGTCGGTCTGCATGTCGATGACGATCAGCGCGGTGTTGTCCGGGCGAAGATCGCCGTTATAGGGCCAGGGATAGGGATCGGCCGGGACGTAGCGTTGGCTCTTGGTCCGCTCATTGGCCGATGCGCTTCGGTCCGTTGTGAGGGTCATTTGACGACGCTGAGCTCCGATGGTGCGCCGATCAGACTGCGCCGCGGCGAGCAGGTCACGATCATGATCAGCAGGGTGAGAATGTAGGGTGCGGCGTTGAGCAGATAATAGCCTTGGGTCACGCCGACCGATTGCAAGGCCGGACCGAGCGCGCCGGCACCGCCGAACAGCAGCGCCGCGTAAAAGCAAAGCATCGGATCCCAGCGCGCGAAAATGACCAGCGCCACCGCGGTGATGCCTTGGCCGCTGGAAAGCCCCTCGTTCCAACTCCCGGGATAGTAGAGCGCGAGGAACGAGCCGCCGATGCCGCCGAGAAAGCCGCCCGCGGTGGTGGCCAACAGGCGCGCCCGATCCACTGAATAGCCCATGGCGCGGGCGGCATCGGCATTGTCGCCGACGCTGCGCACGATGAGGCCCCACCGGGTGTTGGCGAGCGCCCAGCGCAGGGCCGGTGCCAGCGCCAAGCCGACCAGGAACAATGCATTGATCTTCAGCGCCGCCTCGACCTGTGGAATGCCGCTCCAGGCGCCGAAATCGATCGAGGGGAGAATCGGTGCTTGCGGCTGGATGAACGGCTTGCCCAGGTAAAAGGCCAGCCCGGTGCCGAACAGCATCAGCGCGATGCCGACGGCGATGTCGTTGACCCGTGGCAGCGCGCAAATCGTCGCATGCAGGATGCCGAACGCCGCGCCGACTACGCCGGCGGTCAGCACGCCGAGCCAAGGCGAGCCGCTGAGATAGGCGATACCGTAGCCGCTCATCGCCCCCATCATCAGCGTACCTTCCAAACCGAGATTGATCCGCCCGCTCTTCTCGGTCAGGCATTCGCCCAGGCTGACGAACAAAAACGGCGTGCTCACCCGGATCGCGCCGGCGATCACGGCAAGCGGCACGCCCCACCACCCGATATCGGTCATGCCGCAACCCCCTGGGTCCGCAACCAGGTTACGCGGCCGTAGAGCGCCTCGCTCGCCAAGATGACGACGAAGATGATGCCCTGCAGCACGAGCGTGGTGGCATCGGGCAGGCCGAGACGCCGCTGCAGCAATCCGCCGCTCGCGGCGATGCCGCCAAGCAAGATGGCGACCGGGATGATTGCCAGCGGATTGTGGCGCGCCAGAAACGCGACGAGGATGCCGGTAAAGCCGTAGCCTGCGACGAGGGAGTAATTGGCGCTGCCCTGGACTGCGGCGATCTCGACCATTCCCGCAAGCCCGGCGCAGGCGCCCCCCAGCGCACACGTGAGCAGGATCAGCCGGCCGACCGGGAGGCCGGCCATGCGCGCCGCGCGCACGTTGCCGCCGACCACCCGCGCGGCAAACCCGAACGTGGTCCGATACATCAGGACATAAGCAACGAGGCTGGCAAGAACACCAAACACGAAGCCCCAATGCACATCCGTCCCGGGAATGTTGCCGATCATGTTGGTGTCGCCGATGGCGTGCGTCGATGGCTTGTTGAGGCTTGCCGGGTCGCGCATCGGTCCCTCGACGATTTGGTTGAAGATCGCCACGGTGATGTAGACGAGAAGCAGGCTCGAGATCGTCTCGTTGACGCCGCGGTAATGGCGCAGCGCTCCGGCCACGGCGATCGACACTCCCCCGACGGCCATCGCGGCCGCGGCCATGGCAAGCTGCACGGGAAGTGGCGGAAGCCCCGACAGCAGCAGCGCCGCGGCCACCGCCGCGAGGCCGCCCGCGACGAGCGCGCCCTCGCCGCCGATGATGATGAGCCCGAGCTGCGCCGGTAACGCGGTGCACAGCCCGGTCAGCAGCAAGGGCGCCGCTCGGGTGAGCGTGTTCTGCCATGAGAACCAGGAGCCGAAGGCGCCCTGATATATCAAGGCGTACATGTCGAGCGGGTTGACGCCCGCGAGCGCGACGAAAAATCCGAACAGCACCAGTGAGGCGGCGAGCGCGAACAGCGGGATGCAAACCGGTTCCGCGAGCGCGCCCAGCGCAGCGCTGATCCGTGCAGGCATCTGCTCCGCCTTCGCCCCGCGCGCGCCTTAGGTGCTGGCACCCACCCCGTCGACGAGCCAGTCCATCTTTTCCAGCCAGATGTCGGTCTGGCCGTGCTCGGTGCCCGCGGCGATCACGGTCGCGCCTTTGTTGGTCTTGATCGGACCTTTGAAGATGACGTACTGGCGCGCGGTAAGCTTCGCCTTGACGTCGTCGGCATGCTTGCGTGCATCGGCGCCGACCAGCGGGCCGTAAGCCGACGGCTTGACGATGCCGGCATCGAGGCCGCCGCGCACCAGATTGGGGATCGTGCGGCCCGACTGAAACGCCGTGACGAAGTCGGTGTAGACCTTCGCCCAGTTCCATTCCGCGCCGGTCAGATAGCCTTTCGGCGCCAGCGGCTGCTGATTGGCATGGTAGCCGCAGGTCATGATGCCGCGCCGTTCGGCGGTTTCGATGACCACCTTCGGGCTGTCGACGTGGCAGGTGACGACGTCGATACCTTGATTGACCAGGCTATTGGTCGCTTCCGCTTCTTTTACGGGCAATGCCCAATCACCGGTGAAGATGACCTGCACGCTCGCGTTGGGATTGACCATGCGCGCGCCCAGCGCGAACGCGTTGATGTTGCGCAGCACCTGCGGGATCGGCTTGGCGGCGACGAATCCGAGCTTGCCGGTCTTGGAAGAATGGCCTGCGACGATGCCGTTGAGGTGCTGGCATTCGTCGATATAGCCGAAATAACTGCCGACGTTCTTCGGATGTCCCTCGGCCCACAGCCCGCCGCAATGCTGGAAACGCGCCTTGGGGTACTTGTTTGCCTCGCGCAGTACGTGGGGATCGAAATAGCCGAACGAGGTCGGAAACAGCAGCGCCGCGCCGTCGAGATTGATCATGCTGTCCATGGTCTTCTCGACCGCGACCGTCTCCGGCACCTTTTCTTCCTCGATCACCTTGACGTCGGCGAGCTTCTTGAGCGCGGCGGCGCCCTCCGCGTGCGCCTGGTTGTAGCCAAAATCATCGCGCGGCCCGACATAGATGAAGCCGACGGTGACCGGAGCTGCCAGCGCCGGACGCCAGGGCAGGCCCGTGGCGGCGGATGCGGCACCGAGCAGGGCCACATTGGTCAGCAGCGTACGCCGGCTAGGCCTGTAAGCATGTGTCATGTCCGATCTCCGTGTTGGAAGCGGCGCGGCGGTGGTGGCTGTTCTGTCGCGCGGGCGACGGCGCTCGAATAGGCGCCGTCCGCGCTCTGCAATACAAGCGCCATGCCACTTGCCATCGTGCTGATTCTGCTTGGGCTTCCGCGACGCGCGCGGGAGATCGAGCAGGGACAATTGCGCCGCTTGCCTAAAAATTAGGCACGTCGCCGGCGCATCCGGGCCGAGGAAATTGCTACGGCGCCTCCAGCGCCCGACGTACGCGAGCGACCACATCGCGCGGGGTCGCGGCAAGCTCGCCGACCAGCGCCTGGACCTGCTCGCCGGTGAGCGGATCGACGTCGAAGTCGAGCTTGGCCGCTTCAGCGATGAAGGCAGGATCCCGCATGGTCGCATCGAAGGCGCGCCGCAGCGCCGTGACGCGTCCCGCAGGCACATCAGGAGGCAGGAAGTAGGGCCGCCCGTACTCGGTGCGCGCAAACAGCATGGTCATCGCCTGCCGGTCGGCATCCGAGCGCGCGAGCTCCAGCATGGTCGGGACCTCAGCCAGATCCGTATAGCGCTTGAGCCCGTACTGCGCGAGCACCTTGATCTTTTTCTCGCTGATCCAGTGCGGGGTCTGCGCCTTCACCGAAGCCCAACCCAGCCCGCCCATGCCTTGCACCTCGCCGCGCTCGATCGCGAGGTTGATTTGCGGCGTGCCCTGATAGCCGCGCACGATCTTGAATTTGAAACCGAGCACGTCGTTCACCAGCAAAGGAAAGTCGACCATCGTGGTTCCCGGCGTGGTGGCGCCCACCACCACCTCCTTGCTGGTCAGTTCGCCTATGCTCGCGACCGGGACCGTGTGCCAGACGAACGCGACGTAGGCTTCGCGATTGGTGCTGCCGATCCAGATGAACTTGGTCGGATCGAACTGGGTCCCTGATTGCAGCAGCGGTGCGGTCGGCAGGCCATTGATTGGGGCAGCGATGACCGTTCCGTCCTTGGGTCCCTGGCTGTAAAGCTGGTTGGCCATCACGATTCCGCCAGCGGCAGGCTGGTTCTGCACGATGACATTCGGATGGCCCGGAATATGAGCACCGATGTGCCGCGCCACGATGCGGGCGAACAGGTCATAGCCGCCGCCCACCGCCGAGCCCACGACGATGCGCAACTGCTTGCCCCGGTAGAATGCAGCGACCGCGTCCTGCGCGCCGGCCGGAATGGCCGTAAGGCACAGCGCCGAAGCGAGCGCTGCCACCCCGAGGTTCATTCGTTCGCGCCTCGGCGCGGCCGGATGGGGAAATCATAGGCCGCAAGCGGCACCGCGCCCGGATAGGAAAAGTGCCACCACTCGCGGTGATAATTGCGGAAGCCGCGCCTGCCCATCGCCGCCACGAGCAGGTTGCGCCGGCGCCGCTGCTCCGCGCTGACGGCGCCGCTCGCGGTGTGGCTCATCGCGTCGAGGCAGTCGTAGCCGGTACCCATGTCGAGGCTAGTGTCTGGGGCACGCTCGCTCGCCGGGCCGGTGCACGGCCCGTAGCGCGCGCCCGGATCGAAGCGCGCAGGCGGCACACTCGTGCGCTCGATCAACGTGAGATCGACGGCGGTACCCATCGAGTGCTGCGAGCGCGCCGCGATATAGCCGAGCGCGAACAACCCGTCCTTCTGCAATTTCGGAAAAAATCGCTTGCTGATGCCGGCGGGACGACCATCGCTCGCCCATTGCGCCATGGCGCGCACCGCGCGGGTGGGGCGATAGCAATCATAGACTTTCAACGCGAAACCTGAGCCTGCCAAATCCGCCTGGACCTGTTTGAGCGCAAGCGCCACCTCGCGGCGCAAAATGCACTCCGGTGCGTCATAGCCGGGAAGCGGTCGCCCGACGAAATTGTCGGAACTGGCATAGCGGATGTCCTGGGCGATGCTCGACTCAACGTCACGAAGATAAACCAAGCCTGGGGGCAGACTGGCCTGCGCAACAACCGGTTGGGCCAAGCCCTGAATCGAGAATAGCAATGCCGCAACCGTCCTCCACCGCGAGCATATCGCCTGCGGTCCGACGGCCGCGAGGCGCCTCATGGGCGGTGAACGGTGCTCGCGCGCTGGACTGCCGCCGCGGAGGGGCTTCGCTGGCCGCGCACGGCGCAAAACGCCGTCACCGCGTCGGTGACTGCGGCGCTGATGCGCGCGCGCCGCTGCGGCTCGCCCATCGCCAATTCCTCGTCGCGATTGATGATCGAGCCCGCCTCCAGGAGGACCGCCGGCATATGCGTCGATTTGAGCACGATCAGCTGGTCATAGCGGTAGACGCCGGCCTCGGTATCGACCAGCTGGCGTTGCCGGTGCCCCATGAATTTTTCCACGTAATGGGGCGTGTACTGCAGGCCGCGCGCTCTGAGCTGAAGGCCGAGAAGGTGGCCGAACAGCAGGCTGCCGCGAAAGTCGCCGTTGTCATACGAGACGAACAGCGAATGCCCTTTGAACCGGTCGCTGAACTGATGCCTGCTGCCTTCGTATTCCCAGGTCTCCATGAACCGATCCGGCACCGAGTCGTGATGGATCGAGAGGAACAGGTCGGCCGGTATGCTGTTGGCCTTCGCGGTACGCTGGAACAGGCCGATGCGCCGCCCCTCCGCCGTCACCAGCAAAATCGAGCGGGCGAACCCCGCATCGAGCAGCGTCTGCTCGATCTCCTTGGCCAGACGCAGGTTGAAATCGTATTCGTCGAAGCCGCGCGCGCTCTTGGCGCCGGGTACGCTGGCGGTATGGCCGACGTCGACGATGATGCGGAATGCCGCACGGTTGCAGCCCGCGGCGTCTATCTTGGCTGGGAGGCCGCCGCTCGCCTGGCTCCAGGCCACCGGCGCTGCGCCGGGCGCGAACACCATTGCGAACGCGGCAAGGCTAGCCGCAGTGATCTGCGTCAACCGTCTCATCAAGCCCGATCCCTCATATCGCAGGAATCAAATCAATAAGCCCGAATCTCTGTAAAAATGAGGCAAAGCGCTGGCCCCCACACCCGTCATGGCCGGGCATAGCGCGTCGAAGACGCGCGTAAACGCGCTGGTGTCCCGGCCATCCACGTC
>Ga0182033_10000903_pt1 | contig 14511 bp, 10 predicted proteins | sample tim00Cox0000000H_FD_125968 | JGI IMG/M metagenome (GOLD analysis project Ga0182033, IMG submission 125968) | Lab enrichment of tropical soil microbial communities from Luquillo Experimental Forest, Puerto Rico - timezero.00C.oxic.00.000.00H | ecosystem: Environmental > Terrestrial > Soil >...
CGCATCATTGCCGGCTTTCCGCCCGGCAGCGTCACCGACACTACCGCGCGGCTGATCGGACAATCGCTCTCGGAGCGGCTCGGACAATCGTTCGTCGTCGAGAACCGGCCGGGGCGCCGCCAGCAATATTGCCGCCGAGGCGGTCGTGCGCGCACCCCCCGACGGCTATACGCTCCTCATCATCACTTCGGTCAATACGATCAACGCCACGCTCTACGACAATCTTGGCTTCGACCTCCTTGACGACATCGCGCCGGTGGCAAGCGTCGGCCGCGGGCCGGGCGTGATGGAAGTGAACCCGGCGTTCCCGGCCAAATCCGTTCCCGAATTCATCGCTTATGCGAAAGCCAACCCCGGCAAGATCAACATGGCGACCGCGGGCAGCGGAAGCATGCTGGACGTCTACGGCGAGATGTTCATGATGATGGCCGGCGTCGAAATGCTGCGCGTACCCTATCGCGGGGCACCGCCTGCGATAAACGATCTGATGGGCGGTCAGGTCCAGGTGGTCTTCGATACCTTTGCCGCGTCGATCGCGCTGGTCAGAGCGGGCAAGCTGCGCGCGCTCGCGGTCACGACGGCAATGCGCTCGCCGGCGCTGCCGGGCGTCCCGTCCTTGAGCGAGTTTTTGCCGGGCTACGACGCCGGCAACTGGGAGGGTTTCGGCGCCCCGAAGAATACGCCCGCCGACATAGTCGAGAAGCTCAACAAGGAGATCAATGCCGCGCTCGTCGATCCCATCATGCAGGCGCGGTTTGCGGATTTCGGCCACACGGCATTTGCCACTTCGCCCGCGGGCTTCGGCGCGTTCATCGCCGAGGAAAAACAGAAATGGGGCAAGGTGGTGCGGGCGGCCAATATCAAGCCGGACTGACCTCCTCTTGTGGCGACGGCACCGGCGCGTTTGCGCGCACCGCGCTATGCCTCGCCCCTAGGCGGCGCCTGCGTGCGGAGCGTGCTTGGGCTCCGTGAGCCACACCGCAATCACCCAGGCCACCCAGAGGAACAGAAAATAAAGCACGAGAAAGACGATGAGGCTGACATGACTGCCGAATTCACGCTCCACCACCAGCCCGATCAGGTAGGCGGCAAGATCGCCCGCGATCACAAGGACGACGTAGTAGATGATCAGCTGCACGATTGCCTCCTCGCAGTGGTCCGGCACCGGGCCCAATGCGAGCCTACACCGATCCGATGGCGCGCTCAATTACCGCAGATGGCATTACCGCAGATGGCAGGCCGCCTGATGCCCTGGCCTTATCTCGCGCAGGGCCGGCGCCTCGACCCTGCAGAGATCGACGGCGTAGGGGCAGCGGGTGTGGAAATGGCAGCCGGACGGCGGGTTGACCGGGCTCGGCACGTCGCCCTGCAGGACGCGCCTGTTGCGCCTGACGGAAGGGTCCGGCACCGGAACGGCGGAAAGCAGGAGCTCGGTGTAGGGATGCAGCGGCGTCGTGAACAGCGATTTCCTGTCTGCGTACTCCACGATCCGACCGAGATACATCACCGCCACACGCTGGCTGATGTGCTCGACCACGGCCAGGTTGTGCGAAATGAAGAGGTAGGCGAGGCCGCGCTCGCGCTGGAGGTCCATCATCAGGTTGAGGACCTGCGCCTGGATCGAGACATCGAGGGATGAGACCGGCTCATCGGCGATGATGAGCCTGGGCGAGAGCGCGAGCGCGCGCGCAATCCCGATGCGCTGGCGCTGGCCGCCCGAGAACTGATGCGGATAGTTCCGCATCTGCGCCCGGCGCAAGCCCACGCGCTCGAACAGCTCGGCCACCTGCATGGCGCGCGGCGCCCCGCGGGCGATACCGTGCACGTGCAGCGGCTCGCCGACGATAGCGCCGGCCGACATGCGCGGATCGAGCGATGAAAACGGGTCCTGGAAGATGATCTGCATCTGCCGGCGGTAAGGACGCAGCTCGGCCTTGCCAAGCCGGGTGATATCGCGGCCGTTGAGCTTGATTACGCCCTCTGTCGGCTCGACCAGGCGCAGGATCGCGCGCCCCACGGTCGACTTGCCGCAACCGGATTCCCCCACCAGGCCGAGCGTCTCGCCGGCGGCAATGGCGAAGCTCACCCCGTCAACCGCGCGTACATGCCCGGCAGCGCGCCGCAGCAGTCCCTTGCGGATGACGAAATGCTTCTTGAGGTCCTGCACCTCGAGTACCGGTTCCGCGGGCGAAGCCGGCGTCCTGCTGCCTGCCTCGCTGGGTTCAGGCATGCGCAGCTCCATAAATCTCATCCGAGCGCCAGCAGGCGGCCCAGCGAGCGGGCCGTTTCTCCTCGTAGGGCGGGTATTCCCTGCGACAGCGTTCCTGCGCAAAAGCACAACGCGGCGCGAACACGCACCCCGCGGGCAGCTCGGCGAGCGAAGGCACCATGCCCGGTATCTCGGCCAGGCGCCCGTCCGCGCGTTCGCCTGCGCCGCGCATGAGCGCCAGGCGCGGGACGGAAGCCATCAGGCCACGCGTATACGGATGCAGCGGATGCGCGAACAGCTCGTCGACCCGCGCCTCCTCCACCTTGCGCCCGGCATACATCACGATCACGCGCTGCGCGGTTTCGGCAACCACGCCGAGGTCGTGGGTGATGAGAATCACCGCGGTGCCGAGCGTGCGCTGCAGCTCGATGATAAGGTCGAGGATCTGCGCCTGGATCGTTACGTCCAGCGCCGTCGTCGGCTCGTCGGCAATCAGCACCTTCGGGTTGCACGCGAGCGCCATCGCGATCATGGCACGCTGGCGCATGCCGCCGGAAAGCTGGTGCGGATACTCGCCCGCCCGCTGTTCGGGCTCGGGAATTCGCACGAGGCGGAGCATCTCGATCGCCTTGCGCCAGGCGGCCGACCGGTCGAGGGCCTCGTGCAGCAGGAAGACCTCCGCGATCTGCCTGCCGATGCTGATCACCGGATTGAGCGAGGTCATCGGCTCCTGAAAGATCATCGAAATGTCCTTGCCGCGCACGCGCCGCATCGCCTCCTCTTTGAGGCTCAGAAGGTCGACCCCGGCCAGCTCGACCCGGCCGCCGACGATCCGGCCCGGCGGATCGGGCACAAGCCGCATCAGCGAGAGCGCGGTGACGCTCTTGCCGCAACCGGATTCACCGACGATGGCGAGCGTCTCAGCCGGGCGCAGCGAGAACCCGACGCCGTCGACGGCCCTGAGCATTCCATCGCGCGTATGAAAGACGGTCTTGAGGCCATCGACCGCGAGCAGCGCCGGGGCATCATTGCGCAGCATCGGCGTGGCTACAGCCGCAGGCGCGGGTCGAAGATGTCGCGCAGCGCATCGCCCAGCAGATTGGTTCCGAACACGGCGAGGCTGATCGCCAGCCCCGGATAGATCACCAGCCACGGCGCGGTGCGCACATATTCGGCGGCCGATTCCGACAGCATTCGCCCCCATGAGGGATACGGCTCGGGAATGCCCAGACCGAGGAATGAGAGCGCGGCCTCCACCAGGATGGCGGAGCCAAGCTGAGCGGTGGCCAGCACGATCAGCGGCGCCAGCGTATTGGGCAGCACATGGCGCAGCGCAATCGAGATCTCATTCATGCCGACCGCGCGCGCGGCTTCAACGAATGGCATCTCGCGCAGCATCAGCGTGTTGGACCGAATGACTCGGGCAACCGTCGGCACCAGCGGGATCGAGATGGCAAGAATGACGTTTTCGAGCGAAGGGCCGAGCGCTGCCGACATTACCAGCGCCAGGACCAGGAGCGGGAGCGCCTGCAGCATGTCCATGAAACGCTGCGCCACGAGATCGAGCCAGCCGCCGAAATAGCCGGACAGCAGCCCGATGGACACCCCGATGATGCAGCCCAGCGATGTCGCTCCGACCCCGACCGCAAGCGAGATGCGCGCGCCGAACGCGATCCGGCTCCACATGTCGCGGCCCATGAAATCGGCGCCCAGGGGATGTGCGCCGCCGGGCCGTGCCAGCGAGGCATGCGCGTCGGTGGCGGTCGGATCGAAGATGGTGATCCAGTCGGCGAGCAGCGCCATAAGCACGATGGCGAGCACAATGGCGGCGCCCGCTGCGCCGAGCGGGTAGCGGCGCAGGAAATGGGCAAGCGAGCTCGAAAGTCCGGCGGCCCGGTTCCTTGCCAGGTCGAATGCCCCGCCTTCATGCGCGACGGCCACGGGCTGGTCACTCCTCATACCTGATGCGCGGATCAAGCACGGCATAGGCCATGTCGACCAGAAAGTTCACGCTCACCACGATGATGGCGATGAACATCACGAGATTCTGCACGACCGGATAGTCGCGCCAGCGGATGGCCTCCACCAGAAAACGCGCCACGCCCGGGATGTTGAACACGGTCTCGGTGACGATCAGCCCGCCCACCAGGAACGCCGCCTCGATGCCGATGATGGTGATGATGGGCAGCATGGCATTGCGCAGCGCATGATCGTAGTTGACCGCGGCGGGGGAGGCGCCTTTCGCGCGCGCGGTGCGGACGTAGTCCTGGCGCAGCACTTCCAGCATGGACGAGCGGGTCAGCCGCATCACGAGCGCAGAGGAGCGCAAGCCGGCGGCCGCCGCCGGGATGCTCAGCAGCGCCAGCTCGTCCCACAGGCGCGCGGGTTTCTCCGTATAGATCGGGATCCAGCCGGCGTATTGGACGAACGCCATCAGAATCAGAAGCCCGAGCCAGAACGAGGGCAGCGACAGTCCGCTCAGGCTCGCCACCCTCAGGACATAGTCGAGGGCGGTGTTCTGCCGCACCGCGCTTACCACCCCGAGCGGAACGCCGAGCAGAACCGAGAACATCACCGCCAGGGCGGCCAGCTTGGCGGTTACCGGAATGCGCGGCAGGATCTCTTCCAGCGCGGGACGCTCGGACACGTAGGTGTAGCCGAAATCGCCGCGGGCAAGGCCGCCGATCCAGTCGACGTACTGGACCACGATCGGCTTGTCGAGGCCGAGCTCGGCCTCGAGCTTGTGCTTCTCCGCCGCGCTCACCATGCCGGCCGCATCAAACAGGATGTCGGCGATGTTGCCGGGAACGATGCGCAGCAGGACGAAAATGAGCACCGAGATCCCGAACAGCGTCAGGACCATGAGCAGCAATCGCCGGATCAGATAGGTGGCCATGCAATCATCCGGATCGCAGAGCGTAGCCCGGATTGACGGCAACGAAATCCGGGGTCGCCAGCGGCCCTCGCCAAAGCTTGCTACCGGTCGAGCCAGACGTCCTCGAAGCGCGCGCCGTTGTAGATGCTGTTCTGGTGCAGCACGAGGCCTTTGACCCAGGGGTACCAGCAGGTGGCGGCGCGCTGAAAATGGATCACCGGTCGCGCCACGTCCTCGGCCAGCTTGCGCTCGATCTGCCAGACGATCGCCTTGCGCTTCTCGTGATCCTCCTCCCTGGACTGTAGCGCAATGAGGCGCTCGACCTCAGGGCTGCAGTATTTGTTGTAATTGCGCTCGGAGCTGCAGGTGTAGTTCTCGACGAAGTTGACGTCGGGATCGTCCACCGCAAGCCCGGTCAGGTTGAGGCCGATTGCGTAGTCCCCGCGCGTCACCTTGCGATGCCAGATCGTGGTGTCGACCACATCGAGCTCGGCGTCGATGTAGATCTTCTTGAGCTGGTCGATAAGGATCACCGCCGGGTCGCGATAGATCGCGATGTCGCGGGTCGAGACCTTGAGCTTTAAGAGCTTGTCCGGTCCATATCCGAGACCCTGCATGATGGCGCGCGCATCCGCCGCGTTCTTCTCGACATCCGCCCCGTAGCCGGGCAGCGACCGCAGCATCTCCTCGGGCATGCCCCAGGCGCCCTCCGGCAGCGGCTGCATGGCGCCGCTCAGCCCGAGCTTGCCCTGGCCGAGGATGTCGTCGAAGCTCTTGCGATCGATCGCCAACGCCGCGGCATGGCGCAGCCTGGCATCATTGAACGGCGCCGCCTCCTGGTTGACCAGGAGATTGACGTAGACGCCGGTCGGCCGGAGCTGGCAGATCGCTTTCGGCGCCTGCGATTCGACGTCCTTGATCAACGGGATGGGCACATCGGTGTCGTAGGTCATGTCGAACTCGCCCGAGACGAATGCCAGGATTCGCGTCGAGCGGCTCGGAATGATGCGCACCTCGATGGCATCGAGATACGGCCGTCCCTGTTTCCAATAGTTTTCGTTGCGCGCGAGCCGGATCACCTCGTTGCGCCTGAACTCGACGAACTTGAACGGCCCGGTCCCGATCGGCCGCGACCGCATCTCGCGCGGCGACACGTGGCAGGGATAGATCGGCGTGTAGCCGGAGGCGAGCAGCGCCAGGAAGGACGGCTGCGGCTCCTTGAGCTCGAAGGTGACCTCGAAGTCGCCGTCAAGCCGCACGTTCATGACGTTGTGGTACCAGACCTGGCGCGGATTGAGGCGCAGCCCCTCCTTCGCCTTGCCGAGCAGCAGGTCGAAGGTGCAGCCGACGTCCTTCGACGTAAAGGACTTGCCGTCATGCCATTTGATGCCTTGGCGCAGCTTGAAGGTGAGGCGCTTTCTGTCGGCACTCCAAGTCCAGCTTTCCGCGAGATCGGGCACAATCGTCTCCAGACTGTTGACCGGCTTGCCCTGATCGAACAGGACGAGATTGTTGAAGACCGCCATGAACGGATTGACCGTCGAGACGGTGGCCTCCTCGTGGATCGAAGTGGTCGGCGGATTGTCACGGTGGTAGTATTTGAGCGTTCCGCTCTGCTTCTGTGCGGCGGCTGGCGTGCCTGCGACGAGCACGGCGAGCAGGGTCGCAGCCGACACGGTAGACAGCCTGGATTGCATCCGTTCCTCCCCTTTGAGCAGCACGCCCGGCAGCGGCATCGCCGCGCTTCTTGATTGTTGTGCGCTTTACGCTAGACGTTGTGATTTGCGCGATCAACCGCGAGGTGCGCGTGAAATCGTCACGCACAATGCCCACCGGCGCAGTCACGATGTCCGGGAAAGGAGGAGCTGCTGATGTGCAGGGGGCAGGGAGACCGGCCGCTCGGACGACGTCCGTCGCGTGCCCGCCTCATCGCAAGCCGCACACGTCGACCACATCCGGAAAGGGCGCACCGGGATCGTCGCAAACGACGATGGTCGAACTGGATTGGGTGGCCGTCCTTCCGCTTGGAAGAAGGATGCTCGTTGAAGCGCCCCGACCGGCCGACGAGGATTGAGTCCCGCCGGTTGAAGCAGATGTGCTCGCATTGAAATTGGCAACGGAACCGACCGCGTTGGCGGTACCGATCGGCTGATTGCTCTGTGCGGACGCAGGCATGGCGCAACCGGCTGACAAGATGAGGGCAAGCGGCAGAAGCCTCAGAGCTCTTTTCATTTTTCGCTCCCGTAGCGCCGGCACGACACAATGTTCACCAGCGGTCTCGGCCGGCGGATAGCCCCTGCGTCATCGGGTCGCCTTTGCCCCGGAACGACAGATCAGAAAGGAGCCGGCAAGTCAAAGTTTTGCGAGGCAAGGCCTGGATTTTGGGAGCTGCAACCGCAGCCATTCCCGTCGTACTATCGCCCCCAGAAGAAACGCCAGGAGGACGTCATGTCGATCATCCGCCTCATTCATATCAAGATCGATCCGTCGCAGACCGAGACTGCCGAGCGTATCTGGAAAACGGAATGCGCGACATTGATGATCTCGCAGAAGGGGTGCATTTCCGAGAAGCTGTTGCGAGCGCGGGAGCGCGGCGAGTTCATCTCCTATTCCGAATGGGAGACGGAGGCGGACATCGAACGCTACATGAACAGTCCGGCGCATAAGCAGATCGTGAGCCACACGCGCGGCGTCAAAGGCGCGAGCGCCGTGGTCAAGCTTTACGATCTGGTGAATTGAGAATCGGGCGGCAACACCCTATCGATTTGCGGCCACTGCCCTGCAGCAAGTTGCGATGCGCATGAGCCGGAGCACATCCTGCCTGCTGCCGGACGAGCGCACTGCCAAAGCGTCCACGGCGGTGTCGAACCGGGCCGGTCATTCACACTCGGAACAGCGAGGAGGCATCTTGCATATGTCAGGCGTCTGGAGTTGCAACGAGTGGGATCAGCTGGAAGAAGTGATCGTAGGCAATCCTCTGCATGCGCGGTTTCCGACGGCGGACCGAAGCTCCCAAATGGCGGAATTTTCCAACCGTTCCCTGGCCGAGATTCCGCGGGGCGCCTTTCCGCAACGGGTCATTGAAGAAACGCAGGAGGATTTGGATGAATTCGTTCGAATCCTGGAGGATTTGGGCATTACCGTCAAACGCCCGCAGACCTGGCCGCACGAGGCCAAGTTCTCCACAATTCATTGGGAGGCGCAGGGGTATTACAACTATTGTCCGCGCGATGTTCTGCTGGTCATCGGCAACCAGATCATCGAAACGCCCAACGTCATCCGCAGCCGCGCGCAGGAAACCTTCAGCTATCGGACGCTGCTGATCGACTACCTGAAGTCAGGAGCAAAGTGGTACAGCGCTCCCAAGCCCATGCTTCTGGACTCGCTGTTCGAGGCGGACCTGGGCAAGCCGACGCCGCGCAACGATGAGCCGGCCTTTGACGCAGCAAACGTCCTGCGTTTTGGCCGGGATTTGATCTACCTGGTCAGCGCCACAGGCAACGAGATGGGCGGACATTGGCTGCAGTCGATTTTGGGCGACGAATTTCGCGTGCATTTCTTCAAAGGCGTTTACTACGGCAGCCATATCGACTCGACCCTCGTAGCCCTGCGGCACGGCTTGATCCTCTGCAATCCCGCTCGGGTCAATGACGATACCTTGCCCGAGATTCTCAAGCAGTGGAAAGTCATCTACAGCCCGCCGATGGAGAACACAGACAGATATGATGCCGACTATCTGGCCAAAAGCATCGGCAGTGACTGGATCGACATGAATGTCTTCAGCATCAATCCGAACCTTGTCGTGGTCGACCGCAATCAGCCGTCTCTCATAAAGCTCCTGGAAAAGCACGGACTTGACGTCATCCCGCTGAAATTGCGCCACTCCAAGATGCTGGGCGGGGGGGCCCACTGTGTCACCCTGGACATCCGCCGCAACGGGACGCTCCAGCGATACTTCGATTGAGCATGGCGTTTCGGCATTCTCGCCGATGGATGCCCAAGTTGGCGAGCATGAGAGGACAGGCTTGACCCCGATCTTTGCAGCAACCGCCTTCGCAGCCTTCTTGTTGGTGACGTTCGCGGCCTGGAGGCGGTACCGTTGGGCGGCGCAAAAGGTGGCGCAGGCGGACACCTGCCCCTACAGCTTATCCGATGCGTTCGGCGACGATCACCTCGTCAACGTGCCGCACCAGAAAGGAGTGCGCTGGCTCACCGAGGTCTTCAGCCGCTCTGCCGAGAAGTTTCCCGATCTCACGGCCTTGCAGATTCCGCATACCGGAGAGTCCCTGACCTTCGCCGAGCTTGACGCACGCGCGCAGAGCGTGGCCGCGGCGCTTTCTTGCTTCCTCACCGGTCCCGACCAGGTCGTGGCCGTCGCGATGACACAGGACAACTGGCAGATCGTGGCCGCTCACCTTGGCATCCTCAAGGCGGGCGGCACCGTGATGTTACTGGACACCACGCTGCCCGAGTCGCTGGTCACCCACATGCTCAACGACGCGGCGCCGGTGGTCGTGCTTACGCGCGGGCAAGATGGGTTAGTCGACAGGTTAGGCGACAGGTTCCGCGACCTGCCCACGCTCGATGTCATGACGCTGCCGAAGAGGCCCGCCGGACAGCCGCCGATGCCGCCGCCGCCCTGGCTGGACGATCCGGCGCAGCGCCTGGCAACCATCTTCTACACCAGCGGAACAACCGGCATGCCCAAGGGGGTGGAGTGCCCGCACGCAGGTTACGTCAACCTCGCCCTGAGCTACGCCGATTACTTCGATCTCATTCCCGGCATGGATGCGACCTCGCTCATTTCGTCGCTGGGCTACGACGGCAGCATCTCCGAGATGTACAGCGCCTGGGTGTCGGGCTGCGCCGTGGTCATGCTGACCAAGGAACAGGTCCGCTCGGGCCCGGACCTGGTCGGCATCCTGCGCGAAGCCGAGGTCACGGTGCTGTTCTGCCCGCCGGTGCTGCTCACCACCCTCACAGCAAGCCCCGAGCTGGATCTCCCGTATCCGCTGTGCCGCTACGTGGTGCCGGCTGGCGAAGCCTTTCCCAGCGCGCTGGTCGAGCCCTGGACGCGGGGCCGACGGCAGATCATCAACACCTACGGGCCGACCGAGGCAAGCACCGACACCAGCCGCCAGAGCCTGCGGCCGGGCGAGCCGATCACCATCGGGGCGCCGTTCGCCAATATCACCTACGTCATCCTCGAGCCCGATGCGCTGACCCCGTTGCCGCACGGGCAGGCCGGCGAGCTCTGCATCGGCGGAGTGCACGTCGGGCGCGGCTACCGCAACCTGCCGGAGCAGACCGCCCGCAAGTTCATCGCGCACCCGCGGTTCGGGCGCCTCTACCGCACCGGGGACAGATGCAAGATCGACATCCGGACGCAGCGCGTGCACTTTCTCGGCCGCATCGACGTGCAGCTCAAAGTGCGCGGCCACCGGGTTGAGGCGCAGGCCGTCGAGGACATCCTGCAGACGCAGTTCGGCGAGATCGAAGCCGCTGTCCTCGACTATCAGAACGAGACGCTCGTCGCCTTTGTCGCCGCGCCTTGCGTCTGCAAAAGCGGGATCGCGGGGGTCGCTCCGGCGCCGCCGGAGTGGGCTGCCCGGGTGACGGCGACGCTCGCAAGGCAGCTACCCGCGCCGTCGGTCCCGACAAAGATCTTCCTTGTCGACGGGTTCGTCATGAAGCCGGTGTCGGGGAAGATCGATCGGGAGCGCCTGCCAAAGCTCTCTCATCTCCCCGCGAACGGCGAGCCGGAGGCGGAAACGGCGGCCGGCGCGCGGGAGGCAGGAGAGAGAGAGCTCAAAGCGCCCGACGCGGATGCCGGCTTGGACCCTGCGTGCGCACAAGTGCTGGCGATCTGCAGGGCCGTGTTTGGGACCCCGCTGGGATTGGACGACGGGTTCGTCGAGGCCGGCGGGCACTCGATCCTGATCGCGCGCCTGGCGCAGCAGCTGCAGGCTGCGGGATGGATGGTGCCGGTGCGGGCGCTGCTGAGCGACTGCAACACGGCACGAAAGGTGGCGAGCCGCCCGTGCACGCTCGGGCAGGGCTCCACTCCGGCCGCGGCCGCCGCGCAGCCCCGCCAGTGCGGCGCAGAGCCCGATATCGCCGCGACAGAGGTGCTGCCTGCCGGATATTTCACTACCCTGCAGGTCCTGTTTGCGATGTTGCTGTATTCGCCGGGCCCGGCGGCCTTGCTCATCGGCTTGAGCTACCTCGACGTTGGGACGTTGCTCGCCACGGCCGGTCTCGCGGAGTTCATCATTGCCGGATTCTTTCTCTACCTCATGGGCCTTGTGGCGCCGTTTGCCGGCCTGCTCTGGGTCATGACCATCAAGCTCTTCATGAGCGGCGACATCTCCAGGAACAACGTGAGGCCGGGCGTCTATCCCAAGTGGAGCAGGATGCACCTGCGCATTTGGTGCATCGGGCGGCTGGAGAGCATGGTGCTGGTCACGCTGCGCCTGATGTATCGCAGCGCCCCGCTCCTGGCGTTCGTGTTGCGGCGGCTTGGCGCCGGCGTGGGCGACAACCTTCAGTGCGCGCACGATGCCGAGCTGTCGGGGCCGCTGGATCTGCTCTTCATCGGCGATGATGTCGCCATCCAGACCGGCGCCTACATTCAAACGACGAGGTGGTCGGGGCAGTACCTGCATGTCGGGGCTGTTCGCCTTGAGAGCGGATGCAAGATCGGGATGCGCGCCGCCGTCGCTCCCAGCGTGACGGTGGGGAGCGGGAGCTGGATCACTCCGTTCACCGCGATTCTTGCCGACGTGGGCTCACAGGAGATGTGGGAAGGAGCTCCTGCCCGCCTTGGCGGCCGCTGCACCGTGCTCAGGCGAACGGCGAACGCCTGCCGCTATGCATGCCCGGTCTGGTTGCTGGAGACCCTCAACATTCTCATGCAGATCTTCCTGTCTTTTTGGCTCGTCGTGGTCCCCACTGCCGCGGTCTTGTGGCTCGCCACCGGCCTGATACCCGCCGGAGATGCCGAGCTTTCCGGCGAATATTTCAGGGCGACGCCGCTTCCCGAGATCGTCTGGCGGCTGGCGCTTTACGCATTCATCACCACCGGCGCCACCGTCGTCGTGACTTCTTTGCTCGGCTGCCTGTTCATCCGCTGCACGGCCGCTTCGCCGGGGCTCTATCCCGCGCGCGGGCTCGCCGGCGCTCTGCTCATGTACAGAATGGCGATGATGAACCGCGTCCAGAGACAGTGGACCTGGACCGTCACCGGCCAGTATCTGCGCGCGCTCGCGGGCATGCGATTCCCGCGGATCGGCGGCTCCGAATGCGACCTCATGTTCAACCTCGTCCCGGAGCTGGCCACCGCCGACTCCCGGATGTTCTGGTCCAACGGCTGTTTCACGAACATGCTCGACTATGGATCCGAGCACCTGCAGCTGCGCCAGCTCGACATGCCGCACAATTTCTTCAGCGGCAACAACTGCGTGGCCGAGTACGGGCATTTCCCGTCCAACTTCCTCCTGGGGGTCTCCACGCCGGCCAATGACATAGAATTCCGCCGGCAGATGCAGTCGCGGCCTGGCGAACCCATCACGGTGGCGGGAAACCCGCCGGTGAAATTTGCGAGCGCGTCGTTTGGGGCCGAGAACGAATCCGGCAGGTTGCCGGGCTTCCCCCTGTTCCTGATCCGCATCCTCCTGTTTGACCTGCTCGGCATCAGTATTGTGCCCATCACCGAAGGGCTGATCTTCACGATCGTGTACATCTGCTTGTCGCGGTCGGGCGCACACCCGATCCTCGGCGCCGCGATTGCTCTGGCGCTCACCGAGGCCGGTCTGGTTCTGCTCAGCGTCGCGATCAAGATAATTCTCGTCGGCAGCAGATGGGGGGCAGATGATTCGACGCCGTTCTGGTCCTGGCGGCACTTCGCCTACTTCTTCGCGCAGGACTGCTTCTTCGCCTGGTGCAGAGGGCCGCTTGCGTTTTGTGCAGGCACCGTCCTGTCGAATTCCATCCTGCGCCTCATGGGATGCGGGATCGGGCAACGAACCATCGTGACACGGCCATTGCAGTGCTCCGACTGGAACGCGGCGAGCTTCGGCAGCGACTGCGTCATTGACGGCTTCCTGCAGTTTCACAGCTTCGAGAGCACGACGCTGACGGTCAAGCGTGCCCGGATCGAGGACGGCTGCGCAGTCGCCTTCGGCGCCACCGTGATGGGCGGGGCCGTGATCGCGCGGGAGACGACGCTGTTGCCGCTGTCCCTGATCCTCAAGGAGATGAACCTGCCGACGGCCACCTACGAGGGGAGTCCCGCGCAGCCTGTGAGCGTCGCAAGCACGAGTGCGGGAATGCACCATGCCACCCGCGCGCCGGCGGCGGCCCGCGCGGTTGACAATACCGACTGGCTGAAAACCGCCGCCATCATCTTCGTGCTGGCCGACCATTTCGGCCATTTCTTCATGGAAGATGACCGCTGGTGGTCCGTAGCCGGACGCCTTGCAGCTCCGATCTTCTTCTTCCTCATGGGCTACGCCCGGAGCCGGACCGTCCCGCTCCATTGGGTGTGGCTCGGAATAATCCTGACCCTGCTCGACAGCTGGAACTCCGACTGGGCCTGGGTGGCGCCCAACATTCTTTTGAGCCTCGCATTCATCCGCATGGCGCGTCCCCATTCAGAGATCCTTCTGCAACGTCACGGCTGGACCGCCTTTGCATTTCTCGTCTGCGCACTGCTCGCGATGCTGGCGCCGGCAGCGAAGCTCGTCGATTACGGCGCGGAGGGATGGCTGTGGGCGCTGTTCGGCCTGTGCCAGCGCCGCTATGTCGACGGCAGATCAGCCGCCGACGGGCGGAACGCAGCGCAGGCCGGGTTGCCGCCCCCGCACGTTGCGGCAGAGAACGCCCTGCGCCTCCTCGCCTGCCTGATTGCCGCGGCCGTCTACATCTGGCAGGAACAAAGGGAATACTCGTTTCCTCAGGCTCATCTCACCGTACTTATGGTGGGCGTCGGCATGCTGTCGCTTGCGCTGTGCCTGTTCGAGCGCGGCCGCAGCCCGGTCCAGCCGCCGCGGACTACAGGCGGCGTGCTGCGTTTCATCGGCCGGCACACCCTGGAAATCTACGCAATCCAGCTTGCCGGTTCCGAGCTTCTCGTGAAGCTGCTGCCCGGTCTCGCGCCCTGACCGGGAGGGGCGGTTACGGCGCCTATGACCATTCGAGATCCCGAAAAGAATTTCGAATCGCTGTGGAACACCTTCCACAACAGATATCCATTCTTCGAGCTCAGGAACGTCGATTGGCACAAACAGTACGATAGCTACAGACCCAAGGTGACGAGCAACACCAGCGACGATGAGCTCTTCGATATCTTTCGCCGCATGCTCGACCCGCTCGATGACGGCCATGTCGAGCTCAAAGCAAAAGCAAGCCGCGATCGCAGGGCACGCTA
>Ga0182033_10000905_pt1 | contig 14506 bp, 11 predicted proteins | sample tim00Cox0000000H_FD_125968 | JGI IMG/M metagenome (GOLD analysis project Ga0182033, IMG submission 125968) | Lab enrichment of tropical soil microbial communities from Luquillo Experimental Forest, Puerto Rico - timezero.00C.oxic.00.000.00H | ecosystem: Environmental > Terrestrial > Soil >...
CGCCGGACATCGTTGTGATTCCGAATGTGGGAGTGGTCTATACCGGAAACCTCAAGAAGCAGTCCGAGCACGGCGGCTTCGCGCATGACGATACCAATGTGGTGCTGTTGGTATCCAGTCCTGGCCTTGCGCCCCAGACCATCCACAGCTTTGTGGAAACGGCTCAAGTGGCTCCCACGATCCTGAAAATCCTGGGCCTGGATCCGAACGCCCTGGATGCGGTGAGGCAGGAAGGCACGCCCGTCCTTCCGGGTCTCTTCGGCGGCCAAAACTCACAATAGCTCGATGGACTAAAGCGAAAGCAAAAAGGGCGTTCCTCAGCGGGACCGCCCTTTTCTATTTTGGCCTTCCATGTCAAGCGACTGACGTTACTGTGACTTACTTTGCGAAGCGCACGCTGTCGAGGATGGCGTTGAACGTCTTGTCGTATTTTTCGTAGACAGGTTGCGGCGCCACGCAGACGAACGAGACCAGGCCTTCAGGCCGAAGAGTGGTGACCACCCAAGCTGTTTCCTGGCCGCCCACCGGTGAATCGTTGCAGAGATAAGTCGCGAGACAGGGCTGGCCATTTAAGCGCACCCGCTCGGGGTCCTGTGTAATTTTCATGTTCGGGTTGGACTTGTGTAGCTCTTGAATGAGCTGCTGCGTGGCTCTGTTCAGAGCATCCCAATCGTTGCGATCGCCGGTCGCTTACGTCACAGTGATGATCAGCCCGTGCGCGAGCGACGCGTGCCCGCTCGCGTCATTCACCACGCCGCCTTCCGGCGCAAAAGAAACGCCGCCGCCGTTACTGTCGTAGTACGCTGCTCGCCCAATTGAAGTCTGTTCCCAATAGGATTTTCATCGGGCCAAAGCTGTCTATCGAACCGAAACCGGCCACGCATTTTGGAGCAAGGCGGATGGCAACATCAAATTTGCGTATTTGCTTGGCTACTCCGATGCGGAGCAGACGCTTAGGCTTGTTCTGGGCAAAGTGACACAGTCAATGTGTACTGATGCTGGAAAGGAATCGGTTAAGGAATTCGACAGAAAAATGCCCATGCCCAACAACATTACTGTCAAACAGGCGAGCGAAGGCATCGATGATTTCTATAAGGATTGGAAAAACCAGAGCATTCCCCTTCTTCTTGCTCAGAATATCGTAAGGTTACAAATCGCTGGCAGGCCACAAGCCGAAATAGAAGAGGCGATTAGAAGGGCGAGGGAGGCAGCTTCCAATAAGTAAGAAAGGGGCTTGGACCATTGCTGGGATTGTGTTGGGGAGTGGGAGCCGACCTGTTGCAAGATGCGTTGCAAGAGCCAAGACTCGGAGGTGCTGTGTTGCGGCCATTCGCTTAATCGTTGGGCTCGATCGGCTCGCACTCTGGACGGCGATAGACCTTCAGGGTCTTTCTTTGACCGATGTGCCCCGTGGGCAGCGTCGCGGCATTCCTAGCTGGCGCGACGGCACGGGGAACGTCGATCTGCGCCGCCCCATATCGCGAACGGTATACATTCCGCGGCCGGCTCGAGAGCTTCGGCGATGCTTCCCCCAGATATCTTCCGACCCCGACGTGACGCGCGAATTCCGCCTGCTTCGTGTCGCGAAAGTTTGTCCAAATAGCGAAGAAACCGGGTGGGGAGACGCTTCGGCGAGGGGAGGCGCTAATCTGCGGCTTTGCTTCGCGGCGCGACGGGCTTCCAGCGCAGCACCGGCTTGCGCGCTGCTCCGACTTCATCGAGGCGCCGCACTCGCGTCGTGTGCGGCGCGTTTTTCACGATTTCAGGTTGTGTCACGGCCTCTTCTGCGATGGACTTCATGGCGTCGATGAACAGGTCGCATTCCTCCCGCGATTCAGATTCGGTCGGCTCGATCATCAAGGCGCCCGGAACGATCAATGGAAACGCGGTGGTGTAAGGATGAAAACCATAGTCGATCAGCCGCTTGGCGATGTCCATGGTGTTTACGCCGTTCTTCTTTTGAATCGCATCGCTGAAAACCACCTCATGCATCGAAGGCAGGGAATAGGGGAGGTCATAAACGCCCTCAAGGTGCTTTCGAATGTAATTCGCATTGAGCACCGCATCTTCGGTGGCCCGGCGGATACCCGGCCCGTACGCAAGAATGTACGCCAGCGCGCGAACCAGCACGCCGAAATTGCTGCTGAACGCCTTCACTTTGCCAATCGAGTCCGGGCGCACCGGCTGGAGGGCCAGCCGGCCGCCTTCTTTTTCCACCAGGATCGGCACGGGGCGGAAAGGCTCCAGAATTTTCCTCATTGCGACCGGGCCGGCTCCCGGTCCCCCCCCGCCGTGCGGCGTCGAAAAGGTCTTGTGCAGGTTCAAGTGCATGACGTCCACGCCGAGATCGCCCGGGCGGGTTATGCCCGCAAGCGCATTCATGTTCGCGCCATCCATGTACAGCAAAGCGCCCTTCGCGTGCAAAATCTGCGCGATTTCCGGCAGGTTTTGCTCGTAAATCCCCAGTGTCGAAGGGTTGGTGATCATCAATGCCGCAACGTCTTCGTTCACCAGCTTGCGCAGGCCTTCGAGGTCGACCTGCCCCTGCGCTCCCGATTTGATGTTTTCGACTTCATAGCCCGCGATCACCGCCGTCGCAGGGTTCGTGCCGTGCGCAGAATCGGGAATCAACACTTTCTTGCGCGGATTCCCCTGTTTTTGCAGGTACGCGCGGATCAGCAGCAATCCGGTGAGCTCGCCCTGGGCCCCTGCGGCCGGCTGCAAGGTAATGGCATCCATCCCGGTAATCTCCAGCAGGCATTGTTCCAGCAAGCGCAGAATTTTTAAGCAGCCTTGCGATACATCCTGCGGCTGATAGGGGTGCTCGGTTGCGATTCCTTCGAGCCGCGCCACAAATTCATTGACGCGCGGGTTGTACTTCATCGTGCAGGAACCCAGCGGATACATCCCCAGGTCAATCGCGTGGTTCCAAGTGGAAAGACGCGTGAAGTGGCGGACCACCTCGATCTCGCTGACTTCCGGAAAACCCTCGATGCCTTCGCGCCGATAGTGTGCGCCCAGCACTTTCGCCGGCTCCGCCTTGGGTACGTCGAGCGGCGGCAATTCGAACGCGCGCTTGCCGGGCGACGATTTCTCGAAGATCAGGCCTTCGTTCTGATTCGTGTGCCGCGATGCCTTTTTGATTTTTTCGCTCATGTCTCCCAGGAGTCTGGCTGAAATGGCCGCAACCGCCACTGGAATGTTTGTCTCTTGTCTAAACCGGCTGCTCCAGCGCCCGCTTCACCGAGCCCGCAAACCGTTCAATTTCCGCGCGCGGCATCGTTTCGGTGACGCACACCAGCGCATGCTTCGTAAGTTCCGGATACGGCGTACCGAGAGCCAGTGGCCCGACGATTTTTTCCCGCAACAGGTGCGCATTCACAATTTTCACCGAGCGTGGCAGTTCGACGGTGAATTCATTGAAGAACGGAGCGTCAAAGGCGCGCCGCACGCCGGGAATCTTCAGCAATTCCGCGAGCGCGAACTGCGCTTTTGAAAGATTCTGTTCCGCCATTTCGCGCAAGCCTTCTTTGCCAAGCAGCGTCAAGTGCACCGTTGCTGCCAGCGCGCAAAGCGCCTGATTCGTGCAAATGTTCGAAGTAGCTTTCTCGCGCCGGATGTGCTGCTCACGCGTTGCGAGTGTAAGAACAAATCCTCTGTGTCCCGCAGAGTCCGTCGTCTGTCCTGCTAGCCTCCCGGGCATTTGGCGAACGTATTTTTCCCGCGCCGCAATCACGCCGGCAAAGGGTCCGCCATAACTCGGCGGCAAGCCGAAGCTTTGCGCTTCGAGCGCCACAATGTCCGCCTCTGCCGGCGGCCGAAGCACTCCCAGCGAAACGCCCTCGGCAATCGAGACGACCAACATCGCGCCAACCGCGTGCGCCGCTTCGGCCAGTGGCCCGTACGATTCGATCGCGCCAAAAAAGTTTGGCGATTGCGCGACGACTGCGGCCACGTCGTCTTTCAACACGCCCTCCAACGCTTTTACATCGACGGTACCGCTGGCAGCGAAAGGAATCTCCTCGATGCGCAATCCGGAGTTCTTCGCGTAGGTTTTCAGCACTTCGCGGTATTCCGGATGCACCGAACGCGCCACGAGCACGCGCTGCCGTCCGGTCAGCCTTTCTGCCATCAACACCGCTTCCGTCGTTGCCGTCGAGCCGTCATACATCGACGCGTTCGCCACGTCCTGCCCAGTCAGCTGGCACATCAACGTCTGAAACTCGAAAATCGCCTGCAGAGTGCCTTGCGAAATTTCCGCCTGATACGGTGTGTACGAGGTAAGGAATTCACCGCGCTGGATGACGGTGTCGGTCACCACCGAACGTTGGTGGTTGTAAACGCCCGCGCCGAGAAAACTCGCAAAGCCTGCTGCGTTTTCCGCCGCGCGCTGTTTGAAATACTGGATGACTTCCCCTTCCGAGTAAGGCCCAGGGATCTTCAACGCCTCGCGCAGCCGGTACTTTTCCGGAATGCTCGAAAACAGCTCATCGATCGATTTTGCGCCGATGGCGGCCAGCATTTCTTGCCGCTCGATGGGACTCTTCGGGAGATAGCGCATTAGGCGGAGGTTTCCTTGCCCTTCTCCGCGATATAGGCTTCATAAGCGGCCGCGTCCATCAAATCGCTGATCCCTTTGGCGTTTGTCACTCGCACCTTGATCAGCCACGCGGCCCCGTGCGGGTCATTGTTGATCATCTCAGGTTTGTTTTGAAGCTCGCCGTTCGATTCGATGACTTCCCCAGAGGCGGGGGCGTAAATCTCGCTGACGGCCTTCACCGACTCGACCGTGCCAAACGATTTTCCCGCCTCAATCTTGGCGCCTGGCTTGGGCAGTTCGACAAAAACCACGTCGCCCAGTTCGTGCTGCGCGTGGTCGGTGATGCCGATCGTGGCCAGGTCTCCTTTCAGCTCAATCCACTCATGCTCTTTGGTGTAGCGATACGACTTCGGATACGCCATCAAACTACTCCTTGCATTCGCAATCCTTGCATGCGTCTCAAACGGACTGGCTAGGCTATCTTCCGCTCGCCTGCGGCGCGGCTGTATTTTTCTGCCGCTTGTAGAACGGAGTTCGAACCACCTGAGCTTTGTGCTTTTGCCCGCGAATCTCCACGTACAAAATCGTACCTACCGCCGAATACGTTGGCGGGACGAAGGCCAGCGCGATGTTCTTGCCCAAAGTCGGGGAAGGCGAACCGCTCGTCACCACCCCGATGCGTTCTCCGGCTCCGTTCGAGCAGCAATACTCGTCCCGTGCGATCCCGCGATCGATCATCTCGAGGCCCACGAGCGTGCGCGCTAATCCCGAGGCCTTGGAGCGCTCGAGCGCCGCTCGGCCGATAAAATCGCCCTTCTCCGTTTTGCAGTACCGGTCGAGCCCGGCTTCCCATACATTGATCTTGTCGCTGATCTCGTGCCCATAGAGCGCCATCTTGGATTCCAGCCGCAGCGTGTTGCGTGCGCCGAGGCCGCAGGGAATGACTCCGAACCCGCGCCCTGCCTCGATCACCTGGTTCCAGACTCTTTCGCTTGTCGATGAGTCGGACGGTACGTAAATTTCAAATCCGTCTTCGCCCGTATATCCGGTGCGGGCAATCAACGCATTCTTCAGGCCGCATACCGCGCCGTGGGTGAACCAATAATTCTTAATGCCGCTCAAGTCCGCGTCCGTCAGCGTTTGCACCACCGCCGCGGCCCGCGGCCCTTGAATCGCCAATTGAGAGTACGCGTCGCTCAGATCCTCGACCACGCAATCGATGCCCCTGGTATTTTCACGCACCCAGTTGATGTCTTTCTCCCGCGTGCCCGCGTTAATCACCAGCAGATAATCGTCTTCGCCCAACCTGTGCACGATCACGTCATCAACAAACGTGCCTTCCGGATAAAGCATCGCCGAGTATTGCGCCTGCCCAATCGCCAGCCGCGACGCGTCATTCATGGTGATGTGTTGTACCGCCGCAAGCGCTCCCCCGAGCTTCGTCCCGCTGCGAATGCGAATGTCCCCCATGTGGCTGACATCGAAGACACCGACATTTCCTCGAACCGCTTTGTGTTCGGCGATCAAACCGCCGCTTGACGGGTATTCCACAGGCATGTCCCAGCCGCCGAAATTAACCATTTTCGCGCCAAGACGGCGGTGCAATGCGTTCAAGGCCGTTTTGCGAAGCGAACTTGTTTGAGAAGTTGTGGCGGAATCCATTCCAATCGCTCGGCAGAGACCGATACTAACATGCGCCTGCAAAGGCGGTCAAAGAAACGGCGCGACAGACGCGACGGACCAGACGGAGAATACCGCAAACCGATGCACGACTCGCCATCGAGCAGCCACGTTGGCCTTGCCGCGCGCGGCTTCGCTCAGGTACAGTTTTCTTGAGGGCGCTTATGGAAGGTGCAACCGTTTGTGTGCAGTGCGAGATGCCGGAGGAACGCTGCGCCTGCGAGAAGTACTGCACCATTTGCAAAGGGCAGCACAGCATCCGTCTCTGTTCGGACGGGCTTTATTATTGTCCCGATTGCCGGGAAGCCTGCGACGTTGGGCTGGCTAGTAGCCGTGGCCGCTGAACTGAAAAGCATGCACATGTGCCTTGACGCCGACGCCCGCCTGGCAGCGGCGGCGGGCGCTGTTGCCCGCTTCTTCGCGGAGGCCGCCGGGCTTGAAACCGACGCCGTCGCTCGCTTGCAATCCGCGGTCCTCGACGCCTGCAATGAAGCTTTCAAGTGCCTCTCGGCCAAACACCCCCACCTCGAAATGACCTTCGCGCGTTTTTCCGACCGCATCGAAGTTTCTCTCTCCCATGAGGAGGAGCCTCCCGGCTTTGACCTGCGCCCGATTACGAGCTTTGCCGCAAAGAAAACAGCAAGCCCAGGAAACTCGGAAACGTTAGTGGGCGTAGACCGCGTGCAACACGAAACCCACGGCAGGGAAGTTGTGACCCGCCTGACCAAGTACCTCCGTCAAGTCGCGCCCAGCGTCTAACGGTCTCGAAAATAGAACAGGCCGGTCAAAGTTTTTGCCCGGCCCGTTCTCTCTTGCACGACGCCTGCGTTTTACATCTTCAATGCGAATGTATTTTTCCGGATGAGCGCCGTCATCTGCTCGTCGCTTAGCGACATGTTGAGCGTGACCCGGTCTCCGGCGGGCGTGATGCGCGCCTGATCGAGCAGGTCCGCCAGCTCCGGATTCTCTTTTTGCGCCTGGTAGCGCTTATACAGGAATCCCGCCTGCAGCAGTTGGCCGAGCGTGTTCGCGTCTTCGGTGGATCCGCAAATGGCCTGGAACTTTCCATTAATGCCGCTGTCTGCGTCCACATTAATGATCAGGTTTTGCATCCGCGCCACGAGCTTCGCCGCCTCGGGAAACTGCTCCACTTCTGGCGCCAGTTGCTGCATCGCCAGCCGCGTGTACGCGGGATTCAGCACCGCCCAAACCACGCCGCTTCCGTTCGCTTCATTGATCAGGGGGAAGAGCCTGTCGTTCCTCAGAAGGCCTTCCTCTTCGCCGAAGCGTACGCCGACCATTTTTTCGAGGATAGCGCGATGCCCGAACGCCGCGGTATTCGAATCGATGAAGAAGAAAAAAAGGTCGCTCGCCCCGGAACCTGTGCCGAACGAGAACAGCGTGTAACCCCGCGTCTTGAACGTCGGCAGCTTCTGTTGCTTGAAATATGCTTCCGTCGAATTCGGATTGTAGGTGCCCAGCGCAACTCCGACGATTTCTTCACCGCTCGGAACCGCTGACGAACCCGACCCCTCGCTCTTGGCGTTCAGCCCTTCTGCCACGAGCCCCCAGGCCAGTTCGTCGACCTGCGAATTCGGATCCACGCCCGCCGACGCCAGGAATTTCTCAAATTGCCGGAACCTCTCCGGAATCATCTGCTGCTGCAATTGCGGGAACCATTTTTCAGACCGCGCCTTCTTTAGGTCACAGTACGCAAATTCGCCGATATTCTTTGGGAACAGCGCAATGGTGTCTGTACCGAGGCGGCCTGCCCGCGCCGGTTTGGGCGCCGCCATGAGGATGGCCGTCGCAATTGCCGTGGCGCCGGCCTTGCCGATCGCCCTGATCGCTCTCATGAAATGCTCCTTTCGGAATGGGCCGAGGGACCCTCTATTTTACGCGCTTCCGGCTCGAGGTGCATTGCCCAATCGCGGCTCGAGCGCCGCGATCTTCGCACGCGTAGCTAGAACGTAAGCCGTATCCTTTAAACTAGCCAGGTTGATCTCCACGTTGGCGAGGGCTCCGCGGGCTGCTGCCTCGGCCAGCAGACGTGCTACCTGCAAGTCTGAACGCATGGATGCCGCGACGATACCCTCCAGTTGTCCCAGGCGTTCGAAAAGGGCAACCGTCCGCTCGGCCACCTGCAGGGGAACTTCAGCGGCCCCTTTGGTCGTCCTCTCGACAGCCTCGGTGCGCTCGCGCGTTTCCTTCTCGTTCCCTTGAGGCAGTTTGAAGGCCGCCATCACCGCGTCGTACGATTCGGCGTCGCGGTCAATCGCCTCGGCAAGCTCGCCCGCGGTTTTCCGTAGGTCGTCGAGCGCTCGGGAAAGTTGTTCGACGTGCGCGGCTTGCGATTTCTTTTTCCGGGAAAGCCCGGTAACCATCTGCCCCAGCGAAGCCGCCAGGGCCGCGGTGAACGCCGAAGCGCTGCCGCCGCCCGGCGTTGCCGCCGGTGTTGCCACCGCTTCGAGGAACGGCCGCGCCAATCCTGCAAGCTTTCCGTCCTTGGCCGTTGCGGGCGGCGCGCCGCCGAGCGCGTCGGCCAGCCGGTTCTCAAACACTTGCGCGCGGGAAAAATTCTCAAGCTGGAGGAAAAAGTCTGCCGCCATTTCCAGCGCCTTTTTGGGCACCAGTCCCACGATCTCGCTGCCCACGGGTATTGCGCCGTAGCGCTCCGCTTCGCGCTTCACCATTTCGTACACGCGATGCATGGGTGTCTGCTCGAAATCCGTCAGATTGATGGAGACCTGCGCCAAGTTGCGCGCTTTCAATTCCACGCCCATCGATTTCACGTACCGCAATCCACCCGACGAAAACCGAATGGCCTTGGCAATCTTCTGCGCGACCACCACGTCAGGCGTGTTCAGGTTCACGTTGTAGGCAATCAAGAACTTGCGCGCGCCCACGATGGTTACCCCGGCGGTGGGGTGCACTTTCGGCTCACCAACGTCCGGCTGCCGGTCGTGATTCTTCTTCATTTCCTCGCGCAGCCCTTCGAATTGTCCTCGCCGCACGTTTTCCAGGTTCACGCGGTCGGGCCGGGTGGCCGCCGCTTCGTAAAAGAAAACGGGAATGCGATAGCGGTTCCAGATCTCTGCGCCCACGCGCCGAGCCAGCGCCACACAATCTTCAATCGTCACCTGATCGAGCGGAATAAAGGGCACCACGTCGGTTGCTCCCACGCGCGGGTGGGCGCCTGCGTGCTTTGTCAAGTCGATCAATTCCATTGCTTTGCCGACGCCCAGCAGCGCCGCTTCAGCGACCGCCTCCGGCTCTCCCGCCAGGGTGATCACGGAGCGGTGATGGTCCGCGTCCATCTCGCGGTCCAGTACATACACGCCCGGCACGCTGCTCATGGCCCCGACGATAGCCTGGACTTTTGCCGGATCCCGACCCTCGGAAAAATTCGGCACGCACTCAATCAGTCGTTTCATCGTTTTGGTTTCTTGTTTTTCGTTTTCTTGTCGTCGGGATTCACCCAGTTGTTCGGCAGCTTCGGTGCGCGGCCTGGCAGCGTCGGTCGCTCATAAACGAAGGGCCGCTTTTTCTCCGTGGAATTTGCCTCCGAAGTCGGATTAAGCTCCGCCGGAATGGCGGAAGGTCGAACTCCAGGTGCTTGAGAAGGTGCCGCCGGTGTCGGCCGCTGCTTTGGCAATTTAGGCCAAGCCGGGCGTGAACCCTGTCTGAGCGGCCACTGCGGCCCAATCATCGGTTTCATCCCCGGTGGCAGAGGCAAAGGCTCTTGGGGCGTTTGCGCGGATGCCGGAGCTTGCGGCGGGACGGTCTTCTCATTTTCCGATTTCTCCGCAAGATAGCCTCTCGACTGGTGCGCAAACCAAATCAATGCCGTTATCCAGGCCGCTACGATCAGCGCGTTATAGGCGCTGAACCCCCCGGCCTTCCCCAGGATGGCCGCGCTCAGGAAAACCAGCGCCAAAAGGAGATAAAAATATTCTTCGAAGAGGCTTTTGGTCCTCCTTTGCCCGATTTTCGGAAGTTTCAGTCTCCGGACGGGCTTGCCTGTATAGCTAGTTCCTGGACTCTTTTGCGGCATGGATCACGCGACCGCGCTTGATGGTCATCCAGCAGTGGTTCACTCCAAAATAATAAGGAATTTCGCGGTAGTCGGCCACCTCGAATACGGCAATGTCCGCTTGTTTGCCAACCTCGAGCGAGCCAACCTGCTTGTCGCGCCTGAGCGCGAAGGCGCCATTGATGGTCGCGGCGCCGATGGCCTCCGCAGGCGTCATTCGCAACTGCGTGCACGCCAGCGACAAAATCATGGCCATGCTCAGTGTCGGGCTGGTCCCCGGGTTGTAGTCGGTGGCCAGCGCGACAATCGCACCCGCGTCAATCAGCGCTCGCGCCGGTGCGTACTTCTTCCATCCCAGATGGAAATCGCATCCCGGCAGCAGCGTTGCCACGGTCTCCGATTTTCCGAGCGCGCGAATATCGCTCTTGTTCACATGCTCGAGATGATCGCAGCTCGCCGCGCGCAAAAGAATGGCCAATCGCGTTGCGCCGCTTCGCGAAAGCTGCTCGGCATGCATTCGCGGAGCCAGCCCCCATTGCCGCCCCGCCTGCAGCACGCGCTTGGATTCCGCCGCACTGAACGCGCCGCGGTCGCAAAAGACATCGCAAAATTCGGCCAGGTGGTGCTCGGCGATGGTTGGCAGGAGATTTTCCTCCAGCAATTGGATGTAGCGCTTGGCTCCGTCCGCCTTCTTGCGAAACTCTTCCGGTACTACGTGTGCGCCGAGGAATGTCGAAACGATGTCCAGCGGCTGCTCCGTTGCCAGTTCCTTGTGCTGCTTCAGGATCTTTAGTTCGCTCGCAACATCCAGCCCGTAGCCGCTCTTGGCCTCGATCGTCGTCGTGCCGTGCGCGGCAAATTGCTGCAAAGCCGCGAGCGCCCGCTTCTTTAGCTCATCCGCGGTAGCCGCGCGCAGCCTCTTCACCGAATTGAGAATCCCGCCGCCCTTGCGCGCAATCTCCTCGTAGCTCGCTCCCTGGATCTTCAGTTCGTATTCTTCGGCGCGGCTCGCCGCATGAACCAGGTGTGTGTGTGAATCCACGAATCCCGGCAGCGCCACGCGCCCGCCCAAATCCAATTTGTCCACCGCTCGCGCGCCGGGCAGGGCTTCGACCTGCCCGCGCGTTCCCGCGGCCGCGATCAGGCCATCGCGCACAAGCAGCGCGCCATCTTCGATCAACTCCAAGTTCGAAAGGGAACTGCCGCGCCGCGGACCGCGTCCGCCAAGCGTCAGCAACTGCGATGCACCGGTGATGAGCAGGGAATCGCCCAAGGCCCTGGTATTATGCCGGATTGCTCTTTCCTGAGAACAGACGAAAACGTTTACTTTAGTGCGCGAGACGCCTCGACAGCTATCCCCGGCACAGGAGCCAGGCAGGCCGCGTAGAGCATAACCGAATTGGTTGCCAGCTAAACCAACTGAATCTGGTTGGCCTCCGCCCGGTCATAGCATCGGTACTTTCACGCCGGTCTTCTTCGCGAAAGCAATCGCTTCCGGATACCCGGCATCCACGTGCCGCGCCACGCCCATTCCCGGATCGTTCGTCAGCACACGCTCGATGCGCTTCGCCATTTCCTTCGTTCCGTCCGCCACGGTCACTTGCCCGGCGTGCTCGGAGTAACCAATCCCCACGCCGCCGCCGTTGTGAATCGACACCCACGACGCCCCGCTCGCTGTATTGATCAGTGCATTCAGCAGAGGCCAGTCCGCGACCGCGTCCGACCCGTCGCGCATCGCTTCCGTCTCGCGGTACGGCGACGCCACCGAGCCGCAGTCCAGATGATCGCGCCCCATCACGACGGGAGCCTTGATCTCTCCCCGCGCCACCAGGTCGTTTAACGCCAATCCAAATTTGTCGCGCTCGCCGTATCCCAGCCAGCAAATTCGCGACGGCAAGCCCTGAAACTTCACCCGCTTTTGCGCCAACTTGATCCAGCGGACGAGTTGCTGGTTATGCGGAAACATCTCGAGCACCAGCTGGTCGGTGCGCGCAATGTCCGACGCTTCTCCGGAAAGCGCCGCCCAACGGAACGGCCCTCTGCCCTCGCAAAACAGCGGCCGAATGTACGCGGGCACAAATCCTGGGAAGTCGTAGGCATTCCTCACGCCCTGGTCGAACGCGAACGTGCGAATGTTGTTGCCGTAGTCGAAAGTCACCGCGCCGAGCTTCTGCAAGTCCAGCATGCCCTGGACGTGCACGGCAATCGCCGCAAGCGCGCGCTTCTGGTATTCCTCGGGGTACTGCCGGCGCAGCTCCAGCGCCGCGTCGAGCGGCATGCCATTCGGCACGTACCCCCCGAGCGGATCGTGTGCGCTCGTCTGGTCGGTCAGCAAATCCGGCACCACGCCGCGCTTTGCCAATTCCGGAATCACGTCCGCGCAATTTCCCACCAGCCCCACCGACGTCGCTTCGCCTTGGCGCACCGCGTTCTTCAAGATGCGCAGCGCCTCATCGAGCGATGTCACTAGCACATCGCAATAGCCGCTTTTCAGCCGCTTCTTGATGCGTTCGGGATCGACGTCAATCCCCAGAAACGCCGCGCCATTCATGGAAGCTGCGAGCGGCTGTGCTCCGCCCATGCCGCCCATGCCGCCGCTGACCACAAGCTTTCCCCTCAGCTCGCCGCCAAAATGTTTTTTCGCCGCTGCCGCAAACGTTTCGTAGGTCCCCTGCAAAATCCCTTGCGTCCCAATGTAAATCCAGCTTCCCGCGGTCATCTGCCCGTACATCATCAAGCCCGCGCGGTCGAGTTCATGAAACTTGTCCCAGCTGTTCCAGTGCCCCACCAGGTTGGAATTGCACAGCAGCACGCGTGGCGCGTACTCATGCGTGCGAAACATCCCCACGGGCTTTCCTGACTGAACCAGCAGCGTTTCGTCCCCCTCCAGGGCTTTCAGCGAACGCACCATCGCGTGAAAGCACTCCCAGTTTCGCGCCGCCTTGCCCGTCCCGCCGTAAACCACCAAGTCTTCCGGTTTCTCCGCCACCTCGGGATCGAGATTGTTGAGCAGCATGCGCATTGCCGCTTCCTGCTGCCAGCCTTTGCAGGAAATCTCCCTCCCTCGCGGCGCGCGATACGGCCCTTTCGACAATCCGGCTGTCGCAGTCGTTTCCGATACGGTTGCTTTCATAACCTCTCTACGCCCATACTAACGCACGGCCATGCCGATTGCACCCGCGACTCGGCTCATTTACGAAAATGCTCCGTAAGGCTCCGTACTTGAGAGCGGGATATAAGGCGCAGGCTTTCGTGCGTGATTCTGTGGTCGCAAGCCCTAGGGCCGGGCAGGCGCGATCCTGATGCCTAGGGAGATGCGGCGTGGTAAAGCCGATCGATGAAACCGGAACCGATGTTCTGGTTAAAACCACCTTGTAGGAATCCTCGCTGCTTCTAAGGCGGGGAGGAATGTCAATAACCTGCTATTTCCTCTTAGCTCGCAAGGCGGTCCCTGATTTGCCGCCGCTCGCGCTTGTTGCGGTAAAATCCTCGATATATGAAGCGCCGCACGCGCAAGCCGGATCCCTCGGCCGAGCCCTTGGAGAACCGCGAGCAGCCAGCAGAGCACGCCGCGGAGCCGCCGGTCGCCGTGCACGGTGGGGCCGAGAGCCCGGCCGTTGCTGCGGATTCTGCTGCCGCGCACTCCGAGACCGAAAGCTCCGAGATTTCCATCGAACTGCAAAGGGAAATCGAGAATTTCTCGAACTCCTTTCACGTTGAAAGGGCCTCCGGGACTCCTCGGGCTCCCCGCGAGTTTACCGCAGCAGGTGAAGCGCCTGCCCGGCGCGGCGCCCCGGTCTCGCCTCTCACACCTCGAGCTGCGGCCGACCGCCGCGCGAATCCACGCTATGCCTTCCGCGGCACCGCCGAAGTCATCGCGAGCGACTCCGCCACAAAGTGCGAAACCCGCGTGCGCGACTTGAGCCAGCAGGGCTGCTATCTTGACACCGACAACCCGCTACCTTTGGGAAGCGCCGCCCAGGTGCGCATGACCAAAGGCGCCCAAGCGCTCGAAGTCCAAGGTAGAGTCGTCTACAACCAGCCGGGCAAGGGCATGGGCCTGATGTTTACCGCGGTCAAGCCGGAACACGGCGGAACGCTCGATGCGTGGATCAACGAGTCCCGCGAAACGTCCTGGCTTGCCAACAATCGCCGCCGCAGCCAGCGCGTCCTCGTGAAAGTCCCGGTGCGCGTCTCCGTCCGGGCTGGCGCCACGCCGCTCACCGAAGAAGAGACGCACACGCTGTCGGTCA
>Ga0182033_10000906_pt1 | contig 14502 bp, 12 predicted proteins | sample tim00Cox0000000H_FD_125968 | JGI IMG/M metagenome (GOLD analysis project Ga0182033, IMG submission 125968) | Lab enrichment of tropical soil microbial communities from Luquillo Experimental Forest, Puerto Rico - timezero.00C.oxic.00.000.00H | ecosystem: Environmental > Terrestrial > Soil >...
AGAGGAGAGCATCGACGTGGCCGTCTCCTGGCCTCCATCCTTTCGCGAGATTGACCGGCGGCGCTACGGCGACACTCAGATCGCGATCGCAAGGGTCAGAAACGAAAGCGATTTTTGCCCTTAATCCGCGCGGCTCAGGTGCGTGATGAAATGGCTGAAAGCCGGCGCTGGGACTCGTGCTTGCCGACGAGAGGCGCAAGTTCGACGTGGGGACGACCGAGGCTGTCGTTCTTCTGATCGACGCGCGCAAACCGATCTCTGCCATCGCCAAGGTCATCAACGTGCACGGCATCCTCATCCCCCTTGAAAGTACCGATCCGGTGGTGGATGCGCTCCGCCATGGCAAACTGCTCACTATCGTTGCCGAAGGCGCCTCGGCAAGCTTCAGGCTCACCGGCACGGGAGAAGCGATCGCTGCGCTTGCCACTTGCGTCACGCGGCACCGCGGCATCGAAATGGTGGAGCTATCCACGCGGGCGCCGGCCTGAAGTAAGCTCGTGTCGCATCAGCGGCGCTGGAACAGCTTTTCGATGTCGGCAAGCTTGAGCTCGATATAGGTCGGGCGCCCGTGGTTGCACTGGCCAGTAAACACCGTCCGCTCCATGTCGCGCAGCAACGCGTTCATTTCCTCAGATGTCAGCCGTCGACCCGCCCTAACGCTGCCGTGACAGGCCATGGTCGAGAGCATATGGTCGAGCCGCTCGGCAAGGAGGCGGTTCCCTCCCGCATATTCCTCTTCGGCAAGCGTATCGGCGAGGTCCGAGAGCAGACCCTTGACATTGCAGGTACCGAGGAGCCCGGGAACCTCCCGCACGAGAACAGCGGAAGCGCCGAAGACCTCAATCACGAGGCCGAGGCGTTCAAGCTCGGAAGCGGCATCCGCGAGAAGCGTAGCAGCCTCGCCGTCAAGCTCAACCACTTCGGGGATGAGGAGAAGCTGCCGCGAGATTCCGCCATCGGCAAGGCTCCGCTTCAGCCGCTCATACACTAGGCGCTCATGCGCCGCATGCTGATCGACGATGACGAGCGCGTCTTCGGTTTCGGCGATAATGAAGGTGTCTTGAAGTTGGGCTCGCGCGGCGCCAAGCGGATAGTCGGCGGGGAGAGCACCACCCGTCGTAACGTTTCCGCGCGTGTCGCCGCTAGGCTCGGTGATAGGCGCAAGCGGCGCCTGCGCTCGTTCGGCAAAGCCGAAGCTCCGCGCACCAGCGGGGGCATGGTGTTGGCAAACGCCCTGCGGCGGCGTAGGCCGACCGGAGGGCTGCCCTATACGCTTGAGCGCCGTCTGCGACAGAGAGGCCGTGGCACGATGGCCAGCAGCGCCAAGCGCATCCCGCAGCGCGCCGACGAGGAGCGAGCGCACGGCATTAGAATCGCGAAACCTGAGCTCGGTCTTGGCTGGGTGCACGTTCACGTCCACCTCTTCGGGCGGCATGGTCAGGAACAAAGCCAACATGGGATAACGGCCGTTCGGCACGAGGTCGCCATAGGCCGCGCGCACGGTGCCTGCCAGCAGCTTGTCGCGCACCGGGCGGCCATTGACGATGAGATACAGCTGGAGGCCGTTCGGCCGATGCAGCGTCGGCAGCCCGGCGAAGCCCTCGACCGCGATGGCGTCGTGCGACGCGCGCACCGGTAGCGCGTCCTGCACGAAATCTTCGCCGAGGATGCGCCCAAGCCGAGAGAGCACGTGGTCGATCAGGCCCGGCGGGCAAGCCTCGAGCCGCAGCGTGGTGCGCTCGCCGGTGGCAAGGCTGAGGGCAATTTCGGGATGCGCAAGCGCGAGGCGCTTCACGATGTCGCCAATGGCTGCCATTTCGACGCGCTCGGATTTCATGAATTTGAGCCGCGCCGGGGTCGCGTAGAAAAGATCGCGCACTTCGACGCGGGTGCCGCAAGCTAGCGCCGTAGGCTCGAGTCTTCCCGATTTACGTCCCGCATCGACTTCGATCGCGAAAGCATCGGCTGCGCCAGCTGCACGGCTTTGGATCGAGAGCCGGGCCACCGCGCCGATTGATGGCAAAGCCTCACCACGGAAGCCGAGCGTCATGATGCGCGAGAGGTCGTCGCCGGCAAGCTTGGAGGTGGCGTGTCGCTCCACGGCAAGGGATAAATCGTCGGGGGCCATTCCGCACCCGTCGTCGGCGACGCGGATCAGCCCAAGTCCGCCGCCCGCGATTGCGAGATCGATGCGGTGAGCGCCGGCGTCGATCGCATTTTCGATCAGCTCCTTGACGACACTCGCAGGCCGTTCGACGACCTCACCGGCCGCGATGCGATTGACGAGATCCTGCGGCAGCTGTCGTACGGGCATTCTGGGCCTCTGCCTGTTCGCCGGCGAGATACCGGCGGGTCAGGATTTTACCCGATTCTACTGCCGGCTGGTCGAACGGGTCGACGCCAAGGAGATGCGCGGAAAGGATGGTCTCGAGCATGAAATGCATCATCAGCGCGCCGAGAGCGCGCTCATCCAGCATCTCGAGATCGATGGTGCGGACCGGCCTGCCTGCATTGATCAGCGCCTCGGGAATCGCGCGCTGCTGCGCCGCGACAAGATCGCCCGCGGCGTGGCCGGCGAGATAATCGGCGCCGGCGAGCTTGGCTAGGTCTCGCGCGATGCGCGGGCCCCGGCCTTCGCAGTTCTCCCGGATGACGGTGATGAGATGCTGCTGGGTGCCGTCGAGGTAAAGCTGAAGCTGGCTATGCTGATCGACGGGGCCAAGCGCTCCGACCGGCGTGGTCCCCTCCCCTTGCTTGCCAAGGCTCTCGCCCCAAAGCTGCACGTACCAGGCAGCGAAGCGTGACAGACGGTCGCTGTAGGGCAGCATTACCGTGGCACGCACGCCGCGCTCCTTGGCAAGGCCGATCACGACGGCTGCGCCAATTGCCGGGGCAAAGTCCGCGGCGCTCTTCGTCTCGAGTAATGCGTCGATGACGCCTTGCGCACCTTCTCTGAGTGCCACCACATCGAGCCCGCGGGCCAATGCCGGAAGCAGCCCGACATTGGTCAGGCCCGAGAAGCGCCCGCCAACGCCCGGATCGTGGGGAAGAGTCGGAATTGAGAATCCCTCGCTCAGCGCACGCAATCCGTTCTTCACGCCTGGAGCTTTTGGCTCGGTCACGGCGAGAAAGAGCTCTGAGATGCGATCTGCGAGATCTGCCGCACGCACCGCCTCTATCGTGGCGATGATCTGCACCAGGGTCTCGGGCGTGCCGCCAGACTTTGAGATCACCACGAAACGTGTCGTCTTGAGGTCGAGGCCTGTGAGCGCTAGGTCGAGGGTGCGGGCATCGAGATTGTCGTAGAAGCGTGTGCGCGGCCTCTCCTCGCTGCCATGCTTGTCGTCACCGGGAATGGCCCAGCCGCCAAGCTGAGCGAGGGTCTGGCCGCCGAGGCTAGATCCTCCGGTGCCGAAGAACACGACGGTGCGGGCACCTTTGGTGAGCCGTTGGTAGGCGTCGCGCGCCGCAGTGATGTCATCGCGCCATTCGGGAACGCGCAACAGGGGCAAGGTCTTCTTGGCATGCGCCTCTCGCAATGAGTCAAGCCGTGGCTCGAGCTTGGCGAGATTCTTGTCGAGGGAGCTTTGCGGCAGACCGGCGCTCCCGATGGTCGATTCGAGACAGCCTTCAACCGATTGCGACAACTTCATGTGACGACCCTGGAATTAATTGCGTCTGCCTTTTAACGCGTCATGCCCGGCCTTGTGCCGGGTATCCACGATTTGAGGGACAAAATCGTGGATGGCCGGGGCAAGCCCGGCCATGACAGTTGTCTTACGGTCGACCGACAGCCTAGCCAGCACCGCCTGCGGCCTTCGCTGCAACCGGCTTGCCGACAATGGTGATGATGAGGCGGCGGGCCTCGATCAGGCGTTTCGCCACGCGCTTGATGTCGTCGAGCGTCGCCGCCTCGACCAGCTTGTTGCGCTTGTTCACGTAATCGATGCCGAGGTCCTCGATCCGGATCCACAGGAGCTGATTGGCGATACTCGAAGAGGACTCGAACCTGAGCGCATAGGCACCCGTCAAATAGCTCTTGGCGTTCTCAAGCTCCTCGGCGGTTGGGCCTTGTTCGGCGAGCCGCTTCAGCTCGCTCTCGATCACTTCGAGCGACTGGCCGACCGCCTCGTTCTTGGTCGCTACGCTGCCGACGAACACGGCGCCGTGCTGATAGGGATAGAGGTTCGAGTAGACCGAATAGGCAAGCCCGCGCTTCTCGCGCACCTCCTCCATCAGCCGCGAGGAGAATCCGCCTCCGCCGATGATGTAGTTGAGCATATAGGCGGGGATGAAATCGTCGTCCTTACGGGGGATGCCGCGATGGCCGAACTGCGCCACCGATTGCGGCACGTCCATCTCGATGATCTCGCGCGTTGGTCCAAGTGGCGGATTAGCATCGGCCACAGGTGCAAGTTCTGAGTTAAGCGGGAGATCGCCGAACAGATGGTCGAGCGCTTTGCCCAGGGTCTCAGGATCGATATCGCCAACCACCGAGATGACCAGCTTGTCGCGGGCAAAGACACGCCTCGCATAATTCTTGAGGTCGTCGCGGGTGATGGTGGAGATCGACTCGATGGTGCCCTTGATCGGGCGCCCGTAAGGATGGTTTTGGAAGGCTAAACGGTCCCAGGCAAGCGAGGCGACCGTCTCGGGATCGTTCTCGTCAAATTTCAGGCCTGCGAGAATCTGGGCGCGCACGCGCTCGACCGCGTCCTCGTCAAAACGCGGCTTGGTCATGGCGAGCCGCACAAGATCGAACACTTGGTCCTTGTTGGCGGTGAGCGTCTGGACATTGCCGAGCATGACATCGCGCCCGGCATCGAAGTCCATGCGCATGGCAAGCTCTTGCGCGCGCTCCTGGAAGGCGATCGCGTTTAGCTCGCCAGCGCCTTCGTCCATCATCCCCGAAACGAAATAGGCGAGCCCTTCCTTGCCTTGATCGTCCTGGCTCGCGCCGCCGCGGAAGGCGAAGCGGATGGCGATCAGCGGATTGGTGTGGCCCTCGACGAGCCAGGCCTCGATGCCGCCGGGGCTTACGACGCGTTCGATTTTCATGCCGTCACCCTCAGCAGCCTGAGCTGTGGAGAAAACCAGCGCTGCTGCTGCCAAAATCGAGCCTTGCCGCAGCAGAAAGAGCGGGAGCCGGAAGCGCATTGCCATGCGCGGCTACGACTTGCCTTTACCTGGCGCCGGGGCCGGCTTTTCACCGATGCTGCTCGTTTGGTCAGGGGAGGGCAGCAGATAGCCGGTGACAGAATTCTTGTCGACTAGATATTTCTGCGCCACGGCCTTCACGTCATCCACGGTCACCTTCTTCAGCCGCACGGGCCAGGCCTCCACGTCCTCGATGGTCATGCCTGTCGCGAGCCGCCAGCCATAATGACGCGCCATGCGCGACTGGCTATCCGAGGTGTAGACGAACTCGGCGATGTATGAGGCGCGGGCGCGGTCGAGCTCGGCCTGGGTCACGCCGTTTTCGCGCAAATCGGCGATCACGCCGTCGATCGCCTTCTCTAGCTCCTCTGCCGAGACCTTTTCTGCGGCAATGGCATAGAAACCAAGCCTCCCCGAATCGAGGCCTGAATCCGAATACCAGCCGCCGGCGCTCGCCGCCTTCTTCTCTTCGATCACGAGCTTCTTATAGAGCTTGCTGATCGAGCCTGAGGCAGCAATGCGCATCAGGAGATCAAGCGCCTCGGCCTCGCCTGGTTTGGCCGAGGCGTAGCTTGGCGAGAGATAGAAGCGCTGCACAGTCGTACGGCCTGCGCGCGGGTCGGCAAGCGTCACCTTAATCGGCGTGTAGTGCTCCGGCTCTTGCGGGCGATGTCGGCCGTTGAGTGAAGGATTTGGCTTAAGCTTGCCGAAATTCTCCTCGGCAAGCTTCTTCGCCTCGTCGGGCTCGACATCGCCAGCCACGATGAGGATGGCGTTATTAGGCGCGTAGAAGTGCTTGTAGTAGGAGAGCGCGTCCTCGCGATTGAGCGCGGCGATCTCATGACTCCAGCCGATGATTGGAATTCCGTAATGGTGGTTTTCGTAGAGCGCTGCCATCATCTGCTCTTGCAGAATCGAGCCAGGGTCGTTGTCGACGCGCGAGCGGCGCTCCTCAAGAATGACGTCGCGCTCGGTCTTCACGTCCTCCTCGGTGAGGCGCAGATTGGCCATGCGGTCGGCCTCCATCGACATCACTAGCGGAAGGCGGTCCTTGGCCACGCGCTGGAAGTAGACGGTGACGTCGTGATTGGTGAAGGCGTTATCCTCACCGCCGTTCTTGGCGACGATCTTGGAGAAGGCGCCGGTCGGGATCTTGTCGGTGCCCTTAAACATCAGATGCTCGAGGAAGTGCGCGATGCCAGACGAGCCTGGCGGCTCGTCGGCAGCTCCGACCTTGTACCAGACCATTTGGGTGACGACCTGCGCGCGGTGGTCTGGAATCACCACCACCGTGAGACCGTTGGCGAGCTTGAACTCGCTCACCCGCTCGGAGGCATAAGCCCCTTCCACGGCGGCCGCGAAGGCAACCGAAGCAAGGCTAGCGCAGGCGAGCACGAGGCCCGCTCTCGGATCGAGCGCAGCCATAAGTTGATCGAGCATCCATATCACCATAGCGCGGGACCGGGAGTGCGGCAGCCGGCCTAACCGGGCAAGCCAAGGCCGGTGCGGGGATCCATGGTCTCCCATTTCAGGCTTCGGTCCGGCATTTTCAAGCGAAATGTCCCCGACCGAGGCGTGCTTATCGTTCAGTATTTTGAGGCATCACCGCCAGATGAGACGCCTTTAAAGCTGTCGGGTGCGTCCGGATGGAATGGATCCTCTGCCGGAGGTGTGATCTCTTCCGGAACGCGGGGCGAGAGCGGCTTCGTATTTGCGGCGGTCGCGGTGTTATCCTCAGGCCTCTTGTCTGATGGGTCGGGCTCAGGAACGTCGGCGACCGGCGCCTGCCCATCCGTGTTGCGGGCGAACAGCTTGTCGAGAAGCGTGGGCTTACCGGCATAAGGATTGGTCGGATCGTTTGCCGCCTCTTGCTTCGCCTGCTCGGCCTTCTTCGCCGCGGCGATGTTCTTTGTCGTCACTTCCGGATTGGTCGGCCAGTCGGCGCGCGCCGTAGCCACGGCCACGCCTGATCCAGGCGGAGGCAGAGTCTTGGTATTCGGCGGAAGCAGTAGCGGCGGGCGCTCGGTCATGTGTAGGTCGGGCTGCGTGCGGTCGCCGGAGATGCCCATATAGTCGAACACTTTGCCCTGGAACTCGATGCCGCCACAGCCGCCAAGCGCAAGGGTCGCGGCAAGCGCTGCGGCGAGGCGCAAGGCGCGGCTAGAGCGGGTTGTGGATTTGACGCGCCCCAATGTTCCCCCTCAAACATCCGGAAACACCGGATTTTCTTACATCTTAGAAGGGTTTCCGGCCTTTTTGTGACCCCTGAATAAGAGACCCATACAGAAGTCCCAACACCCCGGCTACAATGGCGGTATCGGCGATATTGAAGACATACCACTCGAAGCCGAAGGCATGGAACGAGAAGAAATCAGCCACCGCACCGTACGCGATACGGTCGATGGCGTTGCCAATGGCGCCCCCAATGATCAGCCCGATGGATGCCGCGGCAAGTTGGGAGGTCTGGCGGGCGAGCCAGACGGCAAGCGCAAGGCTCGCAACAATGGCAAACAGGACAAGCCCTAAGCGGCCGAGCGCGCCTTGCTGCGCCAAGAGGCCATAGCTGATGCCCTGGTTCCACACAAGCACGAGGTCGAAAAACGGGGCGATCGCGACCGGAGTCTTGGCGCCAATGTTGAACACGTAAAGCATCCACGCTTTGTGCAACTGATCGGCGACGATGGTCAGCGCGGCGACGCCGAGCCCAAGCAACGACAGAGGGCCCCACAGCAGATTCCGGCTACCGGCCATGTTCTACTCGGCGGCCTCGGCGCGGCGCGCATCGAACTGGCGCACAGCCTCGGCGTCGCGCGGAGAAAGCTCTGGAAACTCGGGGTCAGAGCCGACCTCAGGCAGGATCTTCCAGGAGCGCGCGCATTTCATTCCCTTGGCACGCTCGAACACGACTGCGACGCCCTGCACATCTGGAAGGCGGAAGGCATCATCGGGCCCCTCGCCGATCAGACGCTTCGCCCCGCTGGTGATGGCGATTTCGGCAAGATCGACGCCATGCAGCGCCGCGCGCAGTTCCTTGTTAGCTACATACATTTTGGGGGCGGCTTCGAGGCTAGAGCCGATGCGGCCCTCTTTGCGCTCGATCTCGAGCGCACCGGTCACGACGCGGCGCACCTGCCGCACCTTGCGCCATTTCTCGGCGAGCTTCTCGTTACGCCACTGCCGAGGGATCTCAGGGAACTGACGGAGATGCACTGAGCCGGTGTCGCTGGGAAAGCGATTGACCCAAGCCTCCTCCATGGTGAAGGCAAGCATGGGGGCAAGCCAGGCGGTAAGTGCCGAAAAGATTTGGTCGAGCACGGCGAGCGCGGCGCGGCGCGTCACGCTGTTATAGGGGTCGCAATAGAGCGCGTCCTTGCGGATGTCGAAGTAGAAGGCCGAGAGGTCGTTGACGGCGAAATTGAGCAGTGCATGGAAGACGCGCTTAAAGTCGAATTCGTCGTAGCCCGAGCGCACCGCCTCATCGAGCTCGGCGAGGCGGGAAAGCATATAGCGCTCGAGCCCAGGCATCTCGGCGTAAGGGACGGAGAGGCTTGGATGATAATGGGCGAGATTGCCAAGCAGGAACCGCAGCGTGTTCCTAAGCTTGCGATAGGACTCCACATTCGCCTTGATGATCTCCGGTCCGATGCGAAGGTCTTCGGCGTAGTCCGAGCTCATCGCCCACAGCCGCAAAATTTCAGCGCCTGACTGGCGGATCACGTCTTGCGGCGCCACCACGTTGCCGAGCGACTTCGACATTTTGCGGCCGTCTTCGCCGACCACGAAGCCATGAGTCACCACCGCGTCGTAAGGCGCGCGGCCGCGCGTGCCGCAAGCCTCTAGCAGCGAGGACTGGAACCAGCCGCGATGCTGGTCGGAGCCTTCGAGATAGAGGTCGGCAGGCCATTTGAGGTCAGTGCGCTTCTCGAGAACAAAAGCATGGGTCGAGCCTGAGTCGAACCACACGTCGAGGATATCGTCGACTTTCTGCCAGTCGGCTGGATTGTCCACGAAGCCTTCGAGGAAACGCTCGCGCGCACCCTCTTTGAACCAGGCATCGGCCCCTTCTTGGCTGAACGCTTTGACGATTCTTTCGATCAGCTCGCCGGAGCGGTTGAACTCGCGGCACGGGATGACCTCGCCGGTGTCCTTGTGCACGAACACGGTGATGGGCACGCCCCAGGCGCGCTGGCGCGATATGACCCAGTCGGGCCGCATTTCGATCATGCCCTTGATGCGGTTCTCGCTTTGTGGCGGCACCCATCGCGTGTCGCCGATCGCCTTCAGCGCGCGGGCGCGCAACGTGCTGTGCGCTTCGATGGCTTTGTCCATGGCGATGAACCATTGCGGCGTGGCGCGAAAGATCACCGGTTTCTTCGACCGCCAGGAATGCGGATAGTCGTGCTTATGGCGGGCGCGCGCGATCAGCGCGCCGGCTTGGACAAGCTCGGCAATCACGGCGTGATTTGCGTCGCCGAATTTGCCCTTGTCGTCGATCACGCGGCTCCCTTCGAAGCCGGAGGCCTCCTTGGTGAAGAACCCTGCCTCGTCCACGGTGAAGGGAATCTTGGTGTCGATGCCACGTGCTTCCAGCGCCGCGCGGTTTTCCTCCCAGATCTCGAAATCCTCTGTGCCGTGACCCGGGGCCGTGTGCACGAAACCCGTGCCGGCATCCTCGGTGACGTGCTCGCCAGCAAGCAGCGGCACGTCGAAATCGTAGCCTCTGCCGCGCAGCGGGTGGGCCAAAGTAATGCCGTCGAGGACGGACCAAGCAACGTGGCCAAGCCGTTTCCAGCCCTCCACACGCGCCGACTTGAACACCTCATCAGCAAGCTTATCGGCGATGATCAGCCTGTCACCGGTTTTGGCCCAATTCTCCTCCGGCGCACGCGTCACCTCGTAAAGCCCATAATCGATGGTTCGCGAGAAGGCGACCGCGCGATTGCCGGGAATGGTCCATGGCGTCGTGGTCCAGATCACTATGGAGGCGTGGGTCAGCGCCGCACGAATCAGGACCTCGTCATCGTTGGGGCCAATGTCGTGAGAGGTGCCTGAATAGCTCTCGACCGGAAACTTCATCCAGATCGCCGGGCTTTCGATCTCGGCATATTCGACCTCGGCCTCGGCAAGAGCGGTCTGCTCCACCACCGACCACATCACCGGCTTCGAGCCGCGGTAGAGCAGCCCGTTCATGGCGAACTTCATGAGCTCTTGGGCGATGGTCGCCTCGGCATCGAAGCTCATGGTGGTGTAGGGGTGATCCCAATCGCCCTCGAAGCCGAGGCGCTTGAACTCCTCGCGCTGCACGTTGAGCCAATGCTCGGCGTAGGCGCGGCACTCGGCGCGGAAGGCGATCATCGCGGCGGGGTCCGAGAGGTCGGGCTTAGCCTTGCCCTTGGCGCGGTAATTCTCCTCCTCGACCTTCCACTCGATGGGAAGGCCATGACAGTCCCAACCGGGCACGTAGTTCGCATCCTTGCCCATCATCGCCTGGCTTCGGTTGATTACGTCCTTGAGGATCTTGTTGAGCCCGGTGCCGATATGGATGTTGCCATTGGCGTAGGGCGGCCCGTCATGGACGATAAATTTCGGGCGGCCCATGGCCTTTTCGCGAAGCCGGTCGTAGAGCCGAATCTCGTGCCACCGCTTTAGGAGCTCAGGCTCGCGCTCAGGCAGTCCGGCCTTCATCGGAAAGTCGGTCTTGGGCAGGAACAGCGTCGCGGTCCAATCGCGGCCGGTTTGCACTTCGAGCGCTTGCGCTTCAAGACGGCTCATTAGCGACTTGGGCCGCTGCGTTTCAAGCTGCCTTGCTGATGCGCGCAAAGCTCTGGGTTTGACCTTCGCTTTGGTTTTCGCCAGGGCACGACGTTTCGTGGTGCGAGCACGCGCCGCTTTCGGCTTGGCTTTTGATGCTGAGCGCGACTTCGGCGCCGCCTTCGGCTTCGGCTTCTGGGCGGCTTTGACTCTGAGCTTGGCGCCACGAGTTTTAGGCTTTGCGGTGACCTCGGCCGTTTTCCTCTTTGGCGCGAGGGCTTTAAGGGCTCTCTTGAGAGCCCGCGCCGATTTGGCGGCTGCCCTGCCGCTCTTGGATTGTCTTGCCATAGATTTGCTTTCCGCCGCTTGCCGACCACTCGTCCCCGTGGGCGTTCTAGCAACCGAGCCTCCTACATTCCAGTGGGTGTTCCTCGTGGAATGGCCCTGGCCTAGTCGCCGTGGTCGGGGCTAACTGCTAAAATGCTCGACAATGTTCAGACATAAAAGGGGGAAACGGGCATGGTGCGGTCTCTCTATCTTGCATTGGGACTTTTGCTGTTTACGTCAGCCGTAGGTTTGACTCAGCCGGCCTCGCCCGACCCGTCGATTGCCGCAATCGATAGCGCGAGAGCTGCGACTATTGCGGCGCTAAAAGGCGCCCCTCTCGGCTTCCGACGCATCCTGTTCGTTACCGAGGCGCCCGGTGGGTTCGCCATTTACGATCCGCGCCCCAACAACGTGTTCAAGCCTGGAGAGCCGCTTATCGTCTATACCGAGCCGGTTGGCATCACCTGGCAGCAGGACGGCGACAAGGTCTCGTCAAAGCTCGTGGTCGATTTCCAAGTGAGATCGCCAGACGGGCAGGTTCTCGGGGGTCAGAACGGCTTCGGCGAGTTCGCGCTTACCGCGCGCGAGCCGCCCATCGACTACATGGCGCACGTGACGATCAATCTGACCGGGGCTCCGGCCGGCGGCTATGTCCTCGGCCTCACGGTGCACGACACAAATAGCGGCAAGACGGCGAGCGCCGACCTGCCGTTCGAGATCAAATAGTTTCGGTTGTGCGCGCAAGCGCCCTGCCGAGAGGAAAGCGGCGCATCGGATCATCGGCATCGATGCTCTTCAGCACCCTGCGCGCCTGCTCGATATCCGTTCGCATTTGTTCGGCCAGCGCCTGCGGTGCCGCGAAGGTCTGATCCGGACGGAGGAAGGCGATGAATTCCGCCTCGACATCCTCGCCATAGAGGTCGCCGGCAAAATCGAGGAGGTAGGCCTCGAGCACAGGCTGCTCTTCGCCGAAGGTCGGGCGCACGCCCACATAACCCGCGGCGTGGGAGCGGCCGCCGTCATGGTGGACACGCATGGCATAAATGCCGTGGCGCACGTCCTGGCCGGGGGTTAGCGGAAAGTTGAGCGTTGGAAACCCGAGACCTTTACCGCGGCCCGCTCCTGGGATGACGCGTCCGCATGCGCGCCACCAATAGCCAAGCTTGTCTGCGGCCTCCCTCACCTCTCCTTTGCGTAGATGCTCGCGAATGCTGCTCGAGGAGAAGACGCTGTCCCTAGCACCTACCGGCGAAACCACATCGACGCCGAAGCCGAGCGTGCGGCCGAGCGCTGCGAGTTCCTCTGTCGTGCCGGTGCGGCCTTTCCCATAGGAGAAGTCGTGCCCTACGACCACGTGGCTTGCTCCGAGCCCTCCCGCGATAACGTCGGTGGTAAAGGCTTCAGCGCTCAATGAGGCGAGCGCCTGATCGAAGGGGATAACAAAGGTCTGATCGAGGCCGAGAGCCTCAAGAAGCTCGAGCTTCAGGGGAAGCGGCGTCAGATAGAAGAGAGGCTGGCCGGGCGCGAAGAACTCGCGCGGATGCGGATCGAACACGACGGCGCCTGAGCGGCGCCCTTCCCTCTTAGCAATGCGGATCGCTTCGCCGAGCACCGCCTGATGGCCGCGATGGACACCGTCGAAATTGCCGATGGCGAGCGCCGCACCTCGTAGCGTATGCGGCACGTCCTGCCAGAAGCGGACAATGTCCATGGTCCATCCTTCGATCTCGGCCTATTGGCGCGGCGCGCGGCGGTCGACCATCATCACCGCTTCGCCCTCGAGCACGGTTTTCCCGTTTACGGCACAGTCGCAAGTAAGCGTGGCGCGCGCCTTCTCCGTATCAAGCCCAGTGATCTTGAGCGTGGCCACCACCTCATCGCCAATATAGACCGGCGCCCTAAATTTCATGCTTTGCGAAAGATAGATGCAGCCTGGACCGGGCAGCTTGGTTCCAAGCACTGTTGAGAACAGGCTTCCCGTGAGAAAACCGTGGGCGATCCGCTTCTTGAAGATGGTGTGGGCAGCGAAATCGTCGCTCAGATGAACCGGGTTGACGTCGCCTGAGAGGTCGGCGAAAGCCAGAACATCCTCGTTGGTGATCTTCTTGGAGACGCTCGCCTCCATGCCGACGGAGAGATCCTCGAAATAGTAGCCGTGGCCTAGGCCGCTGGCGCCGTTCCCGCTCTTTGTCATGTGATTTTCCCTGCTGGCTTGCGTGTTCCTGGGCAAAATAGCCAAGCGTTTGCTGCGCCGCAATATCGCCACCGAGGCGATGGTTCCCTGTCACCACGCGAGCGCGCGCATGGCCCCAAGCGGCCGACGGTTGGCGTCGGCGAACAGCTCGGCGAGATGCCGCTCATCGAACGTCTCAGGCCCCGCTTCGCCGCCACTGTTTGCCGGCACGTGCAGCCCGCTCGCAACGAACACAGAGTCAATCCCAAATCTGCCCGCGCCAGCGATATCGGTATTGACCCCGTCGCCGATGGCAAGGACTTCGGCTTTGGTCACGCTCCGCCCAGCGAGGTCTGAGATCGTCTTGAGCGCAAGCTCATAGATCGGCGGGTGCGGCTTGCCGGCATAGAGCACGCTGCCGCCAAGCTTCTCGTAGATCGCGGCGAGCGCACCGGCGCAATAGACGAGCTTGTCGCCCCGCTCGACGAGATGGTCTGGATTGGCGCAGATCATCGGGAGCTTGCGCAACGCAAGCTTCTGTAGGAGCTCGACATTGTCCTGGGGCGTTTCGGCCTCGTCATCGAACAGGCCGGAGCAGACCACGAGCTCTGCGTCCTCGGGGGTGCCGAGCCTCACAGAAATGCCGTCGAAGATGGGAAGATCGCGCGCGGGCCCGAGGTGAAACACGGTCGCGTCCTTGTGCTTGCCAAGCTCGTAGCGGGTGAGATCGCCAGAGGTGACGGTTACGTCATATGCATCATCTGGCACGCCGAGGCGGCGAAGCTGTTCCTGCACTCCGAGAGTCGGACGCGGCGAATTGGAGAGGAGCACTACGATGCCGCCCCGCGCGCGAAAATTGCCCGCCGCCGCGATCGCGCCGGAAAACGCACGATGGCCGTTATGCATCACGCCCCAGATATCGACGAGCCAGGCGCGGTAGCTTGGACCGATCTCCTTGATCGAGGAGATCACCGGGATGGTTGGAGCGATCAGCGTCATGCCGCTCGGTTAGAGGCTCGCAGCCTAAGGGTCAAGCTCGCGGGATTAATCCATTGGTCCCGCTATTTTGGTTTTTGCATGCGGACCATTGTTTG
>Ga0182033_10000913_pt1 | contig 14424 bp, 13 predicted proteins | sample tim00Cox0000000H_FD_125968 | JGI IMG/M metagenome (GOLD analysis project Ga0182033, IMG submission 125968) | Lab enrichment of tropical soil microbial communities from Luquillo Experimental Forest, Puerto Rico - timezero.00C.oxic.00.000.00H | ecosystem: Environmental > Terrestrial > Soil >...
ACTTCACCGAGATCACCGTCCCCGATAATCTCAACGGGCTTGTCGATAACGATGCCTTCCTGGTACAAGCCAGGACGCACCAAAATCCGGTCGCCCGGCTTGGCAAAGTTGAGTGCCTCGGTCAATGTTGCGTGATCCCCTCGGAAAAACGCATCGACCACACGCGTCGGGGGCTCGGTTTTGTGCGTTGGAAGGCGCGTCACATCGCCAAGCTGTGCCGAAGGGGATTCTGCGGGCTTGGCACTTATCTCCTCACCCCTACGGATACTTTTTGTCGAAGCCGTTCCCTGAGGTGCAGGTGCAGCGTTACGCTGTGACTGATCCGCGCGGTCCAGCGCCTCGACAATCTGTGTGGCCATTTTGGCGAGCGTTTTCCCAACTTGAGGTGAAGTGAAGGGCTCAAAGCGCAACTCCCGCCAGTCGGCGTATTGGCGAGAAGCAATCGCTTTTGCCAGCGGATCGGCATCCCGCTTGGCCGCTTCGTTAAGGACGGCGCAGTTGACGTAGTAGACCGGCAAGATCAGGTCGTTGCGCTTTAGCTGCTTTTCGCGATCAAGAAAGCGTTCGAGTTCGCTGCGGCAAGCATCACTTTTGAAAAAACTGGGCGTGAGGATTGGAACGAGAAAGGTGACCTCATCGAGGGAATCATCGATGCGTTCCTGCCATCGCTGGCCCCAGGCTATGTCCTTCCGATCCTGAAAAATGCTAAACTCTGACCCTGACTGTAGCCGGACTTCACCGCTGAGACGCTGGCAAAACTCAGTCAACCGTCCATTCTCGTGCTGATCGTCAAAGCGGACGTAGCTTAGCTAAGGAACGCTAGAGGGTTTTGGCTCACCGATCTGACCTGTGTTGAATAGTTTGAAAACTATTCCTGCGCCTCGACCAGCGATGCAATGAAAATCCTTACGTCTCACCTGCTTACCCCTGCTTACCCAGGAGTTACAGTCAGGGGTCCCGGCGATACCTCATTTGGCGTGGGGTTTGCTACGGCGGTTGTCCTGAATCGCTTTCGCATGGGGTAGCGGCGAGACATAATAGCCTTTACGTCTGACGATCAGTAACGAACACCTCTCGCGAACGGCGATCTCTTAAGATAAGAGTGATGATTTAGGGCTTAATGCCGTTTTTCAGGCTCGGCTCTGCAAGAAAATGTACGGGCAAATCTTCGTCAGCTATCGTCGCGAGGATAGTCGGCGGTGCGCTTGAAACACGCGCATGGAGCGGCGCGCCTTTTCTTGATCCCGCATGGCGAAACGCCCACGCCGCCGGCGGCGACGACGGCGACATCGATGTGCAAACCGCTAGCCCTGTCCATTTGACAGGGCTACATATGAAGAAGGCGTCTGCCTGAAAAACAGGTGAACCCTTAAACAAGGTTCCGTGGGTTTTTCCCCAACGCAAACATCGGAAGCTTCTTGCGCCCTAGCACCGAAAACCTCCATTCGAATTCCCCGTTGTCCGAGGCGTTCGATCGCCTGCGCTGCCTTCGCTCGGTACTCTACGAGATCCTCATATGTGGAGCTGAGAAAGACTTTCATGGCTTTGTTGCAATTCCTGTCTCTACAACTGTTTTCTAAAAAATCCTGTCACCTACTACATGGTCCACCATCCCATCGGAATACTCTCAATCGGGAGTCTCCGCCACGTCGCCAGACTTTCGACCGAGCTTGATGGACTGATTGCAATCAGCCAACGCTCCGTCCAGATCGGCCATCTCTTGCCTGCCTAGTCCTCGGTCATTGTAGCTGATCGCATATCCCTAACCAACCCCATTCAAAGCAAAGCCTTCCCGCGACCGGCACAAATCAAAGTCAGACAAATGGCTCGAAAGTGGCTCAACCTAGTAGGACTTATTCGAAGTAAATTCGCGTAAGTCCTCTAGGCTGAAGCAGCCGCCCGGAGAATACGCGAAGCGCTCTTATCAGTCCTTGTATGCAACGACTCCCGCAATTCAACGGCGACCGGACTTCGCGGTCGAATCTCGTAGAGGGTCAGCATCAGATTCAGAATCGTGTCAAAATACGCCTCACTCTTACGAAAGTCAGCATAGACGCGGCCTCGCAACAAGTATGGAAAGGACAGTTCGTCGGTCCCCGCAAGAAGAATTGGAAGTACGCTCAGCTTCTCCGCCTCGGATCCGATCATCCGCCCGCCAATCAGGTCTCCTTCCGCAGCGACCACGAAGCCGCCCATCGGCTCATCGTTCTCATACTTAGTCTGGTAGAGTGGCGTTCCCACCACAATCACGCGATCGCATTTGCCCGCACGCTCAACGAACCTTGGCACGCTGGAGCCGATGCGTGCGTTCTCCCAGCGGTCTAATACGACTACGAGGCCAGCGTTGACTAAATCACTAGCAAGGCTGTGCTCCACCCAACGCTCGTGCTCGGGAGTGCCCCATGCATAACTGATGAAGCAGGTCGGCGGAGTAATCTTCTGTTCCGTGACGTAAGTTTTGAGGCGGAAAACGACCTGCTCGAAGTGCGACCGCTGATCCGCGACTCGACGTTGCGCTTCCACGATGGCGACGTCTTCTTTAGGAAATTGAATCGCCTTGTAGGAATTCAGAAGATCGACCCTTTTGCCGCATCGACTGCAATAGGCGAAGTCAGCGCCACTTAAAACTTGCTCGCGAACTACCGCGCGATTGAGCGCGTGTCCGTTCGAGCAGCTCACCGGCTGATAACGCATTACCGTCAGATTTCGCCCGGCGAGAAAGTTCTCGAACAGGCTTTGGAAGAGCGTTCGCACTGTCTCGGTCACGCCTAGACCGAAATACAGCACAAAATCCACTTGACCATCCTGTTCTGCCTCCCGACGAAAGCCGCACACGAGGCCATTGCCTACCTGGTAGCGCGCGTGGCTCCGCCATTGGTTTCGACGAGTGAAGGTGTGAGTGTAGCCGAGCAGGACAACCAGCGACGCATAAACGTTCTCCACCGCCCCGCTGACGCTATAGGCTACTCCGTCCTCGACCGTCTCTTCATCGTCGACTTCTGGTTTCTTCAAGTTGATGAGTTCGGGAAAGACGAGGTAGGCGATGGAAGTCAGAGGGTCCGTTTCCCGAAAGCAGACGTTTCGTCCCAGAAAAAGGACCGTTGCGGAATCCAGTAAGATGTACCGCTCGGCGGACGTAAGATTCGCGAGTTCGGGAAAGGAATATTCACCCGCGAGGAGCCGCCTCTCCTCTAGCGCGCCGAGTCCGCGGTCATTACGCCGCGCCTCTAGCACGAAGGACGCGGCAAGATTATTTAGCAGCTCCGGCACGAGCAAGATCCGCGGTTCTCCTTGGGAAGTTTTCAGCCGCGTCACGTAGCCGTGATTAGCGAGGTGCGCTACAGCGGTCAGCATTTCCGCTTCGGTAAATTCCCAAGCGCTGTCTGTCCTCGTCAGCCGCTGGCGCAGCTCGGCCGGTGTGAGAATCACCTCGGAGCGGCGGCTGTCTGCCTTCAGGCCGAGCACGAAGTCCTTAATCCGCTTGAACGTTTCAGTCGTGACGGTTGCCGGCTTATCCTCCCACGGAACCAAATCCTTCATCCGTTCGATCAATTCCTCTACACCATCGCCCGTGAGTGCGCTCGTGGTGTGGTACGCGCCGATCCCGCGCTGCTGGCAGAAGACCTCAAGATCCTGGCGCGACAGTCGCGCACCCCCCCGATCACAGCGCGCTGCGACGAGGATGGTCTGGCAGGCGCGTGCCTCGGAAGGCGGTTCTTCGTGAGCAGAGCGGCCGCTCCCTGCGACAACTCGGTCTCGAACTCGCTCCCAACCCAGTTGCTTCAGCCAAAACCCGACACCTTGGAGCGGATCGTCGTTGCGCGTGGGATCAAAGAGCACCAGCGCTAGATCGGCATCTTCGAGGAAGAGTGCGTGGATCAGCCGATAGTCGGGCTGCTGCCCAGCGAGATCCCATAGCACCGCCTCGCACTGCGCCCCGTCGCCCCGTTTGCGGTCGAGGTGTCTTAATGGCCAGAACTGCTGGCCGTGTGTCGAAGCATGCTCCTTGAACTCGTTATGCGCCAACCGCCAGCCCAGTCCCGTTTTGCCGCGCCTGAATCGCCGACCAATACAATTTTTGCACTCGTGTAGGTAACAGTCGGATTTGCGAGCAGACCGAGGAGAACGCTCAAGTCCAATTCATAGATATGAATGTCGCGATCTCTCTTTTCGGAGGATCTATCGGGATCAGAACCAACAGTCGCAAAGACGGGTAACTTAGGGTGAAAGGCCACTCCCGGCGCCCAGTAGTCTCGAGTTGGCTCTGCAATCGTTGCGAGGCAACTGCCGGTATCCGTGTTCCAAACCCGAACAAAGCCGTCGGCGGACTTTGACACCAGCAACTCGCCGTTGGCCGAGAAGGCGATACTTTGAAGCATTCCGGTGTGGCCTTCAATAACGCGAATTAGCTTACCGGTGATAATATCCCACAACCTTATGGTCTCATCCTGATTCCCGCTGGCGACTATATGTTTGGTGGAAGCGACCGCTACTGTTAGCACGCTGCTCCGATGGCCGCGTAGTGTATGGAGCAGTTCCTTCTTCTTGACGTCCCAAATCCGAATCGTTGAATCCAAACTTCCGCTGGCAAGACGATGGTTCTCCGAGTCAAAGGCGATACAATTCACAGAACCGTTATGTCCGACTAGCTTGAACAGTAGTTCCCCGTTGATCGGATTCCACACCTTGATGTTCGAGTCGTTTCCACCACTGAATAGAGTGCCGTCGCTGTAGTCGAACGCGACTGTGAAAGCGCCATCCTTATGTGTTCCTAAGTTGCGCAGAAATTCACGTTTTTCGGTGGACCACAAAATGCCGTTTTCGTCCAGGCTGCCTGTGCTCGCTAACATCTGCCCTGTTGGATCAAACGTCACAGCGAATGCCATATCGTCGTGGCCCCTCAAAGTATGCATGCATACACCACTCTTGGAATCCCACAACCGGATAGTCTTATCCGCCGATGGCGATGCCAGCACGCGTCCGTCTGGTGACCACGCGATGCGACCGACCCTATTGGTATGTCCCCGCAGAGTGCGAATAAACTTCACGCCAGGTGGCAGCTGGCCACTCCCCGGATTAACGCTGTTTTTTACTGTCGGATTGTTCAAGTTGTATTCGGGTTCGGGGAGCGCTTGTCCTCTTGAGAACTATTCAGATTGTCTAATCCAATCACCGTCTATTGTCATCGCGAAAGTCGTTTGCAGCGGATCGCGAAGCCTTGATTGGTTTGATACGCCTGGCCGCGATTTCCAAAAGCCGCAAAGCCGAGGACGGAACGATCGATCCCAAGTACCCGCTGAAAGCTCCATTAACCCAAAAACGGTTCGCTCCACTCTTGCTGCTCTTTGGATAAGCGAGAGGCATTCGAATCTTGCAGACCAGGCTTTGCGTCCGCCGCCGATTCGCTGGCAGATTTAATTCCACGAATTGGAACCGGCGAACAATTGCGAGAATGCCTGGCACAGGTCTGCTACGTCGCAGCAGCGGGTTGGCCCGCAAAAAGGCGATTCTGTACCGGCATTTGATGTCGCCCAACACCAGAAATGTTCCGGGCATATAATCTGTCGATTATTCGATCTGGCCCGAAAGTATATCATGGTTTTGAACTCCTCTTTTGCTCAAGACGGATCGCAAACGGCAGCAATCCAAAAATTTTGTAAAATTCAAGGACCTCCTCGTTTCCAACTCCAACAAAGACGATGACTTTCTCCGCCTCGTTCTTTTCAAACCACTCCATGCACCTTTTCACCAATTTCTGACCGATTCCTTGCCGACGGTACGGTAGCGATACGAACATTGAGTCAATCTCCCCTACCTTGCCTGTGCCGGAATCGCGACTCTCTTTATCAACCGAGCAGACGCTATAGGCAATGTACTCATCCGCTTTTGTGACCGCCAAAATGACGAGAAGTGCTCCTTTTATCGCCTTATTTTCTAGGTCTGCCTTTCGTTCCAAAAAGCTTGTCTTGGCAAAGGCTTCCGCGAAATGCGGAGACTTTTCTGCGTGCAAAGCGTTCAGCTTCTCCCATAGCGGTCGCACAGTGTCTAGCAACTCAGCGCCACCCTCGATAAATCTAAGCTCGGGTTGTTCTACATCTTCGTTTGGCAGGTCCTTAGCCTCGACCTCCGGAACCGGGAATTTTACCATTCTGCCAGGCGCGCTCTCCTTGGCGACAGGCGGCTCGACTGTTGCAACGGGAATTTCCTTCGGTTCGCTTTTGATAGGGGGCTTGGCTGGCTCTGGCTTGGGTGCTTGTTGGCTTTTTGGAGCTGACTCCCATTCAAGGAGGTCATATTTCACGCCAATAACTCGCTTATCTGCGAATGATCTTAGCGACTTTGGAAAAATCAGCACTTGTCCCGAAACATTCTTCTCGAATCCTATCGTTCCGTAGTCGGTTTTCGTACCGACTGTGAGTTGATGGATCGTCATCACGCGATTCGCCTTAATCGCTTTTTGCAGAATGTTATCCTTCTCGGGGTCTATCCATAACAGGTGAACGCTAGGCTTCCCTACGGTTTCAACAATCTTTGAAAAACGAACTGTGCCAATCATTCAAGTAAGCGCATCGAGGGCCGCAGAAGGTAGAATTATGTGAATATCAGTTTTTGACTGCCGCAAATCGGGGATTCAAGTCCAATTTCCGAACGGTGACAACAGCATGAACAGACATCTTCCTCGACTGGTTCTAAGGCCGCCGCTTATCCCGATGAAGGTTCGGGCTTGGGTTTCCCCGTTCAGGGATTCTGCAAGACAGAATGCGCTATTAACTCTGCCTCGCGCTCCAGGGGTCCGTTCGGATACCCGGGCGGAAAGGCGATTTCCTTGACATAATTTTTTAGGAACGCCTCAAGGCTGCCGAATCTTTCATACTGCATTACATGGACCAGTTCGTGCGCAATCAATCCTCGGTCGTACGCCCGATTCTTAAGCGCAATTCCATGCCCAAAAGTCATTCCGCCCGTCGAACCCGATATCAGCCCCGTCTGCTGCGCGAGTTGCCGCAATCCCAGATCATCAGGAAGCGGAATAGCGTTAAAAACGGCAATACGCACATCGTCGATTCGGCGAATACCAATAGCTTCTGCATCTTTTCGGTTCTGCGGCAAGAGCGCTTGGCCACATTCCAAAATCGCCTTTTCCGTTTCGGTAACCCATTGCACTGCCTTGGGAAAATACCGCTCTACTATCTCAGGGGTGATCATCGATCGTCACCTGCGTCGCCTACCGAATCACTCTCAACTCTAACGAATGAATCAAGTTAGATTTTCCCTGTTCGAAACGACCTCTAAAAAGCAGTGAGCATGATAATATTTTCCCGATACATCGAGAGCCTCTGTATAGACTCCAATGAAAATCATGCGTTATTCCGTCGGCCTCGGTGCACGAGCGGAAAGTGGATAGGTCCGGCCTGCTTCTGCAGTATCGGTGCGTCCAGGCATCGCCACTTTCCGGAAAAGCAATCAGCGGGGATAGAACCTGGTCGGATGTCGGCGAAGAGGCGGTCGCTTGCTCACCCATAAAGTTGTAATTCAGATTCACTCAGACCTTTAACGCCGCCCACGCGACGATCCGTTGCCAAAGCAGGCCGTAGCCGGGCCAATCGACGAAGTCTTTCGGACACCAGTGTGGACCGACATCCGACGTCCAGGCAACGCTGCGTCCTTTCCCGAACGAGCCAGTTACTAGCAATGGATATTCGCCTACTGTGGCCAATACTTCCGCGTTTTCCTTTGCTTTCACTTCATTGAAACCGAGAAGATACGGCCATTCGCCGTCGATGCCCTTTGTGACAGGATGATCTTTCTTAGCCACGCTCGGAATAATGCCCTCGGGTTTTTCGATCCTGTCGTCTATCGACAAAATAGAAACCGGCAGCGCGTCTTCGATCGGTGTTCGGTGGTAGCGGGCAGACCCATAGATCCCTTGAAAACTGAGATAACCGCCAGCCATGACTAGTCCCCCACCCTGCAGCACGTATTCTCTGATCAACTCGAGGCGATTAGGAACACGTTTTCCTTCAAGAAACACCTCCGGCGGCAACAACAACGTATTCGCTCCGATATCGCTGAGAATTACGACGTTGTGCTCCTGCAGTTTACTAAGTTCGAACGGGAAAGACTTTGCCGCCTCGTGGCTTGGTTGATGGGTCACCTGAACGCCAGCCGAACTCAGAGCGGCAATCAAAAAGTCGCCGCCGGTCGCGTAATAGGTTGAAGAGAAAAAATCGAATCCTTTCAGGTGGGTCGACGCACTGACCCAGCTTTCTCCGACTAACAATACCTTTGTTTCCATATTAAGAGCGTTCTTTAGCCGCACCATTGGGCAATGGCCAGGGCGATGACCTTCGTGCAGGTCACAAGATCGCCGATCGATACGTATTCATTGGGTTGATGCGCCTGGCTCGGGTCACCGGGCCCAAAATTTATAGTTGGTGTCTTTGCAAGCTCAGTCGGGATACCCATGTCGGTGTGCGCTCCCATGCCCCATAGCCGAAACGGGTGGGACGCGACGGCGCACGCTTCAGCAAAGGTATTGATGATTGGGTGGTCCGTTTTCACCTCTGCGCAATCGGCATCAAGGATCCACTCGACTCGTGGGGGATGCTCGGCTAACCAGGGGTCGACTTGAGCTAACCTGACAAGATGCGCTTCGACCTCGCGCTTCACTATGCCTCCAACACCATCCGCGTCTTTCTCGGAGGGGAGATATTGGACATCGATGACGATCTCCGCCCGTCCTGCCGTCGAGCTTGGGTGTTCGCCAGCCCGTACCTGAGTGACGGTGATCTGGTTGGAGAGTTCCATCAGCGGATGGTTCTTTCGCGGATCGGTCCGCCACCGTCCATTAAGCGCATCGATGCCATCCAGGACAAACCTCATCAAGCCGATGGCGTCGACAGGTCCGCCAGCATCCCAGTGTCGCGCTTTCAGCTCGGCATGACCGCCGATACCGTCGATGACGATTTTACCCCAAAGAATCCCATGACAGAGGGGCGAAATCCGATTGTCAGTCGGCTCTGTCAGGATCCCGGCGTCAGCTTGATAGCCGCGATCTGCCATTGCCAATGCGCCCATTCCGCCAATCTCTTCGTCGACCACCGTCGCGAACAAAATGTCGCCGGCGAGAGGAACATTCAGTTCCCGAAGAATTTCAGCAGCTGATAGCATAGACGCAACGCCGCCTTTCATGTCCACGGCACCTCTGCCCTGAATGCAATCCCCTTCCCTTGCTCCAGCGAAAGGTTCGTAACGCCAGTGCGTGCGTTCGCCTGCCGGAACAACGTCGATGTGCCCCGTCAAAAGGATCGACCTGCCCCCACCAGAGCCACGAAGTGTGGCCGCCAGATTAGGGCGTCCTCGGAAATTACGGCCCTGTTGGGCTCCTGGTTTGCCCCGGTACTTCTCCAAAAGTGCGTCTGCGTCCGGTTCCCAGAGATCCGTTTCAAATCCGGCTGCGGAAAGCCTGCTCTCCAGGTATTTCTGACACTCTCGTTCGCCGGGACCCGCCTTTGTCGGGTCTGCCATCACGATACTCTCGAACCGAATCAGCTCCTGCAACGTTCGAGCGATTCGTTCCCGGTTATGGTCAACCGCTTTAATGATGCTTTGCTGTAGTTGCTCTTTCAAGCTGTCCACCCGGTTCGAACCAATCTATCCATGAGAACACTTCCAATGAGGAGGAGCCCGACCACTCCGAGTTGCCAAATGTTATTAACGTTCAACATCTGGAGCCCAATTTGAAGTGATGTAAAGAAGAGCACGGCGATAAGCGAGCCAGTTAATCCGCCTGATCCGCCGAAGATGCTTGTACCGCCTAAGAGAGTCGCAGTGAGAGATAACAATTCGAGGTTGTCACCGATGTTCGGACGGGCGCTCAAGAGCCAGGAGTCAGCCACCAGACCAGCCAAGGCGGCGAGCATCCCGCTGAGGACATAAACTCCCAGCCGAATCGCATCTACCGGCAGACCGACAAGCCGGGAAGCTTTTTCGTTACTTCCGACCGCGTAGATCCATCGCCCCAAAGGCGTTTGGGTTAGGATGAACATCATCACTATGAAAAGGGGCAAAACAAACACGAGGGTGTGTAGAGGGATCGCGAGTACTGCATTTTGCCCAAGCATGCCAAAAGAGGAAGGCAGTCCTGTAATGGGCGCGCCGCCCGTCAGAGCGAGGGCGAGACCGTTATAGGCGTAAAATGTTCCCAGGGTTACGATCAACGGCAGCAGCCTCAATCGTGTAATGATAAGCCCGTTGATGCTTCCCAGGATCCCACCGAATAGAACTCCGGCAATCCCGGCGAGGAAAGCCGGCGTGCCCTGTTTGACGAGAAAAGCGATCGTGAAGCCCGCCAGACTCACGATTCCGCCGACGGAGAGATCGATGCCACCGCCTCCAGTGAGAATGACGAAAGTCTGGCCCAGGGTTACCAATGCCAACAGGGTCGAGAACTGCAGAACGGAAGTGAAGTTGGCCAGGGTGAAGAAAGCAGGTGCTCGGGTGGCAAGCACGGCAAGCGCAATCAGCCAGAGCATGCCCAGGCCGCTGAACCGAATCTGTTTAAGGGCGGTTCTCACACGTTCGTTACTGCCGGCGAGAGCTTCCGGCCCCTGCCAGCGCGTCCAGGATCAATACAGAAATCAAGAGAACACCGGTAATGACTTGTTCCCAAAGTGATGGCACTCCGATGAGCACGAAGCCGTTCTGCAAGAGACGGACGAGAACGACTCCGAACATCGTACCGAGAAGGTTCGCCTTTCCGCCCAGGACGGAAGCACCGCCCAAGACGGAAGCAACGATCGCATCTAAGGCAACAAGGCCGCCGGTCGAGGTCTCGACGTTTCGATACCGGGCAACGTAGAGAAAAGCCGAAAACCCTACGAGCAGACCAGTGAAACCATAAACGAAGCATTTGACCTTACCGATTGCTACACCAGAAAGTCTGGCTGCCCGCTCGTTGCCCCCCGTCGCGAGGATTGCGGTGCCCAGCGGTAGCCACCGGATGATCAGCCAACCCACTGTATAGAACAACAGAACGTAAATGCCCACGAGCGGAAACCCACCGACAGATTGGTTCGCCAGGGGTCCAAGAGTGTCAGGCAATCCCGAAATCCAGCTCCCGCCGAGGAGGAGGAAAATGGCTGCTCGGTAAACCCCGAACAGGCCCAGGGTAGCGATGATGGGGGGTATCTTTCCCCAGACAATCAGCGCCGATGAAACAAGCCCGAGCGTTGTGCCGACGATGGGCCCGATGAATAACACAGCCGCCACGGGCCACCCGCCTTGCAAACTCCATCCGACGAATATCGCGCAGATTCCTAAGGCTCCGCCAACCGCAATATCAATTCCGGCCGTCGCCAGGATGAACGACATTCCCAAGCTTACTAACAAAAGCTCAATACTGTTCCGAAGCACCGTGGTCAGATTTTGTACTGTCAGGAAATAGGGGGACAAGAACCGGAAAAGGATCGTGACGGCGACGCAAGCCAGTGCCAGCGTTACTTCGCGCCCGCCAAATCGTCTCCAGTTCATCTTAGCCGTCGCCTCCAAGGCGTTCCGGTGGCGCGTGCAGTTTGGGTTCCAACGGTCGTTCGGGTCCGAAGCAGTTCAAGTGAGCCTGCCTCCAAGCGGTTCACTCTAGAATTTGAATTGATCGACGTTCTCCTTTGTAAAAACAGCAGGAGGTCCGAGTAACAGCACCTTGGTCGCAGAATCGTACTTGACCGGCGCTTCGAGCCCGGGCACCGCGTTGCTTTCGGCAAACGGCTTGGCGTCAATCAACTGCTTGCCAGCCCAGACCGTCAGATAACCGAGGTCACGCGGATTCCAGAGAACGCTGAACCCGAACGCACCGCTCTTCAGGTAAGACCGAATCGTATTGGGAGAACCATAACCGGTGCCGATGACCTGGCCAATCTTTCCGGCTGATTCGATGGCCTGAGCCACTCCTGGACAGGTGGTCGAAGCGACCGCGATCAACCCCTTTAAGTCGGGATGTGCCGTCATGAGGTCCGTCGCTAGCTGAAATGCGCGTTGAGCTGTGCCTCCGGCGAACTGCGGCGGCAGGAGATTAATTTTTGGATACTTTTCCTTCACGCGCTGCTGCATGAAGTTGATCCAGGTGTTCAGGTTTGTAGCGGTAGCTTCGCCCGACACGATGCCCACGGTTCCTTGTTCACCAATCCGCTTCGCCAGCTCGTCAATGATAGTAAATCCAAGATCCTGATCTAGTGCCTGCGCAACGTACACTTCCCGCTCGCTCTTCGGTGCATCAGAATCCGAGGTGAAGATTTTGACGCCTTTCTCCTTTGCTTTCTTAATAATCGGGTCGATCGAACTCGCGTCGAGCACCGAAAGGGAGACCGCCGAAACTCCCTGATCGATCAGCCCATTCACGATTCGCAGCTGTTCGGCTGGATTCGTATCGGTCGGTCCCGTGTAAACGAACTCCACGCCAAACTTCTGTGCGGCATCCTTGCCCCCTTCCTCCATCGCGTTGAAGTAGGGTATGCCGACAATCTGCGGCACGAACGCAACTTTCGGTTTACTCTGGGCAAGCCCGAACTCTGCACTTAACAGCGTAAGGCCCACTGCCAACCAAGCGGACCAGTGAATTTGTCTGCGCATCTTTCCTTTCTTAATGTTGATCCCCTCCATGGGCTGTTTTGTAATCCGGTACCTTCAATTGCGGGCCGGATTTCGCTCCTGTAATCCAACTGACAACCTCATCAAGGTCGGTCTGTGCCCTCTCACATTCGGCCACTTTTCGGCCACGTCGCAGCACAACGATGCGGTCTGCGACTTCAAAAACGTCGTTCAAATTATGGCTGACAAGCAGGACCGCTTTTCCGGTGTCGCGTAGCTGCTCGATCAACCTTAATACGTTGCGCGTTTCTGCCACGGCTAGCGAGGCGGTGGGTTCATCCATGATGACCAACTTGGTTTCCAGGTCGATCGCGCGCGCGATGGCCACCGCCTGACGTTGACCACCGGACAGGTCCGAAACCAAGGCGGAGGGCGACGGGATGTGCGAACCAAGTTCATCGATCAATTGCACAACGCGGTCGCGCATTCTCTTCTTGTCGAGAATGGGCAACCCAATGACGGGCCGAACGATTTCTCTGCCCAAAAAGATGTTTTCGTAGACCGTGAGGTTTTCGACCAGAGCGAGTTCCTGGAAAATTGTCGCGATGCCTAACTGCCGTGCCTTCCTGGGGTTTTCGATTGTGACGGGGCTGCCGTTGATCGCTACTCCGCCGGCCGACGGCGAATATGCGCCGGACAATAACTTTACCAGCGTCGACTTCCCAGCTCCGTTGTCACCGACTAAGGCGAGTACCTCGCCTAGCCGAATGCTGGCGTCGACGGCCTCCAAAGCGATAACTGCGCCAAAATGTTTCGAGAGCTTGGCAACACGTAACCAGATATTCTCGGTGGTGTTCATCTGGTTTTTGTTGCGGTTCGTGGATGAGGCTTCTCATGTAGCTTGGCCAGGGAGATGGTCCAGTTCCACGAAGTCGGAGCCACAAGATCGTCTGATCCACGGAATCTTCGATGCGCTGGCTGGCCTTTGGCAGACCGTGCACCGTATCGGCGCAGGTTGGGCAAAAACGCGTAAAAAATGACAGGAGATGCTTCCAACGTCTTAAAGGAAATGTGATCGATCGCTTTAGCAACCCATCCCGTTGCCCAAGTGAATTTGCTCCAAGAACGCCGGTTTTTAGCCAATAGTTTGCAGTTTACCATATAGATGGCACATTATACCGTATGGAAGGTCAACCTCATGGCGCCTGGTCGAACCTGAGGTTAATCCTGGCACAACGCAACCTCAGCGTCCTTGATCTCCAGAGGACACTCCAAAAGAGGGGCGTCTCGGTCAACGTCAAAAGCTTGTATCGGCTCGCTGAGCCGGCGCCTTTGTGGAAGATCGATACCCGTATCGTGAACGCGATTTGTCAGACTTTTGGTCTTGAGCTGGGGGATCTCATCCAACTAGAGAAGCCGACGAGGGAACTTAAGCGCCTGGCCCCTGAGAAACAGCAGCGGCTCGACGCTCTAATGGAGAAGAATAACGCAGGGGAACTGACTAGAGCAGAACGCGCGGAGTTGACCCGCTTAGTCGATGAATCCCAGAGGATCAGCCTTCATAACGCGCGGGTTTTGGTGGAACAGAAACGAAGAAAAGCTCGTAAAACAAGTGACCGGAAGAGTGCGGCTCTGGTTGGTTAATGGTCACGTCTGCGGTCCGGGAATTAGTGAGGGAACGAGCGGGACGTCGTTGTGAGTACTGCCACGCGCCCGAGGAAGTGACCGGCAGCCGATACCAAGGCGATCACATCCTTCCCAGATCTCTCGGAGGGGGAGATGAGCTAGCAAATTTGGCTTTTGGCTGCTCCGGTTGCAACCTAGCCAAATCCAATCACG
>Ga0182033_10000923_pt1 | contig 14365 bp, 10 predicted proteins | sample tim00Cox0000000H_FD_125968 | JGI IMG/M metagenome (GOLD analysis project Ga0182033, IMG submission 125968) | Lab enrichment of tropical soil microbial communities from Luquillo Experimental Forest, Puerto Rico - timezero.00C.oxic.00.000.00H | ecosystem: Environmental > Terrestrial > Soil >...
CGGCGGGGCGCGACCTGCGCCGCTACCCGCGGCGGCCCGACCGGCCGCCACCACGACGCGCCCGCGCGTGCTGGTGGTAGACGATGAGGCGAGCATTCGGGATCTCTTGCAGAAGACGCTCGCGCTGGCCGAGTACGAGGTGGATGTGGCGTCCGGGGGGCGCTCCGCGCTGGACCGGATGCGGCTCTATTCGTACGATCTCCTGATTGTGGACTTGAAGATGCCGGGGATGGACGGGCTCACCGTGATTCGCGAGGCGAAGCGGTACAAGGCGAATCTGCCGGTGATCATCATTACCGGGTTCTCGACCGAATCGAGCGCGATCGAGGCGGTGAACCTGGGCGTCGCCGGGTATCTCACCAAGCCATTCCGGGTGCCGCAGGTGCTGGCGGCGGCGGCAAAGGCGCTGGGAGAGTGATTCAGCTCTCGGAACTCACGAAATCCTTTGGCGACCGGGTCTTGTTCGATCACGTCACGTGGCAGATCACCGACCGCGAGCGGGTCGGGCTCTGCGGGCCGAATGGGGCGGGAAAGACCACGCTCCTGACAATGATGGCCGGGCTCGAGGAGCCGGACGCAGGTGCCATCCTCAAGCCGTCGACCCTCACGACAGGATATCTGCCACAGGATGGCTTGACCCATGCCGGACGATCGCTCTTCGAGGAAGCCTCGAGCGCGTTCGCGGCGCTGTTGGCGGTCAAGGCGGAGATGCACGCGCTCGAAGACCGGCTGGGCGATCCGTCGATCCCCGAAGCCGAGCACGACGAGATGCTGCACCGCTACAGCGACCTGCAGGATCGATTCCGCGTGCACGATGGCTACAGCATCGAGTTGAAGACCGCGACGGTGCTGCAGGGTCTCGGGTTCAAGACCTCCGACTTCGAGCGCCGAACCGAGACGTTTTCGGGCGGCTGGCAGATGCGGATTGCGCTGGCCAAGCTGCTGCTCACCCAGCCAAACCTGCTGCTGCTCGACGAGCCGACCAATCATCTCGATCTCGAGGCGCGCAACTGGCTTGAGGAGTATCTGACCGCCTATCCGCATGCTGTGATCCTGGTGTCGCACGACCGCTTCTTTCTGGACGCGGTCGTGACCCGCATCGCCGACCTGACGCTCCGCACGCTGACCGACTACTACACGAACTACAGCGGCTATCTCGCCGAGCACCACGAGCGCATCGAAGCGCTGCGCAAGGCCAAGCGTGAGCAGGACGAAGAGATCGCGCGCGTGAAGATGTTCATCGACCGGTTCCGTTACCAAGCGACCAAAGCGTCGCAGGTCCAGAGCCGGATCAAGATGCTCGAGAAGGTCGTGCCGATCGAGGTTCCGCCGGAGCACAAGCGAATCCACTTCGACTTCCCCGTCTCCGCCAAGAGCGGGCGGACCGTCATCGAGCTCAAGCATGCGCGCAAGGCGTACGACGGGTTGGTTGTATTCGCGGATCTGGGTCTGCACATCGAGCGCGGCGATCGCATCGCGCTCGTCGGTCCCAACGGGTCGGGCAAGTCGACCCTGATGCGCATGCTCTCAGGTGAAGAGTCTCCCGACTCCGGCGAGCGAACGCCCGGGCACAACGTCGTGATGCAGTACTTCGCCCAGGATGAGGCGACGCGCATGGATTCGACACCCACCGTGTACGAGACGCTGGCCTCGGGCTCTCCGCTCAACATGGTGCCGGCGATTCGGCACATCCTGGGCGGGTTCCTGTTTTCGGGTGACGATGTGTACAAGCCGGTGCGTGTGCTGTCGGGCGGTGAGCGGACGAGGCTCGCCGTCGCGCGGATGTTGCTGCAGCCATCGAACATGCTGCTGCTCGACGAGCCCACCAACCACCTGGATCTCGACTCGAAGGAGGTCCTGCTCGACGCGCTCGTGGATTACGGCGGGACCCTGATTTTCGTTTCGCACGATCGGTACTTCGTCGAGCGACTCGCGACCAAGATCGTCGAGGTCGGCGGAGGCACAGCCACGCTCTACCCTGGGACATACACAGAATTTCTCTGGCACAAGCAAGGGCGGGAGGAGCAGGACAGGCAGGAAGGTCGGGAGAGGCAGGAAAGGCACGAAGGGCGGGGAAGGCAGGAGAGGCGGGAAAGGCAGGAAGGGCGGCACGAACGCGAGGCGAGGCCGGGGCGGCAGCAGGAAGGCGATGCGAAGCGCGGTCACGCGCCGGTGTCACGAGCTGTCGAAGCCAACAAGCCGCGCGTTTCGCACCAAGAGAAGAAACGGATCGACGCCGAGGCTCGAAAAAGGCAGCGGGCCGATCGGGCGCGTCAGTCGGAGATTGAGAGGTTGGAACACCAGATCGCCGAGTGCGAGCGGGCGATCAAGCAGCTCGAACAGGCGATGTCGGCGCCCGGCTTTTATGAGGACCGCATGACGGCACAACCAGTCGTCGACGAGCATCAGGCGCTGATGTGGAAGGTGGGCGACCTTATGCACCAGTGGGAAGAACTTCAGAGCGCGGTCTCGCACTCTCCGAAACAGTGACGGAATCGTCAAGCAATTACGTATTTGTTATCATGCGTCTCAAATCGACTCCCGTAACTCGCTGATTGGACGTCAGTTTTTCGAACGTCGGCCGAAATCAGCAGCGGGCACAGCCTTTGCCCCTGCACGGCTGAGCTCAAAGTGCGCGCGACCATGTCCGACATGTCTCCGCAGGGCCCGGGTGCACCTCTGGTGCGGCGGTCTGCCCGGCCCGCCCCGTCTCAGACAGAACGCCGTCTCACCGCGCGGCCACCCGCAGCGGCCGACGACCCCTTCTTCCGCCACCTGGTCAGCAGCATGCGCAACGGGGTCATTGCCGTTCATCGCGACGGCAGCCTTGCGCTCATGAACGACGAGGCGTACCGAATCTTCGGACTCACCCGCCGCGCGGAGGACGTCGGGCGCAAGTTCACCGACGTCCTTCACGATCGGCCCGCCGCCGTTCGCGTCGTGGCCAGCGCCTTCGAGCTGAGCCACCTGCCAAACCGCGCCGAGCTGCGCCTCAAGGACCTCGATCGCGTCATCGGCTACACGCTGTCGCAGGTGAAGAACGACTCCGGCGACGTCATCGGCGCCGTCATGTACTTCAAGGATCTCACGCAGGTCGAGCAGCTCGAGGAGCGCGAGCGGCTGCGCGACCGGCTGGCCTCGCTCGGTGAAATGGCGGCAGGGATCGCGCACGAGCTCAAGAACCCGCTCGCGGGCATCGAGGTCATGGCTGGACTGCTTCGGCGTCAGGTGCCCGATTCGGAGAACGCGCAGCTTCTGGTCGCCGACATCCTGAGCGAAGCCAAGCTGGCCAACGCCATCGTCGTGGAGATGCTCGAGTTCGTGCGACCCGTCCGGCTGCAGGTCGCGCACACCGACATGACCGACGTGCTGCAGCAGTCGGTGACCATGGCCGAATCGAAGACCAATCGCGGCGACGTGGTTGTGACGATCGAGATGGAAGAAGATCTGCCGATGATCGAGGCGGATCATCACCAGCTGTCGCAGGTCTTCACGAACCTGCTCACCAATGCGTTCGAGGCGCTCGACGGACGCGGGAAGATTTCGATCTCGTGCGTGACAGGGGCGATCGATGACGACCCCGCGTTTGCGGGGCTGCAGCCGCCGACGCCAACGGTCATCGTCGAAGTCGCAGACGATGGGCCGGGGCTGCCGCGGGACGCGATGGACAAGATCTTCGACCCGTTCTTCACGACCAAGCCGCAGGGGTCCGGGCTCGGGCTGGCGATTGTCCGAAAGATCGTCAACGCCCACGATGGACGGATCGATGTGAGCAGCGTACCCGGGGCGGGCACGCGCTTTCGCGTGACGCTGCCGGTGAAGAGCGCGACGGGATGGTTCAAGTAGGCCGGAGGGGTCTCAGGCGGGTCGCGTGGGTCCGGGGGCAGTAGGAGACGACGATGGGCCGTATTCTGATTGCGGATGATCATGACGCGCTGCGCCGGGGGTTGGCGCGAGGGCTGACCGAGGCGGGTCATGAGGTGGAAGAAGCTTCGAACGGCAATGCAGCGATCGAGCGCCTGCACGACAGCTACTTCGACGTCGTCCTGAGCGACCTGAAGATGGGCGGGAGCGATGGGCTCGACGTCCTGCGCACGACCAAGGCGCTGCATCCGACGACCGCGGTCATCCTGATGACGGCGTTTGGTTCGGTGAACACGGCGGTCGAGGCCATGAAAATCGGCGCTTTCGACTACGTGCAGAAGCCGTTCGAGATCGAGGAGATGGAGGTCAAGATCGAGAAGGCGCTCGAGGTGAAGCGCGTCAAGACCGACCTCGAGTACCTGCGCGGCACGCAGCAGGACCTCTACGACTTCGATCGGATCGTCGGATCCAGCCCGGCGCTCCAGCGCGTGCTGGACATCGTCAAGAAAGTCGCGAAGAGCAATACGACCGTGTTGATTCGCGGCGAGACGGGCACCGGCAAGGAGCTGATTGCCGGGGCGATCCATCACAACTCGCTGCGAACCTCGCGCAACTTCGTCAAGGTCAACTGCGCCGCGCTGCAGGAGAACCTGCTCGAATCCGAGCTCTTCGGGCATGAGAAGGGCGCGTTCACGGGTGCCGACAAGCAGCGCATCGGACGGTTCGAGCAGGCGGACGGCGGCACGCTCTTCCTCGACGAGATCGGAGACATGAGCCCAAGCACGCAGGCGAAGATCCTGCGCGTGCTGCAGGAGCACGAGTTCGAGCGGCTTGGCGGGACGCGCACGTTGAGGGTTGATGTGCGGCTGATCGCCGCGACCAACCGCGATCTGTCGGCGATGGTGCAAGCGGGACAGTTCCGGGAAGACCTTTACTACCGGCTGAATGTTGTCTCGATCGAGATGCCCCCGCTGCGCGAGCGCAAGGACGACATCGTTCCGCTGGCGAACTCGTTCCTGCGGCGGTTCGCGGGCGAGCTCAAGAAGAAGATCGAAGGCATGGAGCCGGACGCGCAGAAGCTGTTGATGCGCTACAACTGGCCCGGGAACATCCGCGAGCTGGAGAACACCGTGGAGCGCGCGATTCTGCTCGCGGAGGGGCGGGCGATAGCCTCGGTGGACCTGCGGCTTGGCGAAGTCTCGACAGCGGGCGGCACCCGCGAGCATGCGGCCGTGGTCAAGATTCCGCCAACGGGCATTCCGCTCGAAGACATCGAGCGCCATGCGCTGGTCGAGGCGCTGAAGATGTCGAACTGGGTACAGAAAGACGCGGCCGAGCTCCTGTCCATCAGCCCGCGCGTCATGAACTACAAGATCAAGACACTCGGCATTGAGTTCCCGCGCGGCCGCCGCGCGGCGCCGCTCGCGCAGCAGCCGCCGGTTGCCGCCGCGTCGTAGCTCACTCCGTGACCGTCTCAGGCAGGATCGGCGGGAAGGGCGGGAAAGGCGGAGCAGTCAGGGCTCGGTTCACCTTCCCGGCCGTCCCGCCTCTCCTCCCCCTCCCGCCCTTCCCACCGCTCCTGCCGCCGGTCAGGGTTTGGTCAAGCCTGTTGAAGACGCCCGGGGGTGAGTCTTCCTATACAAGTCAAGGAGCTGCGCGGCGTTCACATGCGTGTAACGCTGTGTGGTACTGAGACGCGCGTGGCCCAGCATTTCCTGGATGGCGCGGAGATCCGCCCCCCGCTGGAGCAGGTGCGTGGCGAATGAGTGGCGGAGCGCGTGCGGGCTGATGCCCATGCGCGTGCTGGTGACGGCGACGTACCGCCGGACCAGGCGATCGACGCTGCGGACGGTGAGACGTCCGCCGCGGTAATTCAAGAAAAGGGGGCTGGCGGGGCGAGAGGGACGCCGGGAGTCCTCGCGGGCGGCGAATCGGGCGAGCTGCTCCCGATCCTTCAAGTACTCCCTGAGCGCGCGGGCCGTGCTCGTGTTGAACGGCACGATCCGCTCTTTCCCGCCTTTCCCAAGGACGCGCACGCGCCTCGACGCGAGGTCGATGTCGTCGACATCAACGCCGACGAGCTCGCTGAGGCGGAGTCCGGACGCGTAAAACAGCTCGAGGATGGCTCGATCCCGACGGCCGAACGGTCCATCGGTCGAGGGGGCGTCGAGAAGCGCGTTCATCTCGCGCTCCGACAGGTGCGCCGGCATGCGGAGGTCGCGCTTCGGCGTGGCGACCAGCGTCCCCGGGTCGTCGCCGATCGTCTCCTTTCGCAGCAAGTATTTGAGAAACGTCCGGATCGCGGCAAGCTTGCGCGCGCTCGTGGCCCGCGAGCAGCCCCGTTTGTGGAGTCCGGCGAGGAACTCGCGGATGGCGGCCCGATCGAGGTGGCCGGGCATGACGCCAGAGGGCTTGATGCCGCGCGCGGCGCCGACATGGGCAATGAACTGTGAAAGATCGCTCTCGTACGCCCGGACCGTGTGCGCGGACAGACTGCGGTTCCACTGCACGAAGTCGATGAACTCCTTGGCCTCCAGGCGCGCGGACATCAGACGGAGTGCAACGATTCGGCGACACCTGCCGGCCCAGCGGGTGGGGCCAGGGCACCCGTCCGCCACCTGTCGAGATCGGCAAGCGCGCGCTCGGATAGTGCGAGGCTGCGCAGCTTCTTGCCGCGCGGAGGGCGTTCGAGCGGCTCAATGATGCCGAACGTGATGTTCGATGGATCGTACCGCTCCGGATCCGCGTGCGACGCGTAGTAGGCGAGCGCGCCGATGGCGGTCGTCCGCGGGGCCGCCGAAACGGGCTCGCCGTTGGCGAGCGCGGCGGCGTTCATGCCCGCGAGGAGGCCCGAGGCGGCCGACTCGACGTAGCCTTCGACACCAGACATCTGACCGGCGAAGAAAAGCGACGGACGCGAGCGGACCTGCCACGTCTCGACAAGCACCTTCGGCCCGTTGATGTAGGTGTTGCGGTGCACCATCCCAAACCGAACGAACTCCGCGGCTTCGAGTCCAGGAATCAACCGCAGCACGCGCGCCTGGTCGCCCCACTTGATCTGCGTCTGGAAGCCCACCAGGCTGAAATGGTCGGCGGCGAGCGTATCCTGCCGCAATTGTACGGCCGCGTACGGCTCGCGGCCCGTCCGCGGATCGATCAGGCCAACGGGTTTCATCGGGCCGAAGCGCAGGGTGTCGCGGCCGCGGTGGGCCATGACTTCGATCGGAAGGCAGCCCTCGAAGAATCTCGCCCGGTCGAAATCGTGCACGGTTGCGGACTCTGCGGCGACGAGCGCGTCGTAGAATCGCTCGTACTCATCTCGAGTGAGCGGGCAATTCAGATAGTCGCCCGGTCCGTCCGCCGGGTGATTGGACCGCAGGCTCCTTCCCCACCGCGACGCGCGAAAGACCTTGGAGGCGTCGATTGTCTCGGCAAGGACGATCGGGCTGATGGCATCGTAGAAGTACAGGTGCTCGCTGCCGACGAGCGATACGATGTCGGCAGCCAGCGCATCCGACGTCAGTGGACCCGTGGCGACGATGACCGGTTCCCGAATGGTCGAGCCCGGGATACATGTGACTTCGCCTCGCAGGACGCTGATCAAGGCGTGATTGGTCAGGGCGCTCGTGATGGTCTTCGCGAAGACCTCACGATCGACGGCCAGCGCCGCGCCTGCGGGCACCCGGCTGGCTTCGGCGGCGCGCATCACGAGCGATCCGAGCCGCCGCATTTCCTCTTTCAGGAGGCCCACCGCGTTGTCGAGCTTGTCGCCGCGAAATGAATTGCTGCAAACGAGCTCGGCCAGGCGGTCGGTCTTGTGGACGGCCGTGGGGCGCACGGGCCGCATTTCGTAGAGCATGACGGGAACGCCCCGGGATGCAACCTGCCATGCGGCTTCCGCGCCGGCGAGGCCGCCGCCGATGATCGTAACCATCCGACCAGAGCTTGCCACAGAGTGGGGGGAAATTACAGACACGGGATTCGGGATTCGGGGCGGCGCTGGCGGCCCGAATCCCGAATCACACTCCGGACCGACGCCCTTACGCCGCGGATACGGGCCGCTCCTCGGACCTCGAGTAATCGCACTCCTCGTTGTGGCAGAGCAGCCGGCGGCCGTGGCGCTTGGTGGTCTTCTCGATGAGAAACGGCGCACCGCACTTGGGGCACGGCTCGGCCATAGGGCGGTTCCAGAGCACGAAGTTGCAATCCGGATAGTTCGAGCAGCCGAAGAAGAGCTTTCCACGCTTCGATTTGCGCTCGACGATCTCGCCGCCTTTCTCGGCGTCCTTCGGGCATTTGACCCCGGTGCTCTTGTGCTTGATGTACTTGCACTCGGGATAATTCGTGCAGGCGGTGAACTCACCGTACCGCCCCTGCTTGATGACCAGATTCGACTCGCAGCGCGGGCATTTCTCGTCCAGAATCTGATCGGGTTTCGCCGCGCGCAGGCCACCCTGCCTGGTCGCGATCAGCTTTCGCGTGGTCTTGCACTCCGGATAGCCCGTACACGCGAGGAACTGTCCGAATCGGCCGCGCTTCACGGCCATCGGTCTGCCGCAATTCTCACACGGCTCGATCTCGTCCTCGCCCGTCTCCGATTCCGGCTCCTCGGTCTCGATCTCGCGCGTATTCGTGCAATCCGGATAGGCGCTGCACGCAATGAACGGCCCGAACTTGCCGACCCGTTTGAGCATCGGCGATCCACATTTGTCGCATGCCTCGCCGATCTCGATGCCCTTCTTGAGATCGATCATTTCTTTGTCGGCGCGCGCCAGATCCTTTTTGAACTTGCGGTAGAACGCGGTCAGCGTCCGGGTATAGTCGGTCTTGCCCTGCTCGATCTTGTCGAGATCGTCCTCGAGCGACCGCGTGTAGTCGACGTCGATGATGTCGTCGAAGCTCTTGGTCAGCAGGTCCGTAATCATCCGGCCGAGCGCCGTCGGCTTGAACCGGCCTTCGATCTTGTAGACGTACTCGCGATCCTGGAGCACCGCAATGATCGACGCGTAGGTGCTCGGCCGGCCGATGCCGTTCTCTTCGAGCTCCTTCACGAGCGTGGCCTCGGAGAATCGTGCGGGCGGCTGCGTGAACTTCTGTTCGGGTCGGAGCGCCTTCAGCTCGAGCACATCTCCCTCGGCAAGGGGCGGCAGCACGCCGGAGGCTCCATCCGCCGCGGCGTCTTCTTCGGCGTCACGATCACCATCGCCATCGCGACCGGCCTCGCGATCGAGCGCCGATTCGCCCGCCTCACCCCGGGGGCCCGTCTCGCGCGCACCGAACTCCACAGGCTCGGGCCTTGCCGGCGCGCCGGGCACGAGACCATAAACCGCCATCCAGCCGGCGAATTTCGGGACGGTGCCCTTCACGCGGAACATGTACTCGCCGGCGGTCACGTCGACGATGGTTTCGTCAAACGTCGCTGGAGGCATCTGCGACGCGACGAATCGGTTCCAGATCAAGCGATAGAGCGAGAGCTGATCCGGCGTGAGATATGGCCTCACGGTCTCGGGGTCGTGCTGCAGCGACGTCGGTCGAATCGCCTCGTGAGCGTCCTGGGCGTCCGATTTCGTCTTGAAGAAGTTCGGCTTGTCAGGCACGAACTCGCCGCCGAACGTCGTCTTGATGAGGTCACGCACGGCTACCAGCGCCTCATCGGCCACGCGCACCGAGTCGGTGCGCATGTAGGTGATGAGGCCGCCCGGCAAGCCCGGAATATCGATGCCGCCCTCGTACAGCTGCTGCGCGAGCATCATCGTCTTCTTGACGGGGAAGCGAGCGGCCTGCTGCAGCTTGCTCGTGATGAACGGCGGCGGCGCGTGGCGCTTGCGCTCCTTCGTCGCGACGGACGAGACGGTCCACGTGGCGCCCTCGAGCGCCGCCAGCACGGCGTTCGACTCCGCCTCGCTCCTGATCTTGATGGTGTCGGCGTTCTTCTTGACGAGCTTTGCCTCGAACTCCGGTGGCTGGGCGGCTGCCAGTCGCGCGAAGACGTTCCAGTATTCGTCGGGTACGAACGCCTCGATCTCGCGCTCGCGGTCGCAGACCAGCTTGAGGGCCACTGACTGCACGCGGCCGGCGCTGAGCCCGCGTCGGACTTTGTCCCAGAGGAGCGGGCTGATTTTGTAGCCGACGAGGCGATCGAGAACGCGGCGCGCGCGCTGCGCGTCGACCATCTTCTCGTCGATCGCGCGCGGATTGTTGAGCGCGTGCAGCACCGCCTTCTTCGTGATCTCGTTGAACGTCAGCCGGTGGATTTTCCGCTTCCTGCCCTTCAGCTCGTGAGTCAGGTGCCAGCCGATCGCTTCGCCTTCGCGGTCGGGGTCCGTCGCCACGTAAATGTCCGAAGCGTCCTTGGCTGCGTCCTTGAGCGCCTTGATGACGGTTTTCCGCGATTCGATCGATTCGTACTGCTCGGCGAAGTCGTTCTCGACATCGACGCCCAGTTTGCTCTTCGGGAGGTCGCGGATGTGTCCCATCGATGCGACGACCTTGTAGTCGCGGCCGAGATACTTGTTGATGGTCTTCGCCTTGCTCGGCGATTCGACCACTACTAAGGCTTTTGCCATTGGTCCCTGCTCACTGCTCGGGCGAATCCTTTCTTTTCACCGTAACACGAACTGTCAAGAAAGCACGAACCGGCCCCCGACCCGCGCGATGGCTCCGCGCAGTTCCAGCTGGAACAACCGCGGCAGCAACCGGGGCGGGCTCAGGCCGCTCCGCTCGGCGATCTCCTGCAAGTCGCTCGGCTCACCTGGCGTCAAACAGGCCAGAATGCGATCCTCCACCGTGGAAGCCTGACGTCTTTTTCGCCCGCGTCCCTCCCCGAAATCCTCCCCGCCTATCGCCAGCTCTTCCAAGATATCGTCCGCGGACTCCACAATCTTTGCACCTGCGCGCAAGAGCCCGTGGGCACCTCGGTTACGGCCTGTCAGGACGTTGCCAGGCACCGCCAGGACGCTGCGACCCTGCTCGAGCGCCAACCGTGCGGTGATGAGCGATCCGCTGCGCTCCCCCGCTTCGATCACGACCACCGCACGCGACAGCCCGCTGATGATGCGATTGCGACGCGGAAAGAACATGCGGCGCGGAGGTGTGCCCGGTGCCAACTCGCTGACGACGGCGCCCGAAGCCGCGATGCTGCAGGCCAGCGCCGCATGTTCGGCCGGATAGACAACGTCCACGCCCGATCCGAGCACGGCAATCGTTTGACCGGACGAGTCGAGCGCGCCGAGATGCGCCGCCGAATCGACGCCGCGCGCCATACCGCTCGCGATGACGAGTCCCGCAGATGCCAGGTCGGCAGCGATGCGTTTGGCGGTCGACAACGCGTACGACGTCGCCGCCCGCGCGCCGACGATCGCAACGATCGAGGCGTGAAGCGCCGTGACGGATCCCTGAACCCACAACAGCGGCGGCGGGTCCACCGTCGCCGCGAGCGCTATCGGATACGACGCCTCACCCCAGCAGACGGGTGCAAGGCCCATCTCGTTCGCGCGGTCGAGCGCGGCTGCCGCACGCGCGCGAAGAGCCGCTCCCCTGCCCGGTTCGCCAGGGTAGTGCTTCCCGAGGAGCTCATCGAGGACGTCGGAGGGCGGATGTCCATCTCGAAGCTGTTCGGGCGCTCGCAACCAGAGTGAGAGCGGCAGCAGCGAGAACGCGACGAAGATTACCGGGGAGATGGGTCCAGGGACTTCCTGGGCCGCTTTCCGGGTCGAGCTCGGGTCACCTGGTTGCGTCACGCCTGTGGCGTTTGTGCCCTCAGTGGCTTTCGGGACATTCATGACTTTCGTCAACGGGGCTTCCTCCCCGTGGACGACAGCCGGGCCACAAGAAACGAGGCCGGGGCCGTCGCGCGTTCGAAGCGCCGGACCCGACCTCCGTCATCTAATATAGCCAGTTCCGATCACGTTTCGTCGACGCCTTGCACGCGAAACGCTCGTCGGACCCCGTTTTTTGCAGGCTCAGCCATGGCACATGGCTTGCTCGACGGATGTCGTTTTCCGGTAATTGCCTTGCACAGCTTACTGGCGAGTCGCTATAGTGGGAGGTAATTCGGTCATGAACGTGCGCACGGCGCTCGTCGTCGCAGTCTTAGCGGTGGCGTTCGCGTCTCTTGCGTCCGCCGACAGCAAGCGCGACGCACGCACGGAGGTCGAGTTCGGCATCAACGTCGCGCAGCGCGGCTTGTGGCGCGAGGCGATTTATCGATGGGAGAAGGCGGTCGAGCTCGACCCGACATATGCGGCCGCTTTCAATGACCTGGCGGTCGCATACGAGCACGAAGGCCAGCTTGACAAAGCTCGAAAAGCGTACGAGAAGGCGCTCGAGATCGAGCCGAACAATTCCCAGATTCGTCAGAACTACGAGCTGTTCAGGGAAATCCATGACCGCACGAGTGCCGACAAAGCGAAACCGTAAGCTCGCGCTCGGGGTGTTCTCCGCCGGGCTAGCCGCCTTGGCGATCGGCTGCGGCTCGAGCTACTACGAGATCCCGATTGAAACGCCCATTCAACCGAAGATGGATGTCTCGGCGTTCCAGCGTGTGCTCGTCGCCGGGTTCGTCGCGGGCGGCAGCGAGGACGTCGACGCCAACCAGGAGACGGTGCGCCTCCTGCGCAGCCAGCTCCGGACGAAGTCGCAGCTGAAGGTCATCGACGCCGATCTGTTGCCGCTGGTGGAGGTTGCACAGGAACAGAGCCAGCCGCTCATCGCCGACGACCGTCCGGCGAGCGACAACGGCTCCGTGCGTCCCACGATCGGGGTCGTGTTGCCGAAACAAATCAAGGAAGAGAAGGACCTTGAAGCGTACGAGCGCGTGTTCGCGAACACGGCGTATTGGAAGCGCATCGGCGAGGAGTACCAGAATCCGCTGATTGTCACCGGAACCGTGCTGTTCACGCCGCAGACGCGGTCCGGCATGGTGCAGCGGGATGTCGAGCAGTTCGACAGCTTCGGTCGACGGCACACGATGCCCGTGCGCACGTACATGGAGCGCAAGGGGTTCATCCTGCGACCCAAGTTTGTGTTCATCGATGGGCGGACCGGCGCGACGATGTATTCGGAGAGTTATCGCGAGGAAGTCCTCTACAACGCCCAGCAGAACACGCCTGCGCTCTCCTCGTACTTCGAGCTCATGGATCGGCTCGTGCCGACTTTCCTGAGCGCCCTCAGCAGTCAAAAGATCAAGGGCACGAGAGTGCTGCTGAAGTAAGACACATCGAGGTGACGCCGACCGCAATGCCGCACTGCGCGGGTTGGCGCATTCCTACGTCAATGCCTTTCGCTTGAACTGGCGTAGGCCCACAGCGAGAAAGAGCGCGTCGAACGCGAACAGCGACACGACAATCACGGCTCGAGAGAGGTGTGGGAAAGCCGGCACGAGCGCGCTTCGAAATCCTTCGCTCGCGTACACCAACGGGTTGACGAGGACCAGGCGCTTGAGGATCGGAAACGCGCTGAGCGCCTGCCACGGGTAGTACGTGCAGCCGAAGAAGATCATGGGCGCGAGCACCATGCTGAACATCAGCCCGATGTGTTGCTGACCGACACTGCAGCCAAGCGCCAGGCCGATCGACGAGGCGAGCAGCGATACGAGCACTGCAAGCGTGAAGAACAGCGTCAGATGATCGGCGCTGAGGGTCACACCGCCCATGACGACCCATGACATCGGTATCACGATCAGGCCGGACACGAGCGCTTGAACCATGCCCGCGACGACTTTTTCGACCGCGAGCCACTCCATCTCCATCGGCGCGAGGAGCCGATCTTCGATTTCTCTGGTGAACTGGAATTCGGCGAGCAGGGGCATCGCGACGGCCCACGTTCCCGTAAAAACCATGCTGAGCGCGATGATCCCCGGCAGGAGCAGCGCCTTGTATTGCTCGGCCATGAGCCCGCTCGTTGTCATCACCCGACCGAACACGAACACGAACATCATGGGCTGCAGGAGCGTTTGAGACGCCAGCGTGACGAAATTGCGCCGCGCCACGTGCGCATCGCGTGAGAGCATCGCCCAGAACGTCGTGAAATTCATGGCTTAATCCCGCAGGCTTCTTCCTGTGTGGTGCAAGAACAGATTTTCGAGACTCGGCTCCGAAATGTGCATGTCGCGGATTGTCGCATTCGATGCCGACGCCGCCGACACGAGCGCGGGAATCAAAGAGCCGCCATGGTCTGCGTAGACGTCCACCTGACCATCCTGACCGACGCGCACCTCCGTGACCCCCTCGAGCGCCCTCAGCGCATCGACGAGTCCGTCGGGCGCCGACATGAACTGCACGCGCACGAGAAACCCACCTGGGATCGAGCGCTTCAACTCTTGCGGCGTCCCGAGCGCGATGACTTTGCCGTGATCGATGATGGCGACGCGATGGCAGAGATCGTCGGCTTCCTCCATGTTGTGCGTCGTCAGCAGGATCGTCTTGCCGCGCGCGTTGTACTCGCGAACCATCTCCGACAGCAGCAGCCGCGTCTGCGGATCGAGGCCGGCGCTCGGCTCGTC
>Ga0182033_10000930_pt1 | contig 14320 bp, 14 predicted proteins | sample tim00Cox0000000H_FD_125968 | JGI IMG/M metagenome (GOLD analysis project Ga0182033, IMG submission 125968) | Lab enrichment of tropical soil microbial communities from Luquillo Experimental Forest, Puerto Rico - timezero.00C.oxic.00.000.00H | ecosystem: Environmental > Terrestrial > Soil >...
GGCCAACGATGCTGCTGAATGTGGGGGGTCTATTAGATCACTCCGCGACCGAACCCTCATTGGCATCCAGGGGGCTGCTCCGTCGATCCATTCGATGTCCTTTCGGCCATCAACGGCATGATCCATCTAAGAGACCCGCAGCAAGGTTCGAAAGGGGATCAATGGCGTCCGAAAAGCGCATTCTTGTGATGACCATCACGCATTCTCGTGATGGCTATCACAAGGCTGACGCCGCGTCCGCCCTAGCATTCCAGGAGATCGAATTGAATCGAGGGTCTCCATGGAGATGCACCAGGTCCGTTACTTCTTAGCGGTCTGTGAGGAACTCAGTTTCTGCCGCGCAGCGCGCCGCTGCGGCGTCTCACAACCCTCGCTATCCAACGCCATCAGCGCGCTTGAGCAGAACCTGGGCGGAGCAATTTTTCTCCGCAAACCTTTCCGCAAACCTTCGATTGCCTTGACCGTCCTCGGGTGCGGCATTCGGCCCTACTTGGAGAAGATTGCCCGCAACGTGGATGGTGCCCGCGAGGCCGCACGGGCATTGGCGCGGGCTCCCATCACTGCATAAGAGATCCCCCACGCTCTGCCCAACGATGCTGCTGGACCGTAGGGGTCTCTTAGATCATTCCGAGGCCAACCAACGCTGCTTAGGCTATCGAAGCTGGCTAACGCTCATGCCCACGAAACCGCCGACCATCAGACCAAGGCCGAACGCAGAGCAAATCAGGAAGATGGCGAGTTCAAGCGACATAAGCGGCAGCTATGCTCAAGGGCAAGGTGAAGCAAGGTCCTAATACCGGGTTCCCATAGGGCGCGTATGGAAGCTGCGAAAGCGCAGAGGCCCGCTATCGTCTCGATGTGGCGCGTGTCGGTTGTCGTGGACAGCAAGCACCTTGACGAGCCCCAGACCCACGCGCCGAAGTGAGGTGGTTTGGTTGGGGGCATGTGCTTTTTTACTTTGCAAGTGAGGTGGTGATTTGTATTCCTGCTGGGGAATACGACGAAACTACTCACTAGCTGCATTGTGGTATCTATGCGATAGCTAACGATCTTCCCCCAGACGCTAATCCATTGATCCGATTGCAGAACTCAATCCGATGCTTCTTTTGCAGGAGAAGCGCATCCGGCGCTCGAGCTACGGCGACGCGCGGCCGGCGCGCGACTTTCCCATGCTGGCGCAAGCCTATCTCGACGGGCGCCTGATGCTGGACGAGCTGATCACGCAGCGGATCCGCCTCGATGCGATCAACCAGGGCTTTTCCGCGCTGCGCGACGGCAAAGCGATCCGCAGCGTCGTCACATTCGGATAATTCGCATCATCCTGCTTTGGCCAGGACGATCACGGTTTGCGTGTGCCCGCGCAAGCTCTTAGAGGCGCGTTTTAAGGTGGCGCGGACGCTCGCTGCGTTCATAGGGAGGGCTAGCGGAAGAATTCGACTTTGGCCTCGCGGAACCAGACGAAGTTCGTCGGCGCTACCGAAATTGGACCGTTAATTCCGAACACGGCGATCAGGAATTTCTCGCCGGGGGTAACCGCGTCGGTGAGCACGACGCGATTGGGCATGTTCAGCCCTTGGATGGTGGCCGGACTGGGGTAGCCGCTACGCCGCGGCATCTGCCCGTTGACCCACACTTCGGCGTAATCGTCCACATACGCCTTGAGTACCGCCATCGCGCCCGAAGTCTCGAACTCTCCAATTCTCGCGGGCATGGTCAGGTTCGCTCGATACCAGATGAAGGAAACCTTGCCGCCGCCGCGCCGCGCGGCGAGCCCCTTGGCGTTGATCGTCGGCCACGATGAATCGTCAAAGCCGCTCTCGCCGGCATGGGGATGGATGTCATACGCCGTCTTGTATTCGGGCATGGCATTGGGTATCGCCGCGCCTTCGACGATCTTCGCCTCGATGGTCCTCCATTGGGCGCCGAAAACCGCCGATCCTTCCTGCGTCATCAAGTCGACCACGTGCGCTGGGGTCAGTGACGGCGGCATCTTGGGCAGCGGCGGCGCCGACGCGGTGGCAGAAGGAGCCGGCGCCTGCGCGGTAGCGATCGGTACGGCCGCCGCGACAAGCAGTGCGGCAGCCGCGAACAGCGACCAACGATTTTGTTTGTACATTTGATCCTCCCTGTGCTTGCGCCCGCGGATGATCGGCGCTCGAGGCGGCCTTGTCAAAGACCGAGCGCGCGTCCCGTATTGAGACGCACCAGCTTGCAAAACTCAGCCGCGCTATCAATCAACTCGGGCGAGCCAGGCTTCCAGCGCCACGCTCTCCTACAAGCGTCAGGCCGATCTTACCGATCAGATCGGCTCGCTCCGCCTCGGCAGCGCGCAAGGCGGCGTTTTTCTGCTTGGAGGTGCTGTTGTTCGAGCCGAACAGCACGATACCGCCGAGAACTGCTGCGATCGCCGCGCTCAAAGCGAGCAGGTCCGGCCGGATAGCGCCGATGATGATTATCACAAGCAGGATCACTCCGCCGGCAATTAGACCTTTCGATGCCAGGGCGATCTTGCGGCAACCTTCGATCGACTGGGTCAGCTCCTCGATCCGCGCTTCGAGGCGCGCGATGCGCTCGCGCATCTCGTCGGCGGTAGAGGTGGCAGCGCGCTCCTCATCGTCCTCGTCGAGCGACACGACTCCAGCCTGGTCAGGTAAATTAATCATCACTTATGGATCGGATCGATCCACAAAACCTCGTCCGGCTTCTCGACCGGCTCGATGTCGAGATTGACCACCACCGCTTCGTTGTCGCTGCGCACCACCACGCATTCCAATGGTTCGCTCGCGCTGGCATTGATCTCCTGGTGCGGTACGAACGGCGGCACGAAGATGAAATCGCCGGGACCGGCTTCCGCCATGAATTCCAAGTGCTCGCCCCAGCGCATGCGCGCCCGCCCGCGCACGACGTAAATGACGCTTTCGAGCTCGCCGTGGTGGTGGGCGCCGGTCTTCGCATTGGGATGAATGTTGACCGTGCCGGCCCAGATCTTCTGGGCGCCGGCCCGCGCGAAGTTGACGGCGGCCTTGCGGTCCATGCCCGGGGTCTGCGCCGTGTTGGGATCGAGCGAGGAGGCTGGAATGACGCGCACGCCGTCGTGCTTCCATTTCGGTTCGGGCTGAACGGGCTTGTTCATATGTGGCTCCTCATGAGGAACACGAAATCGGACTGATCAGTTCAGGTGTCCTTCCGGCCGAGCGAGCTTAAAGCGCGTTGACGCGCGTCTTCGACGCGCTATGGCGAGCGAGAGCCGGAATCCAGTAATCACAGAAGGGTCCGTGATTACTGGGTCCCCGCTTTCGCGGGGACGACAACCGCGAGAATTGGCAGCCGCGTTCCGATGACCTCATTCACATGGAGCTTGACGCAATATACGGCAAGATCTCCGATGTTGTCGCCTTGCTACAAATTACTGCCGCCGCTGCGCCGCGCTGGCAAACCGTTTCGCCTCTTCCGCGGCGCGAAACAGCGCCTTGGCCTTGTCGACGCATTCCTGCTGCTCGGATTTCGGATTGGAATCGGCGACGATGCCGGCGCCGGCCTGAACGTACATCTTGCCGTTCCTAATCAGCGCGGTGCGCAGCACGATGCAGCTGTCGAGCTCGCCGGCGGCGGAGAAATAGCCGACTGCGCCCGCGTAAAGCCCGCGCTTCTCCTTCTCCAACTCGTCGATGATTTCCATGGCCCGCACCTTCGGCGCGCCGGACACGGTTCCCGCAGGAAAGCCCGCCGCCAGCGCGTCGAGCGAATCGTATTTGCTGTCGAGCTGCCCCTCCACGTTGGAAACGATATGCATGACCTGGCTGAAGCGCTCGATGAAGAACTGGTCGGTCACCTTGACGGTGGCGGTGCGCGCCACCCGTCCCACGTCGTTGCGGCCGAGATCGAGCAGCATCAAATGCTCGGCGCGCTCCTTCTCGTCGGCGAGCAGCTCGCGTTCCAGCGCCTTGTCCTGTTGCGGCGTGGCGCCGCGCGCGCGCGTTCCCGCGAGCGGTCGGATCGTCACTGTGCCTTCGCGCACGCGTACCAGAATTTCCGGGCTGGAGCCGGCAACGGCGAAGTCGTCGAAGTTGAGGAAGTAGAGGAACGGCGCCGGATTGATCCGGCGCAGCGCCCGGTAGAGCGCAAAGGCGGGCAGCTCGAACGGCGCCTCGAACCGCTGCGACAGCACCACCTGAAAGATATCGCCGGCCGCGATGTATTCCTTGGCGGCGTTCACCATGCGCTCGTATTCGGCGGGCGTGGTGTTGGAAGAGGGCCACACCGCAAGCGAGCCGGCCTTGAGATCGGGCGGGGCGTGAACAAGCGGCGCGTCGAGCGCCGCGACGATCTCGGACAGACGATCGCGCGCCCGCGCGAACGCGGTTTCGGCGGCAACACCGGCTTGCGGCCGCACCGGCGTGACCACGGTGATCGTGTCGGTGACGGAATCGAACACCATGACGAAGGTCGGACGCACCAGCATGGCGTCGGGAATGCCGATCGGATCGGGATTGGGCGGCGGCAATTCCTCCATCAGCCGCACCATGTCGTAGCCGAGATATCCGAAGATGCCGGCGGCCATCGGCGGCAGAGCTTCGGGCAGCTCGATGCGGCTTTCCGCGATCAGCGCCCGCAACGCCGCGAGCGGAGCCTCGTTGCACGGCGTGAAACCGTCACGCCCGCCGCGCGCCGTACGATTGATCGCGGCTTGCCCGGCGCTGGAACGCCAGACCAGATCGGGATCAAGCCCGATGATGGAATAGCGCCCGCGCAGCGCCCCGCCTTCGACCGATTCCAGCAAAAAGGTCTTCGGCCGCCCGTGCGCCACTTTCAGGAACGCCGAGACCGGCGTTTCCAGGTCGGATACCAGCGTGGTCCACACGACCTGCGCCTCGCCGCGCGCGTAGCGCTTGGCGAACGCCGTTGCTTGCGGCTCGATCTGCATGGAATCAGTCGAGGTCGGTGCCGGCACCGCCACTGACGACCTGATTGAGCGCACTCTGGTTGATGGTGACGCCGATCTCGCGTTCCAGGTAGGCGATGTATTCGGCGTAGAGGTCCTCGGAGAGGCCGCGATCGAGCGTCTCGGCGATGCGCTTGGCGTCCTGGGATTCCGGGTCGAGCTTGGGCACCACGATGTCGGTGACGCGAAACACGACCTGCTCGGGCGGCGTCGCGGCATCGGCCTTGCCCGCCGCCTCCTTGGCGGTGCGGAACACGGCGTCCACGGCGCTTGCCGAAAGCGGCCCGGTCCCCTGACCGCGCTTGATGCCGGAAAGCGTCTCGACCTTCAGGTGGTCGGGCGCCGCGGCTTCGGCGAGCGTCGCGCCGGCCTTCACCTTGTCCAGGATTGCCGTCGCCTTCTCAGCGAGGCGCTTGCCGATTTCCTGCTCGCGCCAGCGCGTCTCGACCTGATCCTTGACTTCGTCGAGCGAGCGTTCGCGCGAGGGCGTGATGCCGGTCACGTCGTACCAGACATAGCCGTCCTGGAATTGCAGCGGATCGCGTTCGATGCCGATATCGGTCGCGAAGATCCCCTGCAGCAGCGGCTGCTGGTCGGGAAGATTGACCGGGTTGCCGTTGGGATCGCGGCCCGAGCGATCGACCGCCTCGATTGTGCGCGCCGGCAGCTTCAGGTTTTCCGCGGCCTCGGTCAGGGTCTTGCCCTCGGAACGCGCATCTTCGAGCTTGTTGTAGATGTCGAGCGTCTCCGACTTGGCGCGCGCGGTTGCGAGCTCCTGCTTGAGCTCGGGCGCAACTTCCTCGAACGAACGAACCTGCTCCGGCTCGACCTTGGTCACCTGTACCAGCACCGTGCCGAACCGGCCCTGGACCGGCGCGCTGACCTCGCCTTCCTTCAGCGAGAAGGCGGCGTCCGCCACCGCCTTGTCGATCATTGCGCTCTTCGTCACGGTGCCGAGGTCGATGTCCTTTTCGGTCTTGCCCAGCTCTTTCGCGACCTCGACGAAGCTCGCGCCCTTGGCGACGCGGTCCGCCGCCGCTTGCGCCGCCTCCACGCTGGAAAAATCGATCTGCAGAACGTGCCGGCGCTCCGGCGTGGCATAACGCGCGCGGCGCTCCTCGTAGGCGCGTTTGAGATCGGCATCGGAAATCTCGATCCAATGCGCCTGCTCGCTCGGGATCAGCGAAACGATCGTCACCTTGCGGTATTCCGGAGCGCGGAAGGCGATCTTGCGCTCGTCGAAATATTTCGCGAGCTCCTCTGGCATCGGCTGCGGAATATCGCCGGCTTGTGCGCGGTCGAGCAGCACGTATTCGATCGCGCGCTGCTCGTTCTGATAGCGGTCGGCGGCGGCGAGCAGCGCTTTTGGCGCATTCAATCCCTGCGCAATGGTGCCGGCGAGTTCAAGCCGCATCAGCCGGCGCCGCTGCTCGGCCACGTAACGGGCTTCCGTGTAACCGGCGTTGCGGATGATCTGCTCGAAGCGAAACCGGTCGAACTGGCCGTTGGGCCCGCGGAACGACGGATCGTTGGTGATGTAACGGGAAACCTCGGCGTCGGAGAGCGCAAGGCCCAGTTGGCGGGCGCGCTCGTCGAGCAGAAATTCCGCGACGATCTGGCTTAGCACGAGCCGGTCGATGCCCATGGCGCGCGCCTGATCGCCGCTGATGGGGCGGCCGAGCTGGCGCGCGAATTGCTGCAGGCGATCGTTGTAGAGCATGCGGAACTGATCGACCGTGAGTTCGATGCGGCCGATCTTGGCCACCGTGGAACGACCGAAGCCGCGGAAGATGTCGCCGATTCCCCAGATCGCGAAGCTGATGATCAAAAAGCCGACGACCGCGGCCAAGATGCTCTTGCCGAGCCAGTTGGAAGAGGCTTTGCGGAGACCTCGAAGCATGCGCCATCCGGGTTGAAAAAAGCCCCGGCCGCCGCCGGCCAGGGGCGAAGCATCATACGAAGGCGCCCCCCGCGCCGCAACCTTGGGGGCGCGGAGCGGCAGGCGTCTGCAACGGCACTACGGAAGTGTCGTCCCCGCTGCGGAAGCGGGGACCCAGTAAATACCGGCGGTGCGATGTGGCACTGTCGCCAGCAACCTCTCGTTGGGTGATTACTGGATTCCGGCTCTCGCTCGCCATAGCGCGTCGAAGACGCGCGTAAACGCGCTTATGGCTCGCTCCGCCGGAATGACGACCGGCGTTGCGCAGGGGCAATCTGGCGCGCCCTGAGCCACTCTGCTAACGGCGGTGGCAAAGTCGAAATCCAGGAGTCAAAACATGCCTGACGCGCGCCGTCCGTTGGTTGCCGCCAACTGGAAGATGAATGGGCTGTCGGCTTCGGCGGCGGAATTTTCCAAGATGATGGAAGGCGCGCGCGAACTGAGCGCCCACGTCGACATCATCGTTTGTCCGCCCGTGACCTTGCTCGTCCGCTTCGCGGCGCTTGCGGCGGGTGGTCCGGTGCGGCTCGGCGCGCAGGATTGCTACCCCGAGCCTTCCGGCGCCTTCACCGGCGATATTTCCGCCGAGATGCTTAGGGATGCTGGCGCCAGCGCCGTCATCGTCGGCCATTCCGAGCGGCGCAGCTTGCATCACGAAAGCGACGCGGATGTGCGGGCGAAAGTGCTGGCGTCGCATCGAGCCGGACTGTTGCCGATCGTCTGCGTCGGCGAGATGCGGCCGGAACGCGAGGCGGGGCGGGCAGAGGAGGTGGTTGCGAAACAACTCGACGGCTCGCTGCCCGACGGCGCGACGGCGCAAAATCTGGTCGTGGCCTACGAACCGGTCTGGGCGATCGGCACCGGGCTCACGCCGACAACGGCGGACGTCGCCGCCATGCACGGCTTCGTCCGCCGGCGCCTCGCGTCGCGCTTTGGCGCAGCCGGGGAGGGGATCCGCATCCTCTACGGCGGCTCGGTGAAGCCGTCCAACGCGCGCGCGCTGATGCATGCCGGCGACGTCGACGGCGCGCTGGTTGGCGGCGCGAGTCTCAAGGCGGACGAGTTCTTGGCGATCGCGGGAGTCTATCGTTAGCGCGAATTTCGCAACTCGCTTGGTCAACGCTTCTCCGCGACCGATTGCAAGAGCGGGGCGACACGCGCCATATCGTTGCGAATGTGAGCATCGAACGCCTCGAGCTCGATTTCTCGCGGCTCGATACCTTGGATACGAACTTTCGCCTGCAGCTCGGGGTCTCTGCCGGCGTCTGCGATCGCTTTGCTGAGCGTGTTCAGCACCCGCCTCGGCGTCTTTCCCGGCGCGAGAACGCCATACCAGGTGGCGTACTGGTAATCGATGCCTTGGGACAAGGCGGTCGGGATCGCGATCGGCTCGGTGATCGGCTCGCTCGCCGCGACGCCAAGCGCGCGCAGGCGGCCGTCCTGCAACAGCGGCAAGACGAAGGCCTTCGGCACGAACGAGGCCTGAATGCGCCCACCCAAAAGGTCGGCGATGATCGTCGAGCTCACCGTGTAGGGGACGTGTACGAGGTCAATACCGGCTTGCCGCGCGAAATAGGTTCCGGCGAGGTGCGTGGACGTGCCGATGCCGGCGGATCCGTGGTTGATTTCGCCGGGCTTCGATCGCGCCAAGGCCACGAACTCCTTGAGATTGGCAACCCCCAGCGATGGCGGCACGACGACAATGGCGGGCGCTTCGCCGACCAGCGCTACGCCGGCAAAATCGGCAACCGGATCGAACGGCAGGTTCTTGTTGAGCGTGCCGAGGATGGCGTGCCCGGAATTGGCGAACAGCAGCGTGTAGCCGTCGGCGGCCGAATTGGCTACGGCCTGCGCTCCGATCAGCCCGCCGGCCCCGGCGCGGTTGGCGACCACGACCTGCTGGCCAAACTGCTTGGCCAGCTTGTCGGCATAGAGCCGCGCCAGAATGTCGATCGCCGTCCCCGCCGTGATCGGCGCGATCAGCGTGATCAGGCGCGAGGGATACTGATCCTGCGCGCGCGTTGCACCGCCCAGGCACGTCGTCGCGGAAACCGCGATCGCGATTAGCCCGCGACATCTCATGATCGGTCCCCGCTAGACCAATGCCACGGCACGGATCGGCGACGCCTCGGCGCCGATCACCTTGAGCGGCAATCCCACCAGCGTGAAACGATCCTTGTCGATCTGGTCGAGATTCTTCAGATAAGGCATGGTTATGACGCCGTGCTCGCTGAGCGTGCGCGAGTTGTGGAACACGCGCGGCGCGCCCGGCTCGTCGTTGCCGTGGTAGAAATCGTAGCCGACGATCACCACGCCCTTCTCGATGCACCACATCGTCGCGCCGATGGTGAGATACGGCGATTCCTTCATCCATTTTTCGCTGCCGCCGTCGTAGGCGTTGTTATGGTCGGTTCGCAGCAGCAGGCGATCGCCCTTGCGAATGCGGTTGTCGAGCCGTTGCTCCAGGTCCTTCTTGGTGATGGCCTTGCTCGGCAATTTGTCGCGCAGGTCGGCTATGATCGCGTCGCCGACGAACAGGTCGAGGGGCAGCTCGTGGATCTGGGCGCCGCCGCGCACATTGTGCTCCGGCGCGTCGACGTGACTGCCAGCGTGCAGCCGCATGTGCACGCCGCGCACGATCTGGCCGGCGCCTCCCGGCGCATCATGCTCCTTGATGACCTCCATCTCGAACTGCATGTCCTTTTTGAATCCCGCGGGCGTGCGCATCGCGAAATTCTTCGGATCGAGCTCGAGACTGATGTCGACGATCCTTTGAAATTGAACGGTCATCCGACTCCTCCTTGGACAGGAAGCACCTCCCATGTCGGCAAATGCCGCAAGCGGACCTTCGCACGTTGTCACGGCAGGTGGCAAAAGTTGTCAGAAATCCGGCTTCGCCTGATCGTGATGCCGTGAGCCATCCGGCGTTCTACGTACGTGCCGCATGCTATTGCGCGGCGCGAAGGATTTGGAATCTTCCAATAGTACGCAGCTTGGGTATGAGAGATTATGCCAACGGTTGAGCGAGGGGGTGCAACTCATCGTGGGATTTGCCGGTTTACCGATTGTTGCCGGCACGTAGAACGACAAACAATGCGGAACCTCATAATCAGCAGTTTGGCAGGGTTTCTCGCTCTTGGCATGAGCGGACTGGCTTTGGCGACCGAGCCAAATACGAATGACGTCGACTATCCCAAACGACCAATAAGTGTGCTCGTGCCATATGCTCCCGGCGGGTCGACCGACGTGGTCACGCGCATGGTGACCGAACAGATGTCCATCGTTCTGCACCAGAAAGTTCTGGTGCAGAACGTGGTGGGTTCTGGCGGCACAACCGCCGTATTGCGCGCGAAGCGGGCTCTCCCGGACGGCTATACGCTGCTCACGGGAAATATGGGAACGCTCGCGGCCGCGCTGGCATTACACCCGCAGCTCGAATACGACCCGCGCACCAGTTTCCAACCGATCGGTATCCTTGCGCAGGCCCCCATTCTGATTCTGGGCAGGCGGGATTTCCCTCCGAAAGACCTCAACGAATTCATCCTCTACGTTAAGGCGAATGCGTATAAACTCGACGAAGGACATGCCGGGTTTGGGTCTTTTCCATACGCAGCGTGTCTGCTGCTCGATCACATTCTCGGCGTGCGGCCGTGCCTCGTATCATTCGACGGCGGCGCCCCTGCCATGACGGCGCTCGCCGCCGGCCGACTCGATTACATGTGCAACCCGACAACGGATTCCGTCCCTTGGGTGCGCGCCGGCAAGGTCAAGGCCTACGGCATAGCCGCACCGCAGCGCAGCCCGGCCCTTCCGGAAGTCCCCACCACGGCAGAAGCCGGATTGCCGGGGTACGAGGTATCCAACTGGCAAGGGCTGTTCGCGCCGAAAGAGGTTCCCACTGCAATCGTCCACAAGCTTAACGACGCCCTCGTCAAAGCACTGGATGCCGCGACGCTACGCGAGCGTCTGCTGGATTTGGGGACCAGCACACCTGAACGAGCTCAGCGCAATGCGCAAGCTCTCGCTGATCTGCTGAATGTCCAACTCGAGCGATGGAAATCCCTTATCGGGGATACGGGACCGATGCGCGGTCCACGCTACTCACTCCCGCCCACGAGATGATCGAATAGAGTGCAATTTGCTGCGCTGCATATGTGCCCTTTGTGGCACATGCGGCGTTTCACTGCGCACCGACATGTCAGGAGTTGGAGCAGAAGCGCACATCGAGCCGCCGACGCCATGAGCCATGACCGGCACACCGACCTGCTCGTGCTCGGCAGCGGCGCCGCCGGCATGACCGCGGCGCTGACCGCATCGCTGCTCGGTCTCGACGTGCTGCTGGTCGAGAAGGCGGACGTCGTGGGCGGCACGACCGCGCGCTCCGCGGGCTCGGTGTGGGTCCCGAATTCCCGCCACAGCCCGCCGGGCGGGGATACCCCGGAGAACGCGTTGCGCTACCTGCGGGCTGTTCTTGGCAACCGGCTTGACGAGCCGAGAGTGCGCGCGTTCCTCGCCGCGGCGCCGGAGATGGTGGCGTTTCTGGAGGACAACAGCGCGGTCGCCTTCCGCGCCTATGCGCATCACCCGGACTACCGGGCGACTGCGGAGGGCGCCACCCTATCCGGGCGCGCGCTCGAACCGATGCCGTTCGACGCCTCCGTCCTCGGTCGCGACTTCGCCACGCTGCGCCCACCGCTGCCCGAATTCATGCTGCTTGGCGGCATGATGGTCGATCGCACCGACATCGGCCATCTCCTCGACGCCACCCGATCGTTCGCGGCGTTGCGCCACAGCCTCGCGCTCTTTGCCCGCTATGGCACCGATCGCATTCGCTTCGCGCGTGGCGCCAGGCTCGTAATGGGTAACGCGCTGGCCGGCCGCCTCTACCACTCGCTGCGGCAGCGGCGGGTGCCGCTGCTGCTGTCCACCAAAGCGTTGTCGCTCACGCAGAGCGACGGGCGCATCACCGGGGGGCTGCTCGTGTCAGGCGGCACGCGCATCGCCGTGCGCAGTCGCGGCGGCGTGGTCCTGGCAACCGGCGGCTTATCCCGCAACGCGGAGATGCGGGCGCGCCTTCTGCCGCCCGGCGTGAGTGCCTGGTCGCCTGTTGCCGAAACCGCGCAAGGCGACGGCATCGCCCTTGGGGAGCAGGCCGGCGGGCAGCTGAGCGCCAGCGATATCAGCAATGGCTTCTGGTCGCCCGTGTCGGTGCGCCGCCGCCGCGACGGCTCGATGGCCGTGTTTCCTCACCTCGTGCTCGATCGCGGCAAGCCCGGCCTCATCGCCGTCGACCCGCGCGGGCGCCGTTTTGTCTCCGAAGCCGTCGATTATCACCGGTTTGCCGAGGCCTGCTGGCGGCGCTGGCGACCTTTCCCGGCCAGCCATGCTTTCTCATCTGCGATGACGCATTCATCGCCAGATACGGACTGGGCATGATCAGACCGCACCGGATCAAGCTGCGCCAGGCGCTGGCCGACGGCTATGTGACGCGCGCCCAGACGCTCGAGGCGCTTGCCCAAGCGATCGGTGTTTCTGCCGAATCCCTCACCCTGACCGTCGCACGTCACAACGGCTTCGCGCGCAGCGGCGTGGACGAAGACTTTGCCAAGGGCAGCGACGCCTATCAGAAGAATCTCGGCGATCCGAGCAACCGCCCCAATCCTTGCATCGGCCCGATTGACAAACCTCCATTCTACGCGCTCGCCATCCATCCCAGCGACATCGGCACGAGCTGCGGTCTGCGCACCAACCAATTCGGGCAAGTCTTGCGTGCGGACGGCGCGCCGATTGCCGGGCTCTACGCCTGCGGCAATGACATGGCCTCGATCATCGCCGGCGCTTATCCCGGACCGGGAATCAATATCGGACCCGGCATGACCTTCGGCTTCATCGCCGCGCGCCACGCCGCGGCTAATTTAGGAAAATCATTGGGGGCCTAGCGGAACTGCTTCTGTAAGCAGGCTCCTGCCGTAGCGGGGGTGTGCTATCCTTTCGGTCGGAAACGCTGGAGGCGCCGACACAGCCCCCGCGCCGAGTCGACCATCGAGCAAGATATTATCGATGCGTGCGCGACCGAAGAGTCACTCCAGCCGAGGAGACCGGACCATGTCCAAAACGTTGGCGTTCCCGAGCCCATGTAGCGTACTGACCACGTCCGCCGCAGCGGGTGCGACGGTCGCGGTACTGCTCGCCATCTTCGGCAGCAGCGCTATCTCCGCTCAGGACAGGTACACCGTCAAAGTGCCGAACGGGCTCGCATTCTCCGAGTTCAGGGGATACGAAGACTGGCCGGTGATCGCGATCAGTGAGAACCAAGGCTTGATCGCTGTGATCCTGGGGAATCCGGTAATGATCGACGCCTATAAGAAAGGCGTGCCTGGCAACGGTGAGCCGTTCCCAGATGGCGCCAAGATGGCGAAGATCCATTGGAACCCGAAAAAACAAGAGACGTATCCCGGTCAGCCAACGGTGCCAGGTAGTCAGCATGACGTTGATTTCATGGTGAAGGACAGCAAGAGGTTCGCGGACAGCGGCGGATGGGGGTGGGGCGCGTTCAATTATGATGCGGCGTCCGATACGTTTAGCCCCGCCACCGTGGCGGATACCCCGCCGCAGGAAAACGACGCGAAGTGCGGGTTCGCGTGCCACACGTTGGTGAAGAACCGCGATTACGTTTTCACGGAATACGGAAAGAGGTGAGTATCGGATAGCGCGAACTGCGACAGCAAATTTTCTCAGCCGCCGCCATCGTGTCGCACCGAGAAAATCAAAGCTGCGTCTTGGCCATCCTCGCCTCTTGTTATCGCGGCGTTATACCTTCCGTGCTACGGTCCTGCGGATGAAGATCGCGATGATCGTGATTGCTGGCGCCCTGATGCCGCTGACGGCATGCGGCGGCTTGTCCGGTTCACATTCGTCCGTGCCGGGACCTCCGCAAGCGGATGCCGAACCTGATGTCAAGGAGCTGGTCCGCGCTGCTGCCGATGGGCTGTTTACCACTTCTCCCAGCGCAGTCTCGGTATCGCAATCACATCGCCTGACCGCAGGACGATTTAGCGCCTGCGTGCAGGCGCTCGTTCCCAGTGTGGTCGACGGCGCGCCGCAGCCGGCGACGTTGGTTATTCTGATCGAACACGGAAAGCTGATCGACCGTCGCCGCGCCACGACTTACGATAAATGCGCAGATGAGAAGTATGAGAAAGTCGAAGCGCGACCGTAAGTCCGGCTTTTGTCTGCGGTTGCGCTAGTGTCCCGATTCCGAAGTTCGCACAACCTTGCGGCAGCCTCGCAACTTGCCGTCAATCTGTGCGCGGCGCGACGCTCGGTCCGATCGCGGTCTCAGTGGGACGCTCCGCGGCCTCTGCAATCGCCAGGCCGAGCGCTTTGGCGAGGCAGGCGTAGCTCCAGTCGTTCATGTGCAGCCCATCGGCCGACACGAA